>ULUJ01008154.1_pt1 | contig 13560 bp, 10 predicted proteins | sample 1958381 | NCBI WGS metagenome assembly ULUJ01 (sample SAMEA4835757, study PRJEB28245) | human gut metagenome | biome: gut microbiome; material: fecal sample | place: Denmark | collected 2008 | reverse complement strand
TCAATAACATCCATCTTAAATGTGTCATCCATCTCCGCATGACTTCTCTTCTTTTCCGGGTGATTACTTAAGAGATCTGCCGTTGCATCAAATAACTCATCGTCGTCATAATCATAGTCATTTGAACCAAACATATCGTAATCATCATCCGAATAATATCCTTCAAAATTATCGAACTCTTCTTCATCTAAAGGAGTAAATTTTTCAAAATCATCTGTATCCTGAAGATTAATGTTCTTTACAGGTTTGCGGATAGCAGGACCTGTCTCATCTAAAGAACGTACACCCTTTGCAGCTGCTTTTTTTGCCGTTGCGTGTTTGACGCTCTTCTGCTTCTTTGGTTTTTCCATGGCTTTGGCTATGTTTTCTGTAACCCAAAGATCATCCTCATCGTATCCTTCAAATTCATCTTCATCATCATATCTCTTAGATGCTTTTTTCGAAACCTGTTTTGAAGCTTTCTGTGCTTTCTTTTCCTGTTTCTCTTCTTTTTTCTTAGCTTTTAATGCTTCCTCTTCTTCATCCAGATCAATTCCATATTCATCATACAGATCATCTAATTCCAGATCTCTGTGTCTAAGCTTGACTGCTGTGACAATAAGTACCAAAACAAGCAGTAAGATTAATGCAATTGCTATAATAACTACAATATCCAGGAAATTCTCTACAAAATTAAGGATTTTTCCCCATATTCCTTTTCCGTTACTTAACTTACTTTCTGAAGAAGAACTGCCGGTTGATTCCGGTGTGTATTTCTGATAGGTTCCATCTGTCGTATCATAACGATATGTTGTCTTTTCACCGTCAGAATTCAAAGCATAAATAATATAATATTCTGCGTCTTTTGTATCCTGCCAAGTGTCAAATTCTTTACCATTTAATGTCAGAGTTGTCTTCTGATACTGGCTTGGCAGATTCACCTTTCCATCATTCATCAATGGGATAATATATCTGTCTTTTGCAATCTCAACTTCTTCAAACGGTGCGAAAGATCCATCATCACTGTTATACATATAGAAATCTGCATCATCGCTGTCTTTTTCAGTCAGATACATTGCATTGATTCCACTTGCCTCCTGTGTGATCACAGAATACTTTGAACCTTCAAATGTCAGCTCGCCTTTTTTAAAACCTTCCGGAATGATCTCTTCCGAAAAATCGCTGGTCACAACATACTTCTTGCCGTTCACTTTCACAACGGCACCATCTGCTGTCGATGTTGTTGTATCTTCGGTACTGGTCTCTTCCTTAATCAGAGACGGATCGCCAGCTCCGATCGTAACTGCAGAACTTCCCTGTGTTACTTCCAGGTTCGTTCCGTCTTCCGCAGTACCCGTAGCACTTGACACTTCGATATTCGAAGTACCTTCTTTTAATGCCTGAAACTTCAGATTAAATTCTGCAGTTGTTCCACTTCCGGTCCAGGAAATCTTAATGGTTCCATCCTTTCCCGTCGCATTATCACCGCTGATAAATCTCAATTCACTTTTGTCATACGTTAAAGTCGCTTCCATAGACTGCATTGATGAAGCAGAAGTCAGCTTGGTCTTTACATCAACTTCCGCTCCTACTGTAGTGGACGGATCCGCAAAACGCAGTTCTGCTGTCGCTGCTTCTGTTATCACCGACAGACATGGACATATCATACATATCGCCAAGAATGTTACAAATATCTTTTTAATTCTTCTCATGTAACCTACCCCTTTATCTTTTATTACTATTTATTCCGTTCCTTCTGTCGATCCAGTGGTTCCCGAAGTGCTGCCTGCATTATCTCCGGTCGTTCCACCTCCTGTTGTTGTCCCTTCTGTTCCTCCGGTTGTTCCCGTAGTTCCTGAGGAAGTGCTGCCTGTACTTCCGGTCGTTCCGCTTCCCGTCGATGTTCCTCCGGAATATCCGTTTGACGTACCGTAAGATCCGGTTCCGTAAGTGCTTCCACCCGTTGTTCCGTAGGTACTTCTTGTTGTACCGGTTCCGGATGAATTATTGGAATAATTTTCCGAATACCCCTTACTTCCCGGTGTCTCATCATCCTCGATCGTTGTACCGCTTTTGGCCTTATCTGACGCTTTTGCAGTAATACCACTTTCAATGCCTTCAATCGTGCTGGATACAGAATACCCATCACTTCCAAACAGAAATTTATGCACCTCAAGTACATTCGAAGACAAGGTCTTCGGGATTACGACACTTCCTACTTCATTTAACATATCCGTTGTATTTTCAGCCGGAAAACCAATCGAATCTCCTAATTTATACTTTGTAAGATTCTTTGCATATCCGATCATTTCAGCCAGTGTAAAGTTTGTTGATATCTGCGGAAATACACTGTCTATAATCTTATTAACAGTGCCGACACTCATGTTCTGCGCTTTATCTGCAATTTTCTGTAATACCAGGCGCTGACGTTCTGCACGCTTAAAGTCTCCTCCTTCCGTATAACGGATTCGGGAATAAGACACTGCCTGCACACCATTCAAATGATATGTACCCTCTACTTCCTGCTCGATCTTCTCATAACTTTTTCCTGTTACTTTTGAAGTTTCGACACAATAGTTGTTCATATGCACAACTTCATCATGCGTCAGTTCCAGATCCAGTCCTCCTACCGCATCGATAACATCTACCAGTGCATTAAAGTTTACGGTTACATATTTTTCAATATTCATATCCAGATTACGGTTAATCAGCGATACTGCGCCTTCCGGTCCTCCAAAAGAATATGCAGAATTCGCTTTATTATAACTTCCGTCATCTAATTCTAATAATGTATCACGATAAATAGATACCAATTTAACTTCTTTCGTATCATTATTCAGACTTGCTATTATGATCGTATCACTTCGATTTCCTTTGCCCAGATCATTTTCTCTTGAATCCAGACCAAATAACGCTACATTCGTGTATCCTTTTTCATGTTTTACTTCATCAGAAATGTTTAATTTATCTGTATCGAGTTTCACCGAACTCAGTTTATTCATCTTACTTGCCAGAATGACTGATCCTATAACTACTACGCCCAGAAGAGTTCCGCCTAATACAGCACCTATTTTCTTCCCTATAGACCAGGTTGCAAAGCCTCTTTTTCTGCGACGCCCTCTTCGTCTGACCTTTTTCCCTGTATTTCTTGCCATACTTCATATCCTTTCCGCATTTATCCTAAATTAACACAAACCTTTTTACATATTACCCTATTTTTTTCTAAATTTCAATATTTTCAGTCCTGTTTTCCTGTTTATGTCCAATATCTCGGATTCATTGTGCATTTTAATACAATCTTTTTCGGCAGTTTTTGATATTTTCGTCCAAGAAGATATCCTGCATATTTCGCTACACAATCTGTGAAAAGTTTAAAAACAAGCCATGGCCTTCTCTGTTTTATCAAAAAAGCGACTGTATTCTTTATCAGTTTCATTCCTTCTTTTTCTGAGCTTACCTTCCGGAATATCTCAGGATGCTGTGCCTGGGAAACGGCCATATCAAAGTTTCGGTGAAACTGTTGTGCAAAATTGTAATTATGCGAATGGATTACCCTTGCTTTTGCATTATAATATACTTTCTGTTCATTCTCTATAACCTTCGCTGCGTATATCATATCTTCATTAAATATTGCTTTTTTCTCGAATCCACCGTTTTTCAAATACATATCCCGGTTATAGGCTGCACATACATCCGAACAGAAGAATGTTTTGATTCCCATTCTTTCCAGATCTTTCGAAGATTTCACTTTGCTTTCCGGCGGATAATTAAATTGTCTCGTATATCTTTCTAATAATGTACTTTCTTTTCTAGGAAGCTGTCTCGCATACGCAACTGCAACATTTGCTTCTTCCAAAGCCTGTACCAGTTCACTTACCAGATACTCGTTATCCGGGCAGGCATCCTGTGTCATACAGATCACAATATCTGCATCCGATTGCCGGATTCCTTTGTCTCTCGTTGCGGCATGATCAAATTCATCCGGAGTAATCTCTTCAACTGTCACATTTTTATAACGTTCCTTCATGCTTTCCAGACTCTGTCCGTCTGTTGTATGCATCAAAAAGATACGGTTTACTTCATAGGTCTGTCTTTCCAGACGCTCCATCAGCTTTTTAAATTCTGATCCCGGATGATATACCGGAATTACGACATCTACTTTCTTCTTATTCATTTTGTGATGTTCCGCTTTCTGTTGTATTTGGATATACATTGGTCATATCATTCAAAGTATTACTTATATCTGTAACCGTTGCCGTCGGTGTATAATCCTTATTCGGATATAAGAATTGATGCAGCTTTATTACATTTTCTTCCAGTCCTTTCGGGATGACATATGAACCACTGTATCCCGGTATCTGTTCCGGAGTTTCCAGATCAAACGGGAAACCTGTTGTTTCGCCCAGCTCATAATCAAAGGCACCTGTGGCAAGACTTAATATCTCCTTTGTAGTGAAGCTTGTTGATACCTCCGGCATTACCTTATCTATAATCTTATTAAGCGTTGCCAGATCCTGCTGTTTCAATTTATCTGCTGTTTTCTTAAGGACCAGTCTTTGTCTTTCTGTTCTCTTATAATCACCGCCTGCTGTATATCTTATTCTCGCATAAGATACCGCCTGCACGCCGTTTAATTTATACGTTCCGGCTACTGCCGGTTCGATCTTCTTATATTTCTTACCTGTTACTTTAGAAGTCTCTACACAATAGTTGTTCATATGCACAACTTCTTCATCCGTTAATTTTACCGTAATACCATCAACCATATCTATCACATCGGCTAATGCAAGGAAATTGACACTGACATAATCCTGAATATTAAGATCCAGATTCTCATTGAGCATATTGACTGCCGTCTCAGGTCCGCCTACTGAATAAGCCGCATTGGCTTTATCATAATGTTCTCCGTTCTGTTTTAACATCGTATCCCTGTACACAGACACAAGCTTTACTTTTTTGGTTTCATTATTGATGCTTGCGATCATAATCGTATCTGTCCGGTTTCCTTTTCCAAGATTCTTTTCTCTTGAATCCAGACCAAATAATGCAACATTGGTATATCCGGTCTGTTTCAGTCCGTTGTTCTTTATATTCGAAAGATTGGTGCGTTCCATTTTTCCCAGCTTAAATAAGCCAAACGCCGTTGTTCCCAGAATACACAGAATGATCAATTCCAAAATAATTACAAGTCTTCTGCGTCTTCTGCGTTTTTTCAGTCTTTTTCTTCGTATTTCCTGCTGTCTTCTGGTTAATCTTTTTTTATTACGTTTACTCATGACTTCTCCTTAAAGCTAATAGGCATTTTTATTAATAAATCCTTTGAAAAATGTTAAAAATATAATCTTAAAGTCAAATCCAAGTGTCCAGTTTTCAATATAATACAGATCATGCTCTATTCTCTTCTTAATAGACGTATCTCCTCTGTATCCATTTACCTGAGCCCATCCCGTAAGTCCCGGTCTTACCTGATGTTTGATCATATACCGAGGTATTTCTTCTTTAAACTTTTCTACAAACTGCGGTCTTTCCGGTCTCGGCCCTACAAGACTCATGTCCCCTCGAAGGACATTAAAAAGCTGAGGCAGTTCATCTATACTTGTTTTTCTTATAAACCTTCCGACCGTCGTAACACGCGGATCATCTTTGGTCGTCCAGCCTTTCTTTTCTTTTTTCTCATCCTGTACGATCATTGAACGGAATTTATACATTTTAAACGGACGATTCTGCAGCCCTACTCTTTCCTGCGAAAAGATCAAAGGCCCCGGCGAAGTCTTCTTGATCATAATTGCCGTTACGATCATAACCGGAGAAAAGAGAATAATTGCTACAATTGCTCCAAATATATCCACTCCGCGTTTCATCCATTTATTCAGCGGATCACTTAACGGAACTCTTCGGATATTGATCACCGGAAGTCCCTGCAGATCTTCGGTGTACGGCTTGGTCGGTATAACGTTATTATAATCCGGAATAAATTTCGTATGCACACCTGATTTTTCACACATTTTAACAATTCTTTCCAGCTTATGATATTCAGCCAGACCCAGTGTAATTACGATTTCATCCAGTTTATTTTCCGGCAGCACAATTTCCAGATTATCAATTCTTCCCAGTACCCTGACCTTCTTATATTCTGTTCCTCTAGGAACATTATCGGCAAGGATACCCCGGATATTATATCCCCAGTCCGGATTTGCCAGGATTCTGTCAATGTACTGTTCTGCCGCACGGCTGTATCCGATCAGTAAGATATGTTTCTGATTAAATCCCTGACTTCTGATCTTCCGAAGTCCCATTCTGATCACATTACGCTCTACTATTTCCAGAAAAATATTAATACAGTAAAAAACAAAGATCATCGTTCTGGAAAAATCTGTCTGATGTCTGAAATAAAGTACTAAAATAAATACCAGAAAGCCTATCGTGTTCGCCTGAAGGATATTCCATGCTTCCAGTCTTCTTCCTCTGACTCTTTTCGGAGTATATAACTGAAAAATATAATATAGCAACAGATATCCCGGTATAATGAATATCAGTACACTCATATATACTTGCAGAGAAAGATACCACGGATCCATCTCAAAAATGCCGCTCCTGAATCTCAGATACCATGAAAGCACATACGAAATTACAATCACTACCGCATCCAGTACCACATGTATTTTATTTAATAACCCTTGATTTTCCTTGATCAATTTTACTCACCAACTTTATCTATTATTTCGTTTTCCTATGCCAGACGCCGGAAAATATTTATCCATAGTTCTATCTGAATCTTTATATAATTCTTAAGATGGCCGGATTCATATTTTACTTTATCTGATTTTTCCCCCATATGCAGCCCTTCTTTAATACCATTGACATATAGCTTTCCGTATCCCTTGCGAAGGAAAAACAGGTACTTCACCAAAAATCCCACAAAAAGGAACGGACTGTTCAGTATCTTCTGTACAACCGGCATATTTTTATATATCAGATATACATTATTGCGTGAAGACATCTTGACTTTAAATTCATTATATCTTGCTCCGCTTGCCGCACTTCCCACATGGATCACTTCTGATTTGGGTTCATATAAATTATCGTATCCCGCTATCCTGGCACGATATCCCACATCTATGTCTTCTAGATATGCAAAATGCTTCTCATCAAACATTCCAATCTCTTCAAATACTTTTTTCCGATAGATTGAAGCCCCTCCGCATGTTGCAAAAATCTTTCTTATATTATTGTATTTCTTCACACTTTTGTCTTTTCCATATGCGTATGCCCATCCAAGTGCATTATAATAGGTTCCTGCGCTGTCAATTTTGGACGGATCATGGTACTGGATCATCTTAGGCTCCACAGAAAATATGTTCGGATCTTTCTTGATCGAATCCAGCAGATACTTTACATAGTTATCTTTTATCACCGTATCATTATTTAACAAGATCACATATGGTGTATCTGTCTTTTCAATACCGATATTAACTGCTCTGCAAAAGCCATAGTTCTTATCCAGCATCACACATTCAACTTCCGGATATTCTTTTACAACTTCCTCTATACTTCCATCATTCGAGGCATTATCTATGATCAGGATTTTCTTTTCTGTCTGATCCTTTTCATACAAACTTTTCACACAGGAAAACAGATACTCTTTTCCTTTGTAATTAGGTATTACGATTGTTACTTCACACATAATTTCTCCGTTAGTTCACTTTCAGGGAATAGTCCCATTTTTTTAAGGAAAGATTCGGATTATACGCTGGATCTCCATTTTTCAATATGTCAATCCAATGGCTGCGCATATATTCTATCTCTCCCTGAAATCTGCGCACTTTTTCTTTCGTATCTTCAGCTCCTCTGGTCTTAGATTCATAATGATATAACTCTACATATGGATCATACACGACCAGATGTCCTTTTTCCCGTATTCTAAGACATAGATCCACATCATTAAACGCTACTTTCAGCTCTTCTTCCAGTCCGCCGACTTCTTCAAATACCGAACGTTTCATCATCATACAGGCCGCTGTCACGGCACTTAAATCCTGCTGGATAGCCGCTCTGTGCATATATCCTGTATAACCGCGTTTCATACCGACAAAGACACTGCCGGCAACTCCTCCGATTCCAATGATAATTCCCGCATGCTGCACCGTATCATCCGGATAATATAGTCTAGCACCTACTGCACCGACTTCTTTTCGCTGACATGTTGAAAGCAACTCTGTAAGCCAGTCACGACTTATCACTTCCATGTCATTATTTAACAGCAGTAAATAATCTCCCTTTGCCTGTTTTGCACCAAAATTATTAATTGCCGAATAATTAAATTCTTTTTCCCAGTATACGACACGGATCTTATCATTGCAAATCTGTTCATAGTATTCAAAAGTCTTCTCTTCCGTACTATTATTCTCAATAATGATAATTTCATAATTCTCATAATCCGTCAGTTTTTCTATTGACTTCAGGCATTTATCTAATGTCTCTGCCTGATCTTTATTCGGGATCAGAATAGACACCAGCGGATTTCCTGTCACAGGATATTTTACTCTGTAAAATCCAAGATTTTCCGTCTGAAGGACTTCTCCTTTTGTATGGCATCGTCTGAGATGATCTTCGATTGCCTTCTTTCCAGCTTCATATGCATACATTTTACTTAAAGGATTATCTGCTGTTGATTCCTTATGCACCCGCCAGTGATATAATATCTTTGCAACATGAGAGATTCTTTCCGCCTGTTCCGTACATCGTAAAATCAGATCATAATCCTGCGCCCCGTTATATTCCGCTCTGAACTTTCCTACCGATTCAATTAATGCTTTTTTTGCAACAAAAAAATGACAGATGTAATTATTTGCTCTCAACATATCCAGATTAAAGTCCGGCTTAAAATTCGGAGAAAAATATTCATCCAAATCTGTCGTCACTTTATCTTCGTCTGTATATAGCACATCTGTCTTGCGATCTTTGTTCAGGCAGCTTACAATTTCATACAGTGCATTTTCTTCCAGAAGATCATCATGATCCAGCAATCCTACAAATTCTCCCGTTGCGATCTCCAATGCTCTGTTCGTATTCTGTGCAATTCCCTCATTTTCCGGAACATCCACTACTTTGATCCTGTTGTCCTTCTTGCCTGCAACATTCAGAATACTACTTACTTCCTGATTAGAAGGATTAGCATTGGCAATACACAATTCCCAGTTCGTATAAGTCTGCTTTCTCACTGACTGGATCATCTGCTTTAAAAACACCTCCGGTGTATTGTATACCGGTACCAAGATGCTGATCTTAGGACTGTATTCAAATACCTGCTTCCGTTCTCTTTCTAATTCCTGTTCAGATGGTCTGTGATTTTCATACCATTCTTTATAATCAATATCGCTTTTCTGGAAACGTTCTGTTAATTTTATCCAGAATCCTTTCGGTCCATAATGGCGCAAATAAAGTATCCCCTTTTTCAAATTATAGGGAGATACTTTTTTTATCATATTTATATAATCTAATTTACCACTCATTAAGATATTCCTCGTACATATTATTACATATTTTCCCTTTTTATCCGATTTATTGTAACATATAGTTAATAATTGAGCAATATTTATATTCTTAATATTATATGAATAACAGTTTAAGATAACAAAAAAGCTCCGGATTCGTATGATCCGAAGCTTTTATTATCTTAAATCTACAGAACCTGCCACTGGCAGCTTCTTCCGAACGCATGGCGATTTAAAAATGGAATGTATCTTTTAATCCAACCCAGAGCTGATCTTTTTCGCTTAAGTTCAGCGCAGTTCCATCTTCAAGTGCATATCCTTCACCGGAAGCTGTTCCTTTGTACTCTCCTGTCAGTGTCGGCCACTCGATACCAATCTCAGGATCGTTCCATGCAAGACCGCCTTCATCTCCCGGGTGATAGAAGTCTGTACATTTGTAGCAGAACTCAGCAATATCACTCAATACCAGGAATCCATGTGCGAATCCTTCCGGAATATAGAACTGTTTCTTATTTTCTTCTGTCAGCTCCACACCAAACCATTTTCCGTATGTCTCGCTGTCACTTCTTAAGTCTACAGCAACATCAAATACAGAACCTTTTACGACTCGTACCAGTTTGCCCTGTGGAAATTCTTTCTGGAAATGTAATCCTCTTAAAACTCCTTTTGTTGAGCATGACTGATTGTCCTGAACAAACTGCATTGTAAGTCCGGCTTCCTCCATATCTTTCTGGTTATATGTCTCCATAAAGTATCCTCTTGCGTCACCATGTACTGTTGGTTCAATTACACAGAGTCCCTGGATACCGCCTGCGTTTTTTTCTACTTTAATCTGTCCCATTATTACGTCTCCTTATTGATTTAAATGATTTATACGTGAGTTAATCCCAGCCACATCATGTGGCTGAGATTATTCTTCACCTATATAAAATTTAGAATTCGATTTCTTTCAGATATCTTCCAAGCGCATCCTGCCATGTCGGAAGTGGAGTAAATCCATTTTCCACAAGTTTACTCTTGTCCAGTCTGCTGTTGAAAGGTCTTGCTGCTTTGGATACACCGTACTCTTCTGTTGTTACCGGCAGAACTGTCACCTTGTCTTCGCCGTATTCGTCATGACCAAGCTCTGCTGCCTGGCGGAAGATTTCCTTTGTAAAATCATACCAGCTGATATATCCGCCTTCATTTGTTGCATGATAGTAACCATATTTATCAGTCTCGATCATGTCAACGAGAAGTCTTGCAAGGTCAAATGTATAGGTTGGTGTTCCGATCTGGTCATTTACAACTTTCAATGTATCGTGTGTCTTTGCTACATTGAGCATTGTCTTGATAAAGTTCTTACCGTTCTTTCCGAATACCCACGCGATACGTACGATGAAGTACTTATCCAGCGTCTCCGATACCGCAAGCTCTCCGGCAAGTTTTGTCTCTCCATATACATTCAGTGGTTTGTAATCCTTACAGTCAGGTTCCCAGGCTTTCTCTCCCTGTCCGTCAAATACATAGTCTGTACTGATGTATACCATCTTACAGTCTAACTTTTTACACACATCTGCAATGTTCTTTGTTCCTGTTGCATTGACTGCTTTTACGATATCTTTCTTATCTTCGTCTTCTGCAAGATCTACGGCCGTCCATGCAGCACAGTGTACCACTACATCCGGTTTTGCATCTGTCAGAACTTTTTCTACCGAAGCTGCATCTGTGATATCCATCGGTACATACGGCATTGTTGTCACCGCTGTACCATCCTGAATTCCGCTGTATGTTTCTTTGATGTCCGAACCGATTCCCTCATAACCACGGGATGCCAGTTCGTTCATCACGTCATGACCAAGCTGTCCGCCAACACCTGTCACTAATACTTTCATTCTTAAATCTCCTCCCGGTGAGCATACATTTTCTCATAATAGTTCTGGTATTCTCCGGAAATGATCGTCTCCCACCATTCCTTGTTCTCAAGATACCATTTGATCGTCTTCTTAATACCATCTTCGAATTTAGTCTCTGGAAGCCATCCAAGTTCATTATGGATCTTAGTCGGATCAATTGCATAACGCATGTCATGTCCCTTACGGTCTGCAACATGTGTAATCAGACTTTCCGGTTTTCCAAGTTCTTTGCAGATGATCTTAACGATCTCGATGTTTGTCTTTTCATTGTGTCCACCTACGTTGTACACTTCTCCGACTCTTCCATTATGGATGATCAGGTCGATTGCTTTGCAGTGATCTTCTACATATAACCAGTCACGTACATTCAATCCTTCTCCATATACCGGAAGTGGTTTGTCATTCAGTGCATTGGCGATCATCAGAGGGATCAGCTTCTCCGGGAAGTGATATGGTCCATAGTTATTAGAGCATCTGCTGATCGTTACAGGCAATCCGTATGTTCTGTGATAAGCAAGAACCAACAGGTCTGCTGCTGCCTTAGATGAGCTGTATGGGCTGCTTGTGTGGATTGGTGTCTCCTCTGTGAAGAACAGGTCTGGTCTGTCAAGCGGCAGATCTCCATATACTTCATCTGTAGATACCTGATGGTAACGTTTGATACCATATTTTCTGCAGGCATCCATCAGAACTGCAGTACCTTTAATGTTTGTATCCAGGAATACTTCCGGGTTCTCGATAGAACGGTCTACGTGGCTTTCTGCTGCGAAGTTTACAACCATGTCCGGTTTCTCTTCTTCGAATAATTTGTACACCGCTTCACGGTCTGTAATGCTTTCTTTTACAAAACGGAAATTCGGATTGTCCATTACAGGCTCCAGTGTAGATAAGTTACCTGCATATGTCAGGCAGTCCAGACAAACGATGCGATAGTCCGGGTATTTGTTTAACATGTGAAATACAAAGTTACTTCCGATAAATCCGGCTCCTCCGGTTACAATAATTGTCATTTTTTGCTTTCTCCTTTTTTGTATCATTTCTTAGTATAGATTTTAGTACAGATTTTCTTTATATTTTCCATCCAGGACGTCTTTTAAGTACTGTCCATACTGGTTCTTCTTCAGAACTTCATATACTTCCATTACCTCTTCCTTGCTGATCCATCCGTTCAGGTATGCGATTTCTTCCAGACATGCGATCTTACGGTGCTGATGCGTCTCAACCGTCTTCACGAAGTTGGTTGCATCTACAAGGCTTTCGTGTGTACCTGTATCCAGCCATGTGAATCCCTGTCCGAGAAGTTCTACATTCAGATCACCTTTCTCAAGATATACACGGTTCAGATCTGTGATCTCCAGTTCTCCACGTGCACTTGGCTTTAACTCTTTTGCATACTTCACAACATTGTTATCATAGAAATACAATCCTGTTACACAGTAGTTGCTCTTTGGCTGTGCCGGTTTTTCTTCGATGGAAATAGCTTTTCCTTCGTGATCAAATTCTACGATACCGAAACGTTCCGGATCATCTACATAATATCCAAATACAGTAGCTCCCTTTCCGGTCTCTGCATTCTCAACAGCAGCTTTCAGACGTTTATTCAGTCCATGACCTGCAAAAATGTTATCTCCGAGAACCATTGCTACTGTATCATCACCGATGAATTCTTCTCCGATGATAAATGCCTGAGCAAGTCCGTCCGGGCTTGGCTGTACTGCATAAGACAGATTCACACCAAACTGATGTCCGTCTCCTAACAGTTCTTGGAATCTTGGTGTATCCTGTGGTGTTGAGATGATCAGGATATCACGAATGCCTGCGTTCATCAGAACTGACATTGGATAATAGATCATCGGCTTGTCATAGATTGGCAGTAACTGCTTTGATGTTACCATTGTTAATGGATACAGACGTGTGCCTGAACCACCTGCTAAAATAATTCCTTTCATTTCAGTAACCTCCTCGTTTTGTATATTAGGTTATCAAGTTCTAAGATTTTCTAGTCTCTGTTTTTCGTGTTAATTGTATTATAAAAGGTGACCTTAGGTCACCTTCAAGTACTTTTTTTATTTTTTTGTAACTTTCTTGTAATATTTAAGGCGTTTTAGGAATTACACTGCATTTCAAAAACGAGATTATTAATTCAGACATTTAGGTCAGTTTACAAGGAACTACACGCAGACCGTGAAACG
>ULUJ01014189.1_pt1 | contig 13612 bp, 10 predicted proteins | sample 1958381 | NCBI WGS metagenome assembly ULUJ01 (sample SAMEA4835757, study PRJEB28245) | human gut metagenome | biome: gut microbiome; material: fecal sample | place: Denmark | collected 2008 | reverse complement strand
TGCGGGGGCAATCCACGGAAAATTCCCCGTGCGCCAAAATTTGCAAGCTTTTTTTTATCCGAGCCCATAAAAAAGAAGTTCATTCCATATTTAGGGTTCACCTCCTGACTTCGTCACTTTTTCAGAATATGTTTGTAAGTGCTTGATAATCAGTGGTTGCTTTTGTTGCTTAGGGAGACGCGCAAAAAGTCGAGTAAAATAGCATGCTCGACCCCCTATACGAGAAAAGCCCTGTTTTTTGCATTCTTGCCGAGAAAAATTGTAAGATTTATATTTCTTGGGGTACGCAATGACGAAGTCAGGAAAAAGAAGTTCATTCCATATTTAGGGTTCACCTTACCGAAAACAATCTTATTTCTTGCTTTGATTGTTTTCCTTAATCTGCAGACAGTATTGACACAGCGCCCCCCTATTTCTCGGTTCCGGGCTAACCAACAAACGCCCCATACCACAAAGGTCTGTTACGATGGCCTTTGTCGTATGGGGCGATAGATGGTTTGCTATTATCTTATCCCACCTGGCTGCCGGGCTTCACCCCACGCAGGAGGGAGGTGACGGCGAGGCTTCCATCGAAGTCGAGGGCAGAGAGGATCATGCCACAACTCTCGATGCCCATCATTTTGCGGGGAGCGAGGTTGGCGATGAAGAGCACGTCCTTGCCGATCAGCTCCTCGGGCTTATAGTACTTGGCGATACCCGAGAGGATGGTGCGGTCCGTGCCCGATCCGTCGTCGATGGTAAACTGCAGGAGCTTGTTGCTCTTCTTCACTGGGTGGCAGTCCTTGACGTGACCCACACGGATGTCGAGCTTCTCCCACTCGCTGAAATCGACGTTCGACTTGATCGGTGCCGCCTTGTAGTCGGCAGCAGCCTTCTCGGCCTCGTTGGCCTTCTTCGTGGCAGCGAGCTTGTCGAGTTGCTTCTGGATGACCTCGTCCTCGATCTTCTCGAAGAGCAGGTGCGGCTCGGCCAACTGATGGCCTGGCTTCAGCAGTTCCGTGCTGCCCAGGTCCTTCCAGTCGAAACTGTCGAGGCGGAGCATTGCGCGCAGGTCCTTGCTGGAGAACGGCAGGAAGGGCTCAAAGGCGATGCTGAGGTTGGCAACGAGCTGCAGCGAGAGATAGAGCACCGTCTTCACACGGTCGGGATCCGTCTTCCACACCTTCCACGGCTCACACTCCGTGATGTAGCGGTTGCCGATGCGGGCGAGGTTCATGGCCTCCTTCTGCGCTTCGCGGAAGTGGAATCCGTCGAGGAGTTGCTCCATCTTGTCCTTCACGTCCTTGAATTCCTCCACAGCCTTGCGATCGACATCGAGGAAATCTCCCGGTGTGGGCACCACGCCGTTCCAGTATTTCTTCGTGAGCTGCAGGGCGCGGTTGACGAAGTTGCCATAGATAGCCACCAGCTCCGAGTTGTTGCGCTCCTGAAAATCCTTCCACGTGAAGTTGTTGTCCTTCGTCTCGGGGGCATTGGCCGTGAGCACATAGCGCAGCACGTCCTGCTTGCCCGGGAAATCGACCAGATACTCATGGAGCCAGACGGCCCAGTTGCGCGACGTGGAGATCTTGTCGTTCTCCAAGTTGAGGAACTCGTTGGAGGGGACGTTGTCGGGCAGGATATAGCCTCCGTGGGCCTTGAGCATGGTGGGGAAGATCAGACAGTGGAAGACGATATTGTCCTTGCCGATGAAGTGGACGAGGCGCGTCTCCGGGTCTTGCCACCATTTCTCCCACGATCCCCAGCGCGCGGGGTCGGCGTCGCAAAGCTCCTTGGTGTTGGAGATATAGCCGATGGGGGCGTCAAACCATACGTAGAGCACCTTACCCTCGGCACCCTCCACGGGCACGGGAATACCCCAGTCAAGGTCACGTGTCATGGCGCGGGGCTGCAGGTCCATGTCGAGCCACGACTTACACTGTCCATAGACGTTGGAGCGCCACTCCTTGTGGCCATTGAGGATCCACTCCTTCAGCCATTGCTGATATTGGTTGAGCGGCAAATACCAGTTTTTCGTGGGCCGCTTCACCAGTCCGTGTCCGGGGTTGTTCTTGTTGGTCGGGTTGATGAGTTCCTCGGGAGAGAGCGTGGCGCCACACTTCTCACACTGGTCGCCGTAGGCGCCCTCAGCACCACAACGGGGGCAGGTGCCGACGATGTTGCGGTCGGTCAGAAACTCGCCCGTCACCTCGTCGCAATACTGCTCCTCGGTGATCTCCTCCAGCTTGCCGTCGTCATAGAGCTTGCGGAAGAAGTCGGAGGCAAACTTATTGTGGATGGAGCTGGTCGTGCGACTATAGATGTCAAACGAGATACCGAACTTCTCAAACGAGTCCTTGATCAGGTTATGATAGCGATCGACGACCTCCTGGACGGTGATACCCTCCTTGCGGGCACGGATCGTGACGGGCACGCCGTGCTCATCACTTCCACCGATGAAGACCACATCCTTTTTCTTCAGTCTGAGATAGCGGACATAGGTGTCTGCCGGCACATAGACGCCTGCCAAATGGCCGATATGCACGCCGCCATTGGCGTAAGGCAGGGCCGCTGTCACCGTAGTGCGCTTGAAATTCTTTTCCATATTCATGCTTGGTATTTTGTTATCTGAATGCAAAAGTACAAAAAATCCACTACATAGATGTATTGAAGCGGACAAATTATAATTTCAATAGTTGATTTCAAAAAATCTTTGGTGACCTATATGATGATGTATTATACCATTTCGTATCGTGTTTATATCGCGCCACGGCTATTGAAGGACTAATGCCCCTTGACCCTGCGGCTTGTGCTATCGTCTTCGCTATCTTATAAGGCGACAAGCTATTACAACCAACGCTCATCATTTCATTCCACACCTTATCTGGGATCAACATTTGGCGCGCAAACTCATTAGCTTCTCTTTCTCTTGGGTCATTGGAGTATAAACCATCAATAGAAATAAAAGCTGTTTGGTCGCTACCAAAATGCCTGTCGATATGACAGAGCTCGTGCAATATATCAAAGGCCAATTTATCCATATCATTATAGCGATAGGTCACGGTGATAACAGGATGCTCATTGACTATGGTCGAGAAAGCGTCTATAGGTGTTTTATCTATTTTTTCGACATGGATATACTGGATACCATAACGATTAAGAAGTTCTTTTATGGCACCAACAGACAAACACCCTCGGTTGGCCAATTCTGAAAGATCACATGCAGCCTTCTTCGCATCCCCTTCATTGTATTTGGTCCGCAACCCTGGAGTTTTATCTATCTCGATTTTATTGAGTATCAACCATGTCAGCATGTTCTTTTCATCTATTTGCACCTTCTCACTGTGTTTGTACAAACCAGCCACTTGCAGCCGTAGGTGTTCAGCAGAAAGCAAGTCGAAAGACAACATGCCCTTGAGTTGCGCTACACGGTCCACGCATGGCATCAATGACATATCCAACCTTTTGTACAAAGCCTTCAGGTTAAACATATCACTACATGCGTTCTCAAAGTCTAAGGCCTTCAGCTCTTCATTCTTTTTCTCTTCTATGGCCTTACAATCATATAGATAGCCAGCGTGTAGACTCATCCAGTTTGTGTAAGAAATACCAAGTGCTTTTTCCAATTTGATAGCCAGGCCTTCATTAAGATTGCGTTTGCCCTTAATAAACTCATTGAGATGCGTGGGTTGGACGCCAATGGTTCGGGCAAAATCTTTTTGCTTAATACCTCGTTCCAGCAACTCCTCGCGCAAGACTTCTCCCGGATGGATAGCCCTTGCTGGAACTAATCTGTTACTTTTTGTTGCCATAATGGGTACTGTCTATTTCTATTAATTCTACTTCTATTCCGTCATCCGTTTCTGTAAACAACAGGCGCTCAACCATGCCATTGACGATTCTGATCGAACTTCTTGGATCATGAGCCAGTTTCTCGTAATGCAGGAAACTGTATTGACGCAACTCCTGTGTCGTCGCCGTTCTATACATCACTCCAACTGCTCGAATATAACCATCTACGAGTCTTTTATTTTTGCACAATTGCTTGTATTTGCGATCCTTCGTTTTACCAGTTTCATACAGTTCGGACAACGCTTCATCTTTGAAAGTTATCTTCATTTAGGTGAAATGCTTTTACTGTGCAAAGGTAACATAAAATTCCCAGTCTTGGTAATTTTTAAGGATAATAATAAAGACGCATGGTGATTTTTAACATTTGCTCACCTATGACACGCAAGAATCGTGGCGAATGTTTTTATATACCTATCTATCGACACGTTATTTGACGCCAACGGGGACGTTTCTCCCTTGTTCCTTCCTTGCTCCTCCTATCGACCTCGTATCAAACCCACATCGCTTACGTATCGTTACGTATTGTTTCCGTATTGTTTCCGCTTCCGGAAGCGAGAACGATAGGAGAACGATAGGAGAACGATTCGGGATCGATACGGGATTGATACGGGATTGATACGAGAACGATACGAGACCGATACGAGAACGGTCTTTTCCGATTCTCAACCGAAGAGATTGATAAGATCTTTAACCTTTTCATCATCGTTTCTTTTGATTATATTTTACATTTCAATCACTCGTCGCTCCCTGCCGTTCATGACAAGAAGCCTGGCTCACCATTTGCCCTGGTGCAGCCACTATACAAAGATAACCTTCCGTCCAGCCGAATGCAAGCCGATTAGCATGAATTAACGCCACATTAACTATTCCTTCGTATCCATTTAACAAAGCCCATCCCAGGCCAAATACCTTCATTGCAGCCATTCCTCATGCCTTTTCTCCAGCTTTATCCGCCCAAAAGTTACTATTTCCTATCTCTGCCAGCAGCCAAGAGACACAGGTTCTGGTTTATCAAAATAGCGTACAAACTTAACTCCACATTGTCATCTGTAATCGACACGTCTGAAAGAAAGAATTGGTGCCTGCCCATACCGCTTGTATGACAGACACCAATTCTTAGTTTATGCGTTCAATGCCATAGGACTACTCGTCCTCGACATCATTACTTTCTTGATTCCAAAGGACGCATTCCCAGCTCCAGGGATCGATTTCCCTTATTACATCATTTCTTCTTTTACCTATAAGAGCAGGACCACCTTCTGTCCCTGGTCTAAACTCTGGAACTCCCCCACTAGCAACTCCTAAAAGTGGCTGCGAACTATTCACTGTGACCACCTCGCAGGTCGGTTTCATATATTTACACTTATCCATAGTAGTTTACTTTTTGACGATTTTCTTATTGTTGATGATATAAAGGCCAGCAGGCAGGTCGTTGAGGGCCATGCCCATCTCCACCTGATGCTTCACCTTGACACCCGTCGTCGTATAAACATCGACGAGCGTCGAGTCGGCTGCGTTGGCAGTTCTCACACCATTTGTTTCATCATCCGGGAACTGGATACTCTTGAGCCCTCCATCCTGCGGTTTAATATAGCAACGGTTGGGACCAACCCATGCACCATTACCTTGATCAAGATGGCAATAGAAGGCCAATCCTGCTTCTTGGTTCTGCAAGATATAAGAATTCAATGGAGGCTCCTGTTTGACATAGACACCTACCATCACACCCTTCTCATATTGCTCACCGTGCTTGGCAGCATAACCCTCAAGAATATAATTCGTCTGCTCGCCATTTGCGCCCTTCAGAAGATACGGCGTGTTGGCCTTGAAGTTGTTGACCTCTTCAACAACCAACTTAGCATCATTTACGCTGGTGCACTCATAAATAGTCAAGCCCTCGGGCTTCTCACAGTCGAACGGAATAATGATCGTACCCCATCCTGCTGCCGTCATCACGTACTCATAAGTATCCTTCGCACCAATAATCTTCGCGCGAGGAGACGTCTTTTCCGTATACACATCATTGTACCACAGCATGACATCAATCACCTGATACTGTCCAAAAGTGTATTCCGAATAGTTAGACACATAAACATCATGCTCTGGCCCATAGCCCCAACCTGTGGTGGAGGGTTCATACTCATATATACCGTTGATAGAGGGGTCCCATTTTCCGTCTTTCACAACGAGCAGATCGCCAGGATGATTTCTAACCTCCAAGAATGGCACCTCAAGCGGAATAGGCATGACAGAAGTACTTTGAGAAATATTCAAGTCGGCATCGGAAGTTTCAGTAATATCCGCCGTGCTCAGCACGCCATTGTTCTCAGCCGAATTAGCCTTGAAGGCGACCTTCAGCTTCACCGTACCAGACACCGTAGCACCTAACTTGAACGGCAGTTGCGTATTCAGCACATCAAGGGCATAGTTCTTGCCGTCGATGTTCTCGCGGAGAATATAATTATTATTTTCAGCATAAACGACCTGTGCTTTGGCAAAACTAACCGTCACACTTGCCAAGTCAGCCTTAATACTGGCAAGATCAGCAATTGTCCTCGGAGCATTAGCATCGAATTTCTCAAACCTCAAAGAAGCAACGTCAGACGTTATAGACTTATAAACTGCAATCGCCTTCACCGTTGTCGTCTCGGTCAGAAGGAATGGCGCATTATAAGGCTGGGATGCCGTCGTAGGATCTGTGCCGTCCAACGTGTAATAGATAGCAACACCGTCCACATCCACAGCAGAGGTAATCGTCACGTTCGTGCTCTCCATAAACACCTCGTCGCCTGAAATAGTTGGTGCATCAAGATGAGTAATGGCGGGCGTTGCTTCCACAATCGTTGCCCATGGGTCACTATTGTATTCGTCATACCATACCGTCAGATCGTATTGCTTGCCATTCTGTAACCCTTTGTCCTTTCCATTAGAGAAATATACATAGGCAAAATCATTTCCAACTTCTTGATACACATAATAACTTGAGTACCAAACTGTCACGGAGTGACCCTCCAGCTTGAGCAAATCGCCAGGATGCTGAGCCGCTTCTGCTACCGTACATACAATAGGATTGGGCTTGGTCGTTGGCTGAGAAACAAGCGTAATATCCGTGGCGTCAGTCTTGCCTTCGACATCGGAGGCCTTCAAGATGCCATTCTCACAAGTCACCTTCAACCTTACCGTACCTTGATAGTATGCGCCCTGCTGCAAGTTGAGTGAGCTATTCATCACGTCAAGCGCCTTGCCATCCTCGCGAAGGATGAAATTCTTACCATCAGCATAGACCACTTGCGCATTATTGAAGCTTACCTTCACCATGGGGTAGTTATTCTGAGTCGCAGCAAGTTCGGCTATCGTCTTGGTCACGTTAGCATCAATCTTTTCGAAAACGCAGGTTGCAACAGGAGAAACAACTGTTTTATAAGCTGCAATAGCTTTCACAGTTGTAGTCTCGGTCAAAGTGAACGGGCCCGTATAAGGGGTAGAACTGGTCGTAGGCTCATCACCATTGGTCGTATAGTAGATAGCAGCGACACTTTCGTCAGAGGCGATGGTCACAGTCGTAGTTTCCTCGAACGAAGTTTCACCCGAAATAGTGGGTGCATTAAGATTGGTAACGACGAGCTCTGCTTTAATAATCTTTGACAAAGGAGAACTATATTTTTCGCCATTAAACCACAGGGTCATATTGTATTTTTTATACTGCTTAATATCTTTTTCTTGCATATTGGAAAAATAGAGGTAAGACCCAACTCCATAACAATATGATCCATAAGACATTACATTCTCCAAATACACCAAATCACCAGGATGCTGTTTCATCTCATTAGCTGTGGCACAATGAATTGGGTCTAGCTCTGTCGAGCCTCCAGAAGTAACATCTAGTTTGCTCAGATTGGTTTCACCAGGAATATCAGAAGTAGTTAAAATTGCAAAGGTAGAATATTGTGAAGCCTTGTTATAAGTAACATTGAGCTTCACCGTTCCGTTCAGCTTATCACCTTGCGACAAAGCCAAACTGCTGTTCATAATATCAATCGCCTGATTGTTTTCACGGACGATGTAATTGTTTCCCTCCGCATAAACAACCTGAGCATTGGTAAACTTAATATTGGCAGAAGCGACATTTACCCCCCCCCTGCATCAACTGGGCAATCGTCGTGGTCTGCTCTTCGTCGCCACCAGGACCGGGTCCAGGATCTGGATCCTCTCCACCTTCACACTCGACGGTCAGCTTTGTCAGAAAAACACGAGCACTATAAACTTGAATTGGTACGCTTAAAAAACCATTGTCTCCAAATGAAAACTTCGTACCACTATATAAGTAGTTTCCATATGTAGAAGCATTTTCATAGAGATAACCGTTACCAAAGAATTCACAGGTAACGGCTTTAATATTTCCAACCGATCCGTCAGAAGAAATAGTAAACTTGCAATTAGGCTGCAATGTATAACACACTTTTCCAGATTCAGTCGTTGCATCGAACGAAGTTGGGTACGACGCATTTTGCTGCGTTATGGTCAGCGTAATACCATTTTTTGTAATGGTCGTCCCTCCTCCAGTTGTCACATCAGACGCTTGGGTTGGGTCAAAAACTACTGTGCCCGCGGAAGCTACTCCGCAGATTAGCGTCAACAAAGACAACCACACAAATCGTAATGCTTTGTTCATAATTGTTTGTTTTTATGGAATTCTTCCTACGTTCTTACACTCTTGGGAAAGTATTGAGACGACGGAGGCATCCCTGGTTAATAATAAAATAATTTCGCCTTTACTTCTCTTTTCATCTACGACGACACGAGGTCAAGAATCTCGCGCGTTCATTCCATCTTCGCTACCGGAGCTATTTGCCACAAGGTCAAACCCACAGTAGGCTGTTTCACCCCCTTAGGACAGGCTTATTCTCCACAGAAGGCTACACAAGCATCGCAAAGTTAAGTAAAAATTGGAAAATAAAAAAATATTTCTAATAGAAATTCATATTTTAGGCGCATTTTTAGAATTACCGCACCTTTCCCAAATAAAAAGAGAATATTCATAATACACAACTCGGCTTCTTTGCATTTTGCGCAAAAGTGGATAACTATCCATGGGACGATCAGCCACGGCATCCTCCCCTACTCAATGGAAGCTAAGAAGAGAGAAGCCAAGCGCTCCCAAACGGAGGAGTTCTGAGACCTTCCACCGTTCGGGATGCCTTCGGGATGCAAGCAAAGGTTTGTCTTCACTTGTGAACCAAGTCGTTCCATTTCTATCCTTTTTTAGTTGCTCTTTGACGATTCTTCAGTCCCATGTCCTGCAATGCCCTTCCGAGATGGTCATCCTTTGCCAACAGCAATATATCATCATCCAACTGAAGCGCATAGAGCACACGCAGGTAGATTCCAATGGAGACCGTAGGCAATCCCTTCTCCACTTTGCATAGGGTAACTTCTGAGCAGGTTGCTCTTTCTGCAACTTGTGCCATGCTCAGGTTGCGACGCAATCTGGCAAGCCTGATCTGCTCCCCAACGATTTGCATTTTCTGAGTCAACTTCCTTGGAAGTTTATTTGCCATTGTATTCTTTGTCATCGTCTTAACCCAAATTATAATGTGCAAATATACGCATCTTACTTCATTATAAGATGGGTTACGCTGAAAATTTACACATAATTAAGTTTCATCTTGGATGATCCTGGTTGTAAATCGATGTAAACCTTGTTTGCGCTGTCGTTTATGGTCGTCTTAACCTTTTCATGACACAACTTCATGCACCACTTGAAATCTCGGATGAGCCTTAAAAAAGGGTGGGGATCAGTTCCCCACCCTTTTGTTATAGAGAGATGTTTACTTACTTTTTGGTAAACTTCTTGCCGTCGCGGATGACGACACCACGGTAGTTCTTGCCCACCTTCACACCCTGGAGGTTGTAGGTGTTGCCATCCTTACCGAAGTTGCCTTCCACACCATAGATGCCCGATCCAGAGACCTTGACAGCCTTGACAAATTCCATCTCGGGAGCCTCATTGATGTAGCCGTTGTACCACAGGACGACGTCGTAGAGGTTGTCGTTGCTGACGAGTGCATCGACATCGACATCCTCGTTCTCGTTCTTGAAGGCGATCTTCTGACCATCCTTCTCGATAGCGTAGGCAGCCTGAGAGCCATAGACAATCTTCACATTGCGCAGGACGATGACGTCGGCTCTGTGCTCGTCGCAGTCAGCCATCGTAGCCTCGACAGGATCAATCTCCTGAGAAGCGCCAGCCGTGATATTCAGACTGTCGGCAGTCGTGACACCACCATCGATCTCACGCAGCTGCGGGATGCCAGCGAGGGCATAGAAGTCGAGCTTCACAGTACCAGAGACGGTGCTGTTGAGTTCGAGCGGCAGCGTAGAGTTGTAGAGTACGACAGCCTTGCCATCCTGACGGAGAGCGATATCCTTCGTTCCGTAGTAAGGATTGGCGCGTACATAGACCACCTTAGCATTGTCGAGCACGAGACGGATGTTGTCCTCGCGGTCTCTGCGGACGTTGAGCTCAGCAATCGTCTGGTTGTGATACTTCGTAGCATCCTCAGCGGTGAGCTTGACAGCCTTCAGAGAAGCGTTGCCATCGGCGAAGCCGGTACCCGGAGCGTTGAACCATCCGAGGACGGTGTACTTCTGACCGGAGACGGTGTTGGCCAACTCATCATTGTCGGTGAGGTTGACGAAGCTGTAGTCCTCCGTGAATCCGTAGTACTGACCATCCTGGCCCAGCACCTGGAGACCCTTGATGCTAACGAGGTCGCCGGGATAGAGGTGGACATCGGCCACGGTCGTCTCGATCGGATCGTTGTAGCCCTCGTCGCTCGGCATGGTGTATTCGAGCTCATAGCTGTTGGTCTCGCCCTGTACATCGCGGGTAGTGAAGATACCACCGTTGAAATCGACACTGGCGAAGAACGTACCACTGACGGTAGAACCCAACGGGAGGTCGAGCACGCCAGAGATGACGTCGAGTGCCTGACCATTCTCGCGGAGGATAGCCACCTTCGTGCCATCTTCATGCTTCTCGGTGTAAACCACCTTGGCATTGTTGAGACTGATCGTCACATTCTCGACAGCCTGCTGGCCCTCGAAGAGCTGTGCAATAGTCTTAGTCTCGAAGTCGCCGACCTTCGTGAAGGTCTTGGTGACGATGTCAGAGTAGTCGTCGAGATAAGCGGTGACAGCCTTGACCGTCGTGGTCTCGGTGATCGCGAACGGTTCGGTATAGACCGTAGATTGACGGGTAGGATCGGTACCGTCGAGGGTGTAATAGACATTCAGGCCCTCGGTAGCAGCGATAGAGACAGTGGTCTTGCCCACAAACTCCTCCTCGCCGAGGATCACCGGAGCATCCGGACGCTTATCGACACGCTCGGCCTTGATGACCTTCACCTTACCAGCATAGTAGTCGGAAGAAGCATCGTTGTACCAGATCGTGAGGTTATAGAAACCACTCTCGAGGTCGAAGTCCTCAGCATTGGTCACCTTCAGCTCGATGTAGCTCGGCGTGTTGGTGTAGATGCTCGTCGTGCCTCTGTAGCTCCAGACCTCAACATCCTTGAGGTTGAGCAGGTCGCCCTTGTGGAGCTTCACGTCGATGAGATCGACCTCGATCGGATCCATATCATTGGTCTCCGGCCACACGAAGGAGATGTTGCTTGAGTTGGTGCTCTCAAGCTCCTCGGCGATCAGCAAGCCCTTCTGGTAGGTGACCTTCAGAGGCATAGTACCCTTCAGGTTGTATGCACCCACGGGGAAGGTGAACTTGGTGATGTTCGTGAGGTCGATGGCCAATCCATCGTCGCGGATGATGTAGTGGTAGCCCAGGTCACCCTGCTCGCTATAGACCACCTTGGCATTCTCGAAGTGGACGACGACGCTATCCTTGCTCTCGCCATAGACGATGAGGTCGGAGATCGTGTTGGTGCCCGAGTAGTCGTTCTTCGTAAACTCTACGGAGCCAACCGGAGAAACGATTTCGTTGTAGGTAGCGATGGCCTTCACCGTGCAGCTGTTGGTGATGGTGAAGGGCGCAGTGTAGAGCGTAGATTCCTTCGTGGGATCCGTACCGTCGAGCGTGTAGTAGATGCTGGCACCCTCCTCGGTCGTGATCGTCACCTCGGTGCTCTCGTCGAAGTCGGTGCGGTTGTCCGTACCGCTGATCTGCGGAGCATTGAGATAGGTGATGACCTTACTGCACTTGATGATCTTGCCCTGAAGGCGGTTGTTGGAGACGTCGTTGTACCAAACCGTGGCGTTGTAGCGGCCATAGTTGACGACACCATAGTCAGCACCGTTGGTGAGGAAGAACTCCACAAACGGACTGTAGCTATAGAACGCCGGGATGTCATAGTTCCATCCAGTGGCATTCGTCACCTTGAGCAAGTCGCCCGGATAGTTGGGAATCTGCGCCAGGTCGATGGCCAGCGGACTGGGATCGGTGGTGGCACCCGGCGTGACGGTCAGGTTGTCGGCGTTGGTCACGTCGGCAAGGTCGGCCGTGGTCAGAAGGCCCGGGTAGGCGGCGTAGCTGCCAGGAGCAGCTGCATAGTTGACCTTGAGCTTCACCGTACCAGAGACGGTAGCACCGATGGTCAGCGGCAGCGTCGTGTTGAGGATGTCAATAGCGCGGTCGTTCTCGCGGAGGATGTAGCTACCATCCTCGCCATAGACGACGAGTGCGTTGTTGAGAGAGAGCGTGACCTGATCGAAGCTGCTCTTGAAAGAAGCAAGCTGCTCGATCGTCATCGGCGCATTGGCATCCACCTTGTTGAACACCTTGGAGGCAACAGGAGAGACAATCGACTTGTAGGCTGCGATAGCCTTCACCGTAGCCGACTCACTGAGCGTGAACGGCTCAGTATAGACCGTAGAAGCGGTCGTAGGATCAGTACCGTCGAGCGTGTAGTAGATCGTAGCGACATTGTCGGCAGTGATCGTCACCGTCGTATTGTCGGAGAAGGTCTCCGTACCATCAATAAACGGCGCATTGAGAGAGGTGACGTTGCGCTCGCAAGAGACGATGGTCGCATTGACGTCACCATAATAAGAGACTTCTTTGTACCAAAGAGTAGCGTTGTAGTACTTGTTGGCTACCATGTTGAAGTCAGACGCATTGGTGAGATAGACGGAAGTCCAACTTGCGCCTTCATAGAAGTACCAGGTCGTGCCGTAGCTCCAAACCTCCTGGTTCTCGACATAGACGAGGTCGCCAGGATAATTCTTCACCTGACCAACCGTGCAAGCGATGGGATCCATGTCGCCAGCCACGCCCGTTGCGGTCAGGTTGGCATCCGTGGTCACACCCTCGATATCAGAAGTAGAGAGGATGCCTGAGGTGCAGGTGACATTAACCTGGACATGGCCGCTCACCGTCGTTCCCTGCGTCAGCGAGAGAGAGGTGTTGAGCAGGTCGATGGCCTTGCCATCCTCGCGAAGGATGTAGTTGTTGCCCTGAGCATAGACGACCTTGGCGTTGTTGAGCACAAGCGTCACGTTGTCCTGGCTCTTAGCAGCTGTGGCCAGATCGGCGATGGTAGAGCCCGTCACGCCACTTTCCTCCTTGGTGAACGTCATCTCGGCGACATCGCTGTAGATGTCATTCACGCGGGCCACTGCCTTCACCGTCGTTGTCTCGGTGATGGTGAACGGAGCAGTATAGGCGGGATCCCAGTTCGTCGGCACGGTGCCGTCGGTGGTATAGAAGATAGCAGCGCCTTCCTCGGCGGTGATCGTCACCTCGGTGCTACCCGTGAAGTTCTGGTTG
>ULUJ01039537.1_pt1 | contig 13706 bp, 9 predicted proteins | sample 1958381 | NCBI WGS metagenome assembly ULUJ01 (sample SAMEA4835757, study PRJEB28245) | human gut metagenome | biome: gut microbiome; material: fecal sample | place: Denmark | collected 2008 | reverse complement strand
TTTTTATCCGGGCGAACCGCCTGCCAATATCAGTGAGATCAAGTTCTGGGGAGCTGCTTACGGATCTGTTCTTCGTCCGTGCGTTCCGCTTTTTGTAATGATTACGGGAGCTTTGCTGTTGCCGGTCAAAGGTGATACGGGAGCTTTCTACAAAAAACGTATCAGCCGGGTATTCTGGCCGTTTCTGATCTGGTCAGTCATCTATAATCTGTTTCCCTGGATCACCGGTCTGCTGGGATGCAGGCCCGAACTGATTCTGGATTTCTTCCCATACTCCGGAGAGGAAGCTGCCCGTCAGTCTCTGTCGGTATCGATGGACTATATATCCCGTATACCGTTGAACTTTTCGTTGCTGGATGTTCACATGTGGTACATTTATCTGTTGATCGGAATGTATCTTTATATGCCTGTCTTCTCTGCGTGGGTGGAGAAAGCCTCCGAAAAGGCAAAGCTGTGGTTCCTGGCAGCCTGGGGAGTGACACTGTTTGTTCCTTACTACCGGGAATTTGTGAATCCTTATCTGTGGGGATCCTGTTCGTGGAACGAATTTTATATGCTTTATAACTTTGCCGGTTTTAATGGTTATCTTTTGCTGGGCCATTATCTCCGTCACCATGACTTTAGTCTGGCCAGGACCCTTGGCTGGGGAATTCCTTCTTTTGTAATAGGTTTCCTGATTACTTTTCTGGGATTCCGTCACATCACATCATTACCGGAATATACCGAAGAACAGCTTGAGATGTTTTTCTATTACTGTTCTCCCAATGTGGTTATGATGACAGTGCCCTGCTTCCTGATAGCCAAGAAGGTGAATGTGCGGAATGAACGTTTGCGGCAGGCACTTGCCAATCTGACGGTATGCGGTTTCGGGGTGTATATGATCCATTACTTTTTCACCGGCCCGTGTGTCCTGCTGGCCCGTATGTGTCACATACCGGTAGCGGTTCAGATTCCGGTTGCTGCCCTGATAGCCTTTGGGGCTTCATGGGGACTGGTCAATCTGCTTCGCAGGCTGACAGGAAAGTATGCTAAATATCTGCTGGGATAAAATATAACACTATGGCAAAAGAATTTCATTTCTTCTCGGTGCCAGTCAGGTCTGCACTGAGAAATTTCTCTCTGGCGAGTATTTTGCTGGCTTGTTTGTTGGGAAGTATTTGTAAAGCGGAGGCCCGTGAGGTAACTCCATTCAATAACGGATGGGAGTTTAAGAAAGGGCCATTTCCAACCGATGCGATGCAGACTGCTGCCAGATGGAATGCAGATTGGGAACAGGTGAATGTGCCTCATACCTGGAATGCGGATGATATGCAGAAGAAAACCAACAGCTTTTATGCTGGGGTAGCTTATTATCGGAAGCACTATGTTTTTCCTGAATCACTGGAAGGAAAGCGTCTTTTTCTACGCTTTGAGGGTGTAGGAGCATGTGCCGAAGTCTATGTCAACGGTTATCTGGTTGGAACACATAAAGGAGCTTATTCTGCATTTGTCTGCGAAATTGGTTCGCAAGTCAGGCTGGGAGAAGAGAATGAAATTGTTGTCAAGGCCGATAATGCAGCACGTCCGGATGTGATTCCGGTCAATCATGCTCTTTTTGGCGTCTATGGTGGAATTTACCGTCCCGTATGGCTGATAGTGACTGAACCCTGCAATATTGTAGTAAACGACTGTGCCTCTCCGGGTGTATATATAACTCAGAAGAACGTATCGAAACAGTCTGCTGATGTTTCTGTCAGGGTGAAACTTGATAATGCAACATTGGCTCCGGCTGCTCTTGAACTGGAAAATGCGATTTATACCCGTGAGGGCAAGTTGGTTAAAGTTCATCGGCAGTCTTTTGAGCTGACTCCTCAGGGAGTACAAAGCTATGTTTCTGATTTTAAAATCAGTCATCCTCATCTTTGGCAGGGGCGTGAAGATCCTTATTTATATAAGGTCGTCTCTCGTCTGAAACAGGACGGACAGGTAATAGATGAAGTGATACAGCCACTCGGCTTGCGTAAATATGAGGCTGTGGCTGGAAAAGGTTTCTTCCTGAATGGTAAAAAATATCCGATGTATGGAGTTACCCGTCATCAGGACTGGTGGGGGATGGGCAGTGCACTGACTAACAGGGAACATGATTTTGATCTGGAGCAGATTATGGAAGTTGGGGCAACGACCGTGCGTTTTGCTCATTACCAGCAGTCGGATTATATCTATTCACGTTGTGATACGTTGGGACTTATTATCTGGGCTGAGATTCCTTTTGTGAACCGTGTGACAGGGCAGGAGTGGGATAATGTTCATCAGCAAATGCGCGAGCTGATACGTCAGAGTTTCAATCATCCTTCTATTTATGTGTGGGGAATTCATAACGAGGTGTATCATCCGCATGGTTATACGGCTGCTCTTACTCAGTCTGTTCACGATCTCTGCAAACTGGAAGATCCTGATCGTTATACGGTGGCTGTCAATGGTTATGGCCATGCAGAACATCCGGTTAACGGGAATACCGATATACAGGGAATGAACCGTTATTTCGGATGGTATGAGAAAAAGATACAGGATATCAAACCCTGGATTGAAAAAATGGAAAAAGAATATCCCTGGCAACGGCTGATGCTGACAGAATATGGGGCTGATGCGAACATTGAGCATCAGACAGAATTACTGGGAGATGCCTTGAACTGGGGCAGTGATTTTTATCCGGAAACTTTCCAGACAAAGACACATGAGTATCAGTGGGGAGTAATTTCTCAGCATCCTTATATTCTTGCTTCTTATTTATGGAATATGTTTGACTTTGCAGTTCCTCAATGGAAGCGTGGAGGTGTAGATGCGCGGAACATGAAAGGGTTGATAACTTTTGATCGTAAAATACGTAAGGATGCTTTCTATTGGTATAAGGCAAACTGGAGTAAGGAGCCGGTGCTTTATCTGACGCAACGCCGAAATACGGAACGTGAACGCCGGGAAACTTCTGTCACTGTCTATTCCAATCTTGGGACACCCCGCGTTTTCCTGAATGGCCGGGAACTGGATGGCGTTCGTAAGGGATATACCGATGTGCATTACATTTTTGATCAGGTAACGCTTGCCGAAGGACGAAATGTACTTAGAGCTGTTATCGTGTCCGATGGTAAGGAATATACCGATGAGATTGTGTGGAACTACAACGGTGAGCATGTCCGGCAGGCCGATGCTTACGAACATAAGAAAGAACATGCCGGCTGGTGATAACCATAGCCGGCATGTCTTTTATGATTATTCTTCACCATTCAGTTGCATTTGGCCGAACGACAGAGGGAGCAGATCTTTGACTCCCTGTAGCTCGTAGACTCCTGTGCGGCCGCACAACAGGATTCGCATGGGCTTGCCATAGCGTTGTTCCGTTTCCAGCAAGACTTGCCGGCAGGCTCCGCAGGGAGAAATGGGCTGTTCCAGAAAGCCAGCTTCATTGCGTGCTGCAATAGCCAGGGTAAGTATGGGTTGGTCGGGATATTGTGAATTGGCATAGAATACTGTGGTTCTTTCTGCACAGGTGCCGGAAGGATAGGCTGCATTTTCCTGATTACTTCCGGTAACGATTGTTCCGTTTTCCAGCAATGCGGCAGCTCCTACTGCAAAATGGGAGTAGGGGGAGTAACTTCTGCTGGTTGCTTCCCGGGCGGCATCCGTCAGGCGACGGTCTGTTTCATTCAGCTCCCCGTAGTTCAGGGAACGGACATGAATTTCTAGTTTAATTTCTTTCATGGCAGTTAGATTAGGGATAAATGATCGTGGAACAAATATAGCTTTTTCTTTGGAAACCGGAAAATAAATAGCAGGATTACCGGCAGAAAGTAGCTTCCACACCCACTTCCTTACAATCTGCTCCCATCGGTGGATTTTGTTTGTCAAGGGTGATACGTACCTCACTGACAGCAGGGAAATCGTTCAGTAAACGGGAGGCGATACGCGGGATAACGTGTTCCAGAAGCAGGGAGGGAATATTCATTTCTTCCTTGACAGTCTTGAATACTTCAGCATAGTTGACTGTTCCCTCCAGACAGTCACTTTCTGCAGCATGTGAGAAGTCTGTTTTCAGACGAAGGTTGAGGGTATATTCAGCGCCTACGCGGTTTTCCTGTGGAAGGACACCGTGATAAGCATATAGTTTCAGTCCATTCAAATGGATGTACATGTCTTGAGTTTTCATACGCAGTTTATCAGATAAAAATAGAGGGCGCAAAGATGCATTGTTTTTTCCGGAATAATACCGGAAGCAATACGCCTTTGCGCCCCGATTGGTTATATTTCTCAGGTCTGTTGTTTATCCGCAGCGGGAAGATCCGCAAGTCTTGCAGATCAGACAGCCTTCCTGGTAAACCAGGGTTTCATGACCGCAGTTAGGACATTTCACTCCCTTCGCTTCAGTTCCGTCCTGTACATATTTTTTCAGGGCGCGTTCTACACCATTCTTCCAGGTATTGATGTTTTCGCTGTCCAACTGGAGTGAGCCTACAAGTTTGATGACCTGTTCGATCGGCATACGCCAGCGCAATACACCGGAGATCAGTTTTGCGTAGTTCCAGTATTCTTTGTTGAACTTCTCGGACAAGCCTTCAATGGTCATCTTGTAGCCGCGTTTGTTCTCGAACTGGAAGTCATAACGCTTCACTCCGTCTTCATCGTAATTCTTGATGATGCGACCGCTGGTTACAGATTTAGGCAGAACGATACCTTCCTCATCATCCTGAAGACCGGTAAAGATTTCGTAGGGACATCCGTCGAGCAATCCTACAAATGCTACCCATTTCTCTTTGTTGTTCTGGAAACGTACTACATCAGCTTCCAGTACTTTCGGACGTACTTCTACAACCTGAGGCGGTTTGCAGTGGCATTCTTCCTCTTCTTTCTTTTTGTCTTTTTTAGTAGAGATCAGTACACCTGCACGTGAACCGTCACGGTAAACTGTACATCCTTTGCAGCCGGATCGCCATGCTTCTACGTAGAGGCGGTTCACCAGTTCTTCATCGACACTGTTCGGCAGGTTGATTGTAACACTGATGGAATGGTCTACCCATTTCTGGATGCGTCCTTGCATTTTGACTTTCATCAGCCAGTCTACATCGTTTGATGTAGCTTTATAATAAGGAGATTTTGCAACCAGATCATCAATCTCTTCTTGTGTATAATGCTTGTTCGGGTCGTATCCATTGACTTCCATCCAGGTCAGGAACTTGTGATGGAACACTACATATTCTTCAAATGCATCTCCTGTTTCGTCTATAAAGTCTACACGTACATTGGCATCATTCGGGTTGACTTTACGACGACGCATGTATACCGGCATGAAAACAGGTTCGATACCTGAAGTTGTTTGAGTCATCAGACTGGTGGTTCCGGTGGGAGCAATGGTCAGACAGGCAATGTTGCGTCGTCCGTAGCGTACCATATCTTCATACAAAGCAGGATCTGCATCCTTGATACGGTTGATGAACGGATTGTTCTTTTCGCGTTCTGCATCGTAAATTTCGAATGCACCACGTTCCTTGGCCATGTTTACAGATGAGCGGTAAGCTTCAAGTGCAACAGTTTTATGTACCTGTTCTGAGAATTCAGTTGCTTCTTCTGTACCATAGCGCAGTCCCATAGCTGCCAGCATATCACCTTCGGCTGTAATACCTACACCTGTACGTCTTCCCAGTCCGGATTTGCGGTATATCTTTTCCCACAGGTGACGTTCTGCGCCTTTGACTTCTTCACTTTCCGGATCGGCATCAATTTTTTCCATGATGCGTTCGATCTTTTCCAGCTCCAGATCAATGATGTCGTCCATGATTCGCTGAGCCAGGGCAATGTGTTTCTTGAACAGGTCAAAGTCGAATCGGGCTTCCGGAGTGAACGGATTGATTACATATGAATACAGGTTGATGGCCAGCAGACGGCAAGAGTCGTAAGGGCACAAGGGGATTTCACCGCAGGGGTTGGTAGAAACCGTACGGAATCCTAAATCTGCGTAGCAATCAGGGACAGATTCGCGGATGATTGTATCCCAGAACAGAACACCCGGTTCTGCCGATTTCCATGCATTGTGCACAATCTTTTTCCACAAGGCAGAAGCATTGATCTGCTTGGATACCATCGGATGATCTGAATCAATCGGGAACTGTTGGGTGTACATCCGGCCTTCTACGGCAGCTTGCATGAATTCGTCATCCAGTTTCACGGAAACATTAGCTCCGGTCACTTTGCCTTCCGTCATCTTGGCATCAATGAATGCTTCTGAGTCGGGATGCTTGATAGATACACTCAACATCAGGGCGCCGCGGCGGCCATCCTGTGCTACTTCACGGGTAGAATTGGAATAACGTTCCATGAACGGAACCAGTCCGGTAGAAGTCAATGCGGAGTTCTTTACCGGTGAACCTTTCGGTCGGATGTGTGACAAATCATGTCCGACGCCTCCACGCCGTTTCATCAGCTGTACCTGTTCTTCATCAATACGGATAATGGCACCGTATGAGTCTGCAGCTCCTTCCAGACCGATAACGAAACAGTTGGACAGTGATGCGACCTGATAGTCGTTACCGATACCAGTCATCGGGCTTCCTTGCGGAACGATGTACTTGAAATGGTCGAGCAGGTCAAAAAGTTCTTGTGCACTGAGTGCGTTCGGATACTTAGCCTCGATGCGGGCCACTTCATTGGCGATACGCCAATGCATGTCCTCCGGAGACTTTTCGTAGATGTTACCGAACGAGTCTTTCACAGCATATTTATTTACCCAGACACGTGCGGCAAGTTCATCGCCTTTAAAATACTGCAATGAAGCGTTATAGGCTTCATCGTAGCTGTACGTTTTCTTTTCCACTTTTGTATATGAATGAGTTTGTTATCAATTTAAAAAGGTCTTGCCTGTAGAAATTTTGCTCTTCTTAAATCATAACGGCTGCAAAGCTAGAGATGTTTTTTTGATTTGCCAAATAAAACTTTGAGAAGTTATTAACAATCGGTGAAGTTTTCCAAAACGAAAAACTAATAATTTGTATATTAGTAAAATAACTAAAATAGGAATAGCTGAAAATTTTCCAAAAAGGAAACTTCTTCTCAGAGGTGATATAGAGCTTGTTTCCTTGCCTGGAGGGTATTACAGCGTAGAAAACCTTTGTCTGGAGGGGATTGAAAAGGGTGAGAAGAGTATATGTCTCTAATAGAATTTTCTTATATTTGTAAAATAAAACAAGATAATATGGATTCAATCAGAAACAGACGTACGATTCGTAAGTACAAGCAGCAGGATATTCCTGCAGAGCTGTTGAACGGGCTGCTGGAAGAAGCTTTTCGGGCTTCCACAATGGGAAATATGCAGCTTTACAGTGTAGTGGTAACCCGGGATGCAGAGCGTAAGGCTCTTCTTGCACCGGCTCATTTTAATCAGCCTATGGTGACTTCTGCACCGGTGGTTCTGACATTTTGTGCAGATTTCAACCGTTTCAGCAAATGGTGCCGTCAGCGCAAGGCAGAACCGGGGTATGACAATTTGATTTCCTTTATCAATGCCGCTTCTGATACCTTGCTGGCTGTTCAGAACTTCTGTACGCTGGCAGAAGATCGTGGTCTCGGTATCTGTTATTTGGGAACAACTGTATATAATCCGGATCAGATTATAGATATTCTTCATTTGCCGGAACTGGTCGTGCCTGTGGCCACGATTACAGTAGGATATCCGGATGAATGTCCTGCTCAGCCGGACCGTTTGCCGTTAAGCGGAATTATACATGAAGAAGAATATCACGATTACACTCCGGAAGCAATTGATGCCATCTATGCAATGAAGGAATCATTACCGGAAAACAAACATTTTGTGGAAATCAACCATACGGAAACGCTGGCTCAGATCTTCACGAATATCCGTTATAAGAAATCGGATAATGAATTTATGTCTGAGGGACTGAAGCGTACACTCAAGCGTCAGGGATTTGATAAATAAGATTTCATTGGAATCAGATACAAAGAAAGCGGACCGGACAATCAGTTTTAACTTTTGTCCGGTCCGCTTCTTCTTTTATTTCAGTTTTAATCCAACTTCTATTTCTTCAATTTCTGCTTTAAATTCTTTATCCACTTCCAACTGATCTTTTACAGTCTTGCAGGCATGCAATACGGTTGCATGGTCCTTATTTCCAATCAGCTGACCGATTTTGGAAGAAGATGTTTCTGTATGTTTCTTTGCCAGATACATGGCAACCTGACGTACTTGTACAACTTCACGTTTACGGGTTTTTGTATGGATAGCTGAGGTGTCAATCTTGTAGTGAGCACAAACCTTTTCGATGATATCATCGATGGTTACAGCCTTAACTTCAGCGCAGCGTACAGCTTTACGGACAATACGTTGAGCCAAATCCAGGTTGATTTCTCGTTTTAACAAGATAGATTGTGCCAGCAGTGAGTTGACAATACCTTCCAGTTCACGCACGCTTTCGTTGACGTTTTCCGCAATATAGCAGATCACTGATTCTGGAATGGTCAGTCCATCCCGGCGGATCTTGTTGCGCAGAATGTTCTTGCGCAGTTCGATATCCGGTTTTTCCAGTTCAGCCACCAATCCCCATTTGAAACGTGTCAGCAGTCGGTCTTCCATCCCTTGCAGCATAACGGGAGCACGGTCGGAAGTCAATATCAGTTGCTTGCCGTTCTGATGCAGATGGTTGAATATGTGGAAGAATGTGTTCTGCGTTTTGGTAACACCCGCAAATTCCTGAATATCATCAATGATCAGGACGTCAATCGTCTGATAGAAACTGATAAAATCATTGAAATGATTTGTTCGTACTGAGTCAGTATACTGTACCTGGAACAGATGTGCTGAAACATACAACACACGTTTCTCAGGATAAAGTTCCTTGATACGGGTACCAATCGCATTGATCAGGTGTGTTTTTCCCACACCAGACGGACCATACAGGAAGAGCGGGTTGAAAGTACGCGCCGGATTCTGGGCTACAGTTTCAGCCACGGTTCTTGAGAATTCATTGCTGGTACCTTTGATGAAGTTTTCAAAATTGTAATTCGGGTTCAGATGCGGATCCAAATCTTGAGGAGCCGCAGCTTGTAATGGGTTGGGCGCCTTGTTGGCATTGTGTACAGGCGCTTGAGGAGGCAAAGCAGATGAACGCTTTGTCCCTTCCATATTGACGGTTATGTGGTTTGTCTTGTCGGTAAGAATGGAATACATCAACTCCGTACCTTCACCTATTTCTTTATAGATGGCGGCACGCAGCAATCCCACATACTTTTCTTCCAGATATTCATAGAAGAAAGGACTGGGGACGCCAATCGTCAATGCCTTATTCTCGTATTTCAAAGGTACGATAGGCTCAAACCAGGTCTCAAAAGCTCTTGTATTGTTGATGTTGTCTTTAATGAAGTTCAGACAGCGGTTCCACAACACAATTGCTTGATTATTTTCAATCATACGTGCGTTATTATTTAATAAAGCGAAATTTCTACGTTTGCAAATTTCGGAATGAAATTTCAGAAAAACAAATCCCTTTTTGCTTGCTTTTTCTGAATGTATTATAAATGTTTGGTTTTTAAAATGTTACAAATGTGTTAAAGACTCTTTTTGTGAGTTGGCTATTGCTTTTTTGAAACTTATTGTTTCTCAAATTGTTATCCTTTTGTTTCTTTTTAGGGAAGAAGTCTGATGAAGTTGGCTTATCTTCTTATTATCAGTTTATTATAATGACTGTGATAGAAGATAAGCCAACTTGTTGTTATTTAGATAAATTCTATATAATGTATTTCTTACTTATCTTTCTTGCCAAAAAGAGAGAAGTGTACGTAGCGTTTGGGATGTTCCTGCAAATCCTTAAGCAGACTGGCCGCGTTGGCTGAAGTTGCGTTCAGATTGTTGTACAGTTCAGGATCATTCAGCAACAGTCCGAGTGAATTGTCCTTGCGGTTCAGCTTGTCGGTCAACAGGCGTACATTTTGCAGGGTTGAATCGATTTTTGTAAAGGTTGCTGCGTAGTCTACATTCTTCAGATTGCCGCTGATCACCTTCAGGTCTTCAGTGATTGCCGTAACGTTTCCGGTCAGCTGTGGAATATCGTTGCTCATCAGAGTGTGTAGCTGGCGGCTGGTTGCGTTCAGAGAAGCAGTCAGCTGTTCTGCGTTATGCAGAGTTTTGGCTAAAGCCGGATCTGCCAGCAACGTGTTCAATGAACTCAGGATAGAGTCCATCTTAGGCATCATTTGTGTCAGTTTGGGGAGCAGGTCCTTTTCTGCAGCTCCCATGATTCCTTCATTGGCTTCTCCCACCAGCGTGTCTCCCGGATTGTAGTATTCCTGACCTTCGTGGTTGAGCAGCATATTCATTTTGACGGTTCCCAGCATTTCAGTTACCAGTTCTGCACGGCTTCCTTTCGGAATGCGCATTTCCTGATCCATTTCAATACCCACAACAACGTGGCCGGGCTTCTGGTAGTTATATTGTATGTCACGCACAAGTCCTACTTTCAAGCCGTTGGCAAATACCGGGCTTGAGGTAGCCAGTCCGTTGATGTTGGTGAATTCCACATAATAATAGCTTTCCGGCTTGAACATATTAACACCTTTCAGGTAGTTGATTCCGAAAAAGAGGATAAGCAGCGAGGCTATTCCGGCTAAACCTATTTTTACTTCTTTCTTCATATCTTGTTTATCTGTTTTGTTTAAACTCTTTAATTGCTTGGTTAATATTCATTTTCTTTCCGTTCTTGAAAGCAATGATAAATGCATCCTTGAACTTGGCGTCCACCTTGGTCCGTTTCAGTCGGAGGATATGGTTGTAGTCCGTGTCTTCTCCGTATGTATATTTAACGATACCGTTTTCCTTATAATGGTTTACGGGTGAAAGTCCTTTGAATTGTCGGCTTCTGGCTGGAAGAACGCGGTCGGAAGTCAGAATCTGTATTTTGAATACAGGCTTTTCTGTGCGGTTGTTCCGGCTGGAGGCTTTGGTTGCCGGGGTAGAAATCTCAACAGGAGCAGCGGCACTTTCGACTGTCTCAACAGGAGGGAGAGACTCTTCTGTCAGGTCCGCAGTGAGAACATCTGACGCTGATTCTGTTGCAGGCTCATCTTCAGCCGGGAAAGACTGGCTGAGAGGCTTTCCGGCATTGAATCCCTGTTCCTGTTTGTATCGCAGGAATGCCTGGTAGATGCTTTTTGCCAGAGTGGATGTTCCGTTGGATGACAGCAGGTATGCTTCTTCTGTCGGGTTGGAAATATATCCCAGTTCAACGAGTACGCTGGGCATAGAAGTTGCCCTCAGTACCAGAAATCCGGCCTGATGTACTCCTTTGTCAACCCGTTTGCTGGCCCGGAACTGCTTCTGGATGAGCTGAGCGAAGTTGACACTTTGTTTCATATTCTTGTCCTGAAGAAACTCAAAGATAATGTAGCTTTCTGACGAATTGGGATTAAATCCTGCATATTGCTGCTTGTAGTCGTCCTCAATCAGGATCACCGAGTTTTCTTTCTTGGCTACTTCCAGATTTTCTTCTGTACGGTGCAAACCTAATGTGTAGGTTTCTGCTCCGAATACCTGACTTTTTCTGGAAGCCACGGAGTTGGTATGGATGGAAATAAACAAGTCTGCTTTGGCGTTGTTGGCTATTTCGGCACGGCGGTGCAGGGGGACAAAAACATCGTTTTTGCGTGTATAGACCACCCGTGTATCACTACAGTTGTCCTGTATCATCCGTCCCAGTTTCAGAGCTACATTGAGATTGATATTCTTTTCCCGTCCTTTCCGGCCAATTGCTCCAGGGTCATTCCCCCCGTGTCCGGCGTCAATGACAACGGTAAAAGTTTTGCCGCTCTCAGCCAACAAATGGATTGGGAATAAACAAGCCATCAGGCAGAACCCAATGATATATAGTATGTTGAATTTAGATGTCCGCATAATTTATTTACGGGTACAAAGTTAATAGTTTTTTGGTTATCTCGGCTTGTCGTATATTAATAAATGTGTATTTCGGGAAATAACGCCCATAAAAACAGGGAAAAAAGCAAGCGGTTTGCTCGATTTTGCCTATCTTTGTCTGAATCGTTATTGAATAATAAAACAGATATAGAATATGACACTGATTGACGGAAAGGCTATTTCTGAGCAGGTGAAGCAGGAAATAGCAGCCGAAGTGGCTGAAATAGTGGCTAAGGGCGGCAAGCGTCCTCATCTGGCTGCTATACTGGTTGGTCATGACGGCGGTAGCGAGACTTACGTGGCAGCCAAGGTAAAGGCTTGTGAAGTATGCGGGTTCAAGTCGAGTCTGATTCGTTTTGAGGCCGATGTAACGGAAGATGAACTTCTGGCGAAGGTACGTGAACTGAATGAAGATCCCGATGTGGACGGATTTATTGTACAGCTTCCCTTGCCGAAACATATTTCGGAACAGAAAGTGATTGAAACGATTGATTACCGCAAAGATGTGGATGGTTTCCATCCGATCAATGTCGGACGTCTGTCAATCGGTCTGCCCTGTTATGTATCAGCAACTCCCAATGGAATTCTGGAATTATTGAAACGTTATCATATTGAGACACAGGGAAAGAAATGTGTTGTGCTGGGGCGTAGTAACATTGTGGGCAAGCCGATGGCTGTGCTGATGATGCAAAAGGCATATCCGGGAGATGCAACAGTGACCGTATGTCATAGCCGGAGCCGTAATCTGGTGGAGGAATGCCGGGAAGCTGATATTCTGATAGCTGCCATGGGCCAGCCCAACTTTGTTACGGCCGATATGGTAAAGGAAGGAGCCGTTGTGATTGATGTCGGTACGACCCGTGTTCCGGATGCAACCCGCAAGTCCGGTTTCAAGCTGACTGGAGATGTCCGCTTTGATGAAGTGGCCCCGAAGTGTTCATTCATTACGCCTGTACCCGGAGGAGTAGGACCGATGACGATTGTGTCGTTGATGAAGAATACCTTGCTGGCCGGAAAGAAGGCTATTTACCAGTAATTGGAAGGTGAACAGATTCCGAATATACAAACTCCTGTTGCCGATGGTCACCTGGCTGTCGGCAGCGGGAGTTTTTGCTAAGGGGGCCGACTCTCTGTCTCTACTTTTTATAGGTGACCTGATGCAGCATCAGGCACAGCTTGATGCTGCGCGTATGCCGGACGGAAGTTATGATTATACAGACTGCTTCCGTTGGGTGAGTCCGGAATTTGCAAAGGCAGATCTGGTGATTGGTAATCTGGAAGTACCTTTGGGAGGAAAACCTTATACGGGATATCCTGCATTCAGTGCTCCTGATTCTTATTTGAAATCACTTCGGCAGGCTGGGGTAGATGTGTTGCTTACAGCCAACAATCACTGTCTGGATCGGGGGAAGATGGGACTGGAGCGTACCATCTGTCTGCTGGATTCTTTTCGGGTACCTCATGTCGGGACTTATCGTACCCGGCAGGAACGGCTGGATTTTTACCCGTTGCTGGTGGAGCGAAAAGGATTTCGCGTAGTCTTTCTGAATTACACGTATGGTACAAACGGTTTACGTCCGGTAACGCCTAATGTGGTCAATTATATAGATCGCGAACAGATGAGGCGGGATATTCTGAAAGCCCGTCTGATGAAGCCTGATGTATTGATTGCCTGTATGCACTGGGGAGTGGAATATCAGTCTCTTCCCCGTTCGGAAGAACGTGCGTTGGCCGATTGGCTGCTGAAGATGGGAGTGGATCATGT
>ULUJ01000668.1_pt1 | contig 13773 bp, 10 predicted proteins | sample 1958381 | NCBI WGS metagenome assembly ULUJ01 (sample SAMEA4835757, study PRJEB28245) | human gut metagenome | biome: gut microbiome; material: fecal sample | place: Denmark | collected 2008 | reverse complement strand
TACGTCTACCATTCCATCACACCGGCACATTTTATCGAGAAACTCCCAAAATTCTCATAGGAGAGAACAAGGAGAGAACTCACTACAAAAGCCATATTTTATTGTAACTGGGAAGCCTTGAAAAATCAAGGTTTTTATCAGATTTCATACTGCCAGACTTACTGGCTTTTGAGTCCGCTACGTCTACCAATTCCATCACACCGGCAGGTGCAAGAGCTATTATATGCGATAGCCGTCCCATTTGCAAGCAAAATTTTGCGCAGCAATGGTGAGAGTAAGGTTCACGAGCCTTTCATGATTGCCGGCAAGAGCGATCGGGCGAACTGCCCCGGGCATTTTTGGCAGAAATGGTAGCATTCCTTGCACTTTCGTGATAACCTTAATAGAACAAATCGAAAGCTGACGAAAGGATCGTGGCGAGATGAACAGTACGGTATTTATCCTTTTTGTTTTACCGTTTTTGGCTGGAGCAATGATCAGATCAATGTTTCTGAAATGGAAAAGAGGATACGTTTTATCGGGCATTTTCACGCTGACATCAGCTGTTGTATGGCTTTGGACCAACCACCTTGCGGATCACGGAGTCGATGGAACTGTAATGCTTTGGGCTTTGATGGCGATTGAACTTGCCATTGGCTCGCTGATCGTTGGAGGACTATCACGTTTGATCAAAATAATAAAGCATCAGAAAGAAACTGACCGCCCTTAAAGGGGCTTCCGCTTTACCGAACGGACCGGCCTTTTTCAGAATGAAAGAACACGCTTCCATAGCAATGCCCCGCCGTATGCACCAAATCATACGGCGGGGCGATTATTTTGTCTGGTTCGTTATTGCACCGGAACGCTTTCTGCTGCGAGTATCACACGTAGCGCTGGTTGATGACGTCGAACACGCCGCGCGTAGTAAGGCGCAGCGTCGGAATGACGGTCAGCGCCATGAACGAGAGCGTCATAAACGGGTCGACCCCGCGCGAAACGCCCAGCTTGAAGGCCTGCTCCTTGGCATTTTCCAGCGCTTCATTGACTTCAATGAGCGGCGCTTCACTCATGATGCCAGCGATCTGGAGCTGCACCTCGCCGAGCACCTTGCCGCCGTCCATCACGACGATGCCGCCGCCAAGCGCGACCACGCGGTTGACCGCCGCGGCCATGTCCTCCTCGTTTGTGCCGACGACGATGATGTTGTGGCTGTCGTGCGAGATGGAGGTCGCTACCGCGCCGGAGGCGAGCCCGTAGCCCTTGATGTAGCCGATGCCGATGTGGTGCGTGTTCTTGTGGCGTTCGATGACGGCGATCTTCAGAATATCGTCCTCAACACTGATCTTTTCAGCGTAGCCCGCGTCAGTCGTGACGATCTCGCCCGGCACCATACCGAGCACCGCGCGCGGACGGCCTTCGATGAAGTCCTTCGCCTCAAGGTGAGCGACGTGGAACGTCTCGTGCGAGCGCTTGACGAGGTGCGGATCGATCTCGGGCGCTTCGAAGGGCGTGACGGTCTTGCCGTCGAACATGAGCTTGCCTTTTTTATAGACCTCAAGAATGTTGAAATCGTCAAAGTTGTCGATGATGACAAAATCCGCGAGGAAGCCCGGCGCGATCGCGCCGCGGTTGTTGAGCAGGAAGTAGCGCGCGGCGTGGTGGCTCGCGCATTTGACGGCGATGATCGGGTCGACGCCCGCCTTGATGGCACGGCGCACGATGTAGTCGATGTGGCCTTTCTCAAGGAGGTCGTTGGGGTGCTTGTCGTCGGTGCAGAACATGCAGTAGGTGTAGTACTGCGGCGTGAGCAGCGGGAGGAGCGCATCAAGGTTGCGCGCGGCCGTGCCCTCGCGGATCATGATGTACTGTCCGCGCTCAAGCTTGGCGATGGCGTCCTCGACGCTGCTGCATTCGTGGTCGGAATAGACACCGGCGGCGATGTAGGCGTTTAAGTCGTTGCCCGCAAGCCCCGGCGCGTGGCCATCGATCTTCTTGTGGTGCGCCTGCGCGGCGACGATCTTTTCCAGCACCTGCTCGTCGGCGTTCGCAACGCCGACGTAGTTCATCATCTCGGCAAGACCCTCAACGCGGTTGTGCTCGTAGAAGGAGTCGATCGCGCGGTAGTCGAGCACCGCGCCGGATTCGTCGAGCGGCGTCGCGGGCACGCAGGAGGGCAGCATGAGGCGCACGTCTACGGGAAGATCCTCGGTGGCTTGCAGCATGTATTCGATGCCGTCCGTTCCCATGACGTTTGCGATCTCGTGCGGGTCGGTGATGACGGTGGTCGTTCCGTGCGGAATGACGGCGTTGGCAAACTCCTTGGGGGAGACGAGCGAACTCTCCAGGTGGATGTGCGCGTCGACAAAGCCGGGCAGCACGAGCTTGCCGCCCATGTCGACCTCGAGTGCGCCCTCGTAATGCTCGCCCATGCCCGCGATGAGCCCCTCGGCTACGGCAATGTCGCCGTGACTGAGCTCATTGCAGAATACATTTACATACGTCGCATTCTTGAGCACAAGGTCGGCCTTCTGCCGGCCGGACGCCACCTCGACGACGTGGAGCTTCTTGTTCAGCTTGCGGTTGATCCTGCCTGCGTAGCTTTCCCGGTATGCCATGCGTGTTCCTCCTTATTTTGTTGTGTTTGACCAGTTTGTGTGATACCTCGTCTGGTTTACTCAGTTATTTTTTATAGGATACTACGTTCTTTTGCACTTGTCCAGCAGAAAAAGCTGAAAGTTATTTAGCGAAACTGACGAAAAGTAAGCTGTCAGCCGACTTTCGAGGCTTCCGTTTACAAACGCGAGCAGATATTGTATAATAAATCAAATAGGGTAATTTGAGATCAGAGCCATTTCCTTCAGGTACAGGATTTTCTCCTGCTTTTGCAGCAAGAGCGCACTGTAAATTCATTCACGATATGCAGAAAGGAGCAAAGCGTATGCGTTCAAGACTCTCCCCGCCATCTGACCCCTTGAAGCCTCGCCCCTCCTCGGCCATCATATTCGCGGGCAACGCCGTCGTCTTTCTTGTCCTGTCACTTTTGACGCAGCGGATGATCTACAGTTTCCTCTTCGCCGTTACCTTCCTTCTGTTCGTGTATGAGATCGTGGCGCTGTGGAAGCAGAAAAGGACGCAACGCGGTCTGCATCGCCGGGACTATTCCGATGCAGAGTATCGATCGCTGGGCATGACTTGTCCGAAAAAGGGCCGGCGCAGCGCGGTGCAGAGCGCGATCAATGTGCTTTTGTCGCTCGCCGCCGGTGCGATCACACTTTGCAGCTTTACAACAAACGACCCGGCACTCTCTCCCCTTCTTGGTGCCGCCATGCCCTTCCTGCTGATTCTGCTCGACTACAATACCGTCCGCTTTACCTGGCAGGAGATCCGTGGACAGACCTTCCGCCTCAGTGTCTACGCTCTGTCACTCGCGCTGTTTCTCTATCATCTGCTGGCGTATTTTAAAGTTATTTCCCTCCCGCTCCCCGAGGCACTTCGACGCAAACTGACGCTGCTGCTTGGCCTCGCCTTTTCCCCGCTCCTGCTGGTGATGACGTACTATATCATCCGCGATACCTCGCGCCGCGCGAGCGGGAGAACGCTGTGACGCGCACGGAAGAAAATGCGCCGCTCTGGCGCCGACCGTGATGGAGCGGACGCACTCTCAAGCAGACACTTGCTTGTTGCTACCGTCATCACGCTCGTAGATCTTGTTGTTATCGTGGGTATCGGCATATACCTTCTCGCATGCACACAATTTTGCAGTAAAAAAAGCATCGAAAACCGAAGTTTTCGATGCTTTTTGGAGCTGGTGGTGTGACTCGAACACATGACCTGCTGATTACGAAGTGTATCGGGGCGCTCCGTCTGGCCGTTTTCAGGGCTTTTGGAGCCTTTCCGCTCGGTATATTGCGGGAGGTACGTCCTATCCTCTCCATTGTTTTTGTCCGCTCATTTCCCCGTGTGGGTCACGGTGTGGGTCAAGCAGACGTCTCTGCGTCAAAGAAGCCACGGACAGGCTTCGCCGTCATATTTCGTTTTGCCATTTCTCTCTCATAATTGATTCGGGTAATCTCTTCAATAAAAGCCTTCTGCTCCTCGCTAGCTTTCGACCACGACACGCCGAATTTCGGGCACATCGCAAAAAAGATACGATACCATAATCTGTCTTCTTCCGTTTCGTGCGTGAAGTACCATTTCGCATCTTCCATAGTCACCTCTAAATAAGATACAAAAATGCCTCTGGCAGCCTCGTCACAAATCAAATACCGCGGTGCCGCGCCTGACTCTCCATATAGACAATGTGGACGGTAACCACATCTTCGCTGATCTCATAAGCTCCCAAGGTCACCAATTCGCCAACCCGCGTTTTCAGCCCATAGACATCGAATTTACCTTTTGAGATATATTCGCTGGTCCAATCCGTCTGCCACCGCGCTCCGTTGTCGTTGTCACGGCATCCTGCGGTGTCACCGGTTCAATAACTACAGGCACCTGCTGATCGGCGGCATCATAAACAGACGGTCGAAACTGCACAGTCCTCACCTCTTAAGTAGCATACCACAGTTTCTGCAAAAAATGAAGTGGCAAATTGAATCTGACGCAGTCAGGCTTTTCATTCCAAAAACGCACCGCTGCAAACAAAGAGTACGACTACCGCCCTATCCTCTCCATACAACAAATCAGTAGACTGTAACAATCATCTTAACTTTGCTGAATTGACAAAATCTCAATTTACAGCACAAATCAAAATAAAACTCGGTATCCTGCTAACTGCAGTCGCATAAAACAGGATACCGGGTTTTGATTATTTATATTCTGACATCTGTCTGTGGGATTGTAGGCAGTGTCTGCAACACCATAGAACGCTACCGTAAAGACCCGGAGGACAAGACAAAGTGGGTCGTGGATGAAGCGGCGGCATTGGTAGTCAAGCACATTTTCAAGCTGTGCATGGAAGGGAGAGGCCAGATGCAGATCGCAAAGCTCTTGCAGGAGGAAAAGGTACTTAACCCTACCGCCTACAAAAAGCGCGAGGGCATCAAGACACCCAGCCCGGAAACCGCTGATCCGTTGGTAGCATCTGGAACCGCCCCGGGCGCAAGCGATACGTGCGCTTTCTGCCGGTTACCCGGACCAGAAAGCAGGTTCAAAATCCAATTGTTGCAAATACGTCGCCGGATTCATATTTTCCTTAACAGAGTCTTAGTCGTCCCCCATCTGCTGCCCGAAAATATCTCTCGCTTTAAGCGCGATGGATACTTTTTCAATAAATTCATAGTCATCTAAATTCAGCAGGTTTTTTGCCTGACCGATCCGAAATCGGACTGTATTTTCATGCTTTCCCACCTTGCCTGCCGCTCTTTTGACATCTCCGTTGCATTCAAGGTATACAGAAACCGTTTCCAAGAGATCCTGCTTTATTAGCGGGTCAAGAATGCTGCTGCAAAAATTCCTCAGGATTTGATGATTCTTCAGCGGCAGCAGCAACTGATAGACAGACAGCGCATCATATCCCATTGGAGATTTTCCCAATACTCCTCCTATTTCGTCCGCCGAAAGGGCCTGGCGAAATGCAGAAGAAAACTGCTTTACTCCCGCCGCAACCGAGCTGTACCCCATGGAATGCTCTGGCGCATAATAGGAAAAAATCGGCATCATCTGCTGCAGTATATTGTTGATTTCCCTCTGTCCCTGACAAGGCAGCACAAAAAAGGCTCCCTCCAAATATTTAAAAAGAGGCACTTTGAATTGTATCGCCACATCTTTCTTCAGCATTTGAAGCCGCCGATGACTCAGGCCCTGAAAGGTCGCATGCACAACGGTATAGTCAGATTGAACATGCGGTGCAAGGTGCCGGTAAATGTTGCGCTGCTCAGCATCAGAAAGTTCCTTGCTCAGCAGGTGGAAAATTTTATTTTCCAGTAATAACTCTGATTGATCTGATATGATGAGTTCAGAAATATCATGTATGAGCGCACCGTAAGGAACTGTCCCGTCAATGTGAATAATCGGAAAATCCCGCGAATCGGCAAGTTCGATCACACTTTGCGGAAACTGCGGCAGAAACTCATTCAGCGCAATGCAACAAGCACTTCCCATTTGAATATAAAACGAAACTGCATCATATATCTTTGCCTCTATATCTTTATTCATATAGAAGCTACAGATAAAAGCATCTCCGCTTATAATCAAGTCGGCATCCACAAGGGGATTGATCGGACAATCTGTAAAGTTGATCCGCAAAACCTCCCGGTCAAGCCCATTCTTCCCTGCAATTACCTTGGCAGAGTTAAGAATATCCAGCTGTAAAACATCGCTTACCGTAACGCTCACAACAAGCACCTCCTTGCCTTTAATTATGCATCAGTATAATCAAGCCTTCCCAAGATGTCAAATTATACTTGCAGAATAAATGGAAAATTATAAAAATTACAGAAATTTAAATCAAATTTTGTACTATGGCACATTGAAGCGCCTTTGCATATATCTTATAATTTTGTCAAGCAATCCGCAAGGGAATTGTTCAAAATAGACAAATTTTGGAGGTGCTTCTTTATGAAAAAACTAACTCTTCAGGAAATTAAGGACACTTTGGTTGGCTGCACCATTCTTGGTACAGGCGGCGGCGGCTCTTTAGAGAGCGGGTTAGAGGCCGTCGAAAAAGCCTGGAACGCCGGGCACGAGTTCAAACTGCTCTCCTTCGATGAAATCAACGATGACAGCTACTATGCCAATCCTTATTATTGCGGTTCTATCGTCCCCAAGGGCGATACCAGCCAGAAACGCGGAGACGAGATTGCCACGTCGGTGAAGGCTCTGGAAGAGTACATGGGCGTTCAGTTCGAAGGCCTTGTTTCGATTGAGTATGGTGGCGGAAACACCGGCGCAGTCATGGCCGCCGCAGCTCGTACGGGCAAATACATTGTCGATGCAGATGCAGCCGGCCGCGCAGTGCCGGAGCTTCAGTTTTCCACTTATTATGTGACGGAAAATCCCATCACGCCTTTCTCCGTCGGTACTTCATTCGGCGACATGGCGATCGTCACAAACGTAGAAAATGATGCTCGCGCAGAAGCGCTCTCCCGCTATATGGCAATCGGATCCGGCGGCTTGGTTGGTATGACCGATCACCCGATCAAGGGCGACAAGCTGCGTCACGCAGTCATTCCCAATGCATTGACGTATGCAGCTACTGTTGGTCGTGCCCAAAGAGAAGCCGTTGAGCGCGGTTCCGATCCCATTCAGGCGATCCTGGACACCGGAAAGGGTAAGCTGCTTTTCCAGGGAACCGTCACCGGCGAGTCCGAATGGGGCATCAAGGAGGGCTTTACCGTTGGCACGATTCACATTGCCGGCGAAGGCGCTTTTGCACACCAGACTTCAAAAATCTGGTACAAGAACGAGAACATGGTAATGTGGATCGACGACAAGGTAAATCTCACTTGTCCGGATCTCATTTGCGTGGTGGAAAAAGCTACCGGCTACCCCATCACCAATCCGAACTGCGTCGAGGGAATGGAGGTTGCCGTTCTCGGCTTCCACTGCCACGAGCTCTGGACGCGCGAACGCGCATTGGAGATTCTTAATCCCCGATTCTTTGGATTTGATATGGACTGCGTCTTCCTTCAGGACTGATCGCACAAACCTGCAACGAACTCTTATGATTTAGGGAATGAATTTGTACCGAAATGGACAAGCACTCTTTTTACGCCAACATCTTGCAAAGGGCGGCCTATTTCGGTACAATTCAAACCCAAGCAGTAGATTCGATCACAGTAGGGAAGAATCATCATATGAGACAGAAATAGCCAAATGACGTATTGCGGGAGGCAATAATATGAGTAATAACACTGCAACCAAGGCTCCGTTGGAAGAAAAGTACAACGACTACGAAAAAACTCCAGTCCCCGAAACCGCCAGACAAACATGGTATCAGCAGGGCATGGTATGGCTTGGCGCGGGATTTGGCCTGAGCGGATTAGCTACCGGCGGTGTGCTTGCCGACGGTCTCTCTTTCCGGGATATGCTTTTAGTCAGCATAATCGGATCTATTATCATCACCATCATCGGTACTCTCAATGCTCTTGTTAGCGCGCATACCCATCTTTCTACTTCTTTTACCTGTCGCCGCTCCTTTGGTATACAGGGTGCCAAGATCATCGGCATTATTCTCTGCATCTCCAACTTTGGTTGGTACGCATTTCAGGCAGACCTGTTCGGTACAACGATTGCTTCTGTCATCAAGCACGTTAACGGAAGCTCTGTCAATTCTGTGATTTTTACAATTATCGGCGGTATCACCATGTCGCTGACCGCCATTTTCGGATTTAAGGCGATCAAGCTTCTCAGCGAAGTGGGCTTGCCGCTGCTTGCGGTTCTCTGCGTCATTGCCGTTTGGAAAACAAGCTCCATGATTTCTTTCGGCGACATCTGGAACGCCGGGCCGGTCAGCACGCCGATTACCATTCCCATGGGCATCGCCGCCGTCGTCGGTTCCTTTGCCGTAGGTGTTACAATGGTAGGTGACTTCAGCCGCTTCTCTAAGTCCAAGCGGGACTGCATGATCGGCGTAAGCATCGGTCATTGCTGGGGATACATTCCCATCTTGATGTGCGGCGCATTCTTCAACTACGCTTTCCACAACTGGAATATCGTGGAGATTATGATTCTGTCCCTCGGCTTGGGCCTGTTCGGCGCTCTTGTGTTGATCATCGGTCAGTGGACCACGAACGACAACAATCTGTACACCAGCGTACTGGGTCTTATGAATACTCTGGACGGTATCAGCAAAGTCCCCCGCATGCGCCTGACCCTCATTGTCGGTTTGATCAGCACTGCAATTGCTGCAGTTGGCTTGTATAAATACTTTGTGACTTTCCTCTCGTTGTTAGGCGTGTTCATTACCCCGATTGGCGGTATCCTGATTGCTGACTTCTATATCTGCAACCGGAAAAACTATGACGGCGGCGACGTTCCTCAGGGCATCAAGTGGGACGCCATTGTGTCGTGGGCTGTGGCTTCGTTTGTCGGCGTTACCATGACGGCTCGCCCCGTGGGGCTTGGTTGGTTTGTCGCGGTGGGTGATGTGATCCCCGTTCCCCTGATCTGCATTGCAGTCGCTATGGTGCTGTACGTTGTAAGCCAGAAGCTCCAGAACCGGAAGCTCCAGAATAAGGCTGGTGCAGTTTAATGGACAGCATGCAGCGCGTTCTTTCTTACTTTCGTGAAATCTGCAGCATTCCCCGGCGCTCCGGCGATGAATCAAACGTAGCGCAGTATTTAATCGAAACAGGAAAGCGCCTCGGTCTGGAAGTTGATCAGGACAGCTGCGGAAACGTGGTTCTTCGTAAGACGATTTCCCAAGCAACGCCGCCTACAATTCTCCAGGCTCATATGGATATGGTATGGGAATCGACGGGAACTCCTTATCAAAAGGGCGTATCATTGCGCGAAACCGATGAATGTCTCCACGCAGTCGGTTCGACCTTAGGCGCAGATAACGGAATCGGAATGGCTCTGATCCTCGCACTGATGGAAGACGACACGGTACAGAATATCGAGGGTCTTTTTACAGTAGACGAAGAAACCGGTATGACCGGTGCCAAAGAATTGGACGCATCTCTTGTTTCCGGTACGCGGCTAATCAATTTGGACAGTGAAACAGAAGGGACATTCACCATCAGCGCCGCAGGCGGTCTCAACATCATTTTGAATGCCTCCGTTGAATGTCATAAGCAGTCGCGGTTTCATAACCCCAAGGTCCTCAAGCTCTCTGTATCCGGCCTAAAGGGCGGCCATTCCGGTCTTGATATTGGAACCCCGCACCTCAACGCCATTCAGATTTTGGTTCGCTGGCTTCGCAGCTGCCCCGCTTCAAACTGGGAATTGCTCGAACTGCACGGCGGTACACGTTCCAATGCGATTCCAGTTTGCGCAGAAGCCCTCATTCAGGTCGGCGATACATCTTCAGAAGAAGAATGGAAGCTTGCCGCCAGCGCAATCACCGCTCAGGCAGAATCTGTGGATCACGGGATTCTTCTTCAGACTTCATTTGAGGCACCGATCTGCAAGCAAGCATATACGGATTCCTTCTGCGATCAACTGCTCTCTACGCTTGCCGCCCTGCCTCACGGTGTATTGCAGCGTACCCCGGAAATAATCCAGCTTTCCAGCAATTTAGCCACTGTCCGTCAGCTTGGCGATAATGTTGAAATTGTGGAAAGCCTGCGTGCTTCTTCTCAGGCGTTGCTCAGCGAAGGAAGAGACCTCGTCGTTCACACCGCTGACCGCGCATCGTTTCAATCTTCTCAGCAGGATTACTATCCGCCCTGGGAATCTGCAAAAGATGTTCCGCTGCACGCACTGTTTGCACAAACTTACCAATCATTATTTCAGCAGCCCTGCATTATGGAAAATGTTCATGCCGGTGTTGAATGCAGCATTCTCCAGGAACGTTGCCCCTTCATTCAGGAAATGATTTCTATCGGCCCAACCATTCGCTGCGCGCATACAGTTCAAGAAAACGTAAATCTTTCCTCGATCGACAGGGTATACCAGCTGTTAAAAGCAGTGCTGCAGCAGCTTCCTAACTAAAGTAAGGAGAGCAAGCCTATTTCGTGCTTGCTCTCCTTGTGCGTTTTCTCATGCAAAAATGCAATTATAGAACTCTGAGGCAACACTTGCGTCCCAAGACAGACGCAGATGTTTAGAGAGCCGATACCCCTTCATCGAGAAGTGAAGACTACTGGCAAGCGCACAGTGCTTTTCTGCAAAAGTTGTCATACCATAGCATTTCTCCGGTGTAGATTCGGTAAAGAAACAAGTGCGGGATCACATCCCTCATGATCAAAATCGTTCGGCAACAAAAATATTTTATTTTTGATCCTTGTTTTTGCAGCGCCTTTGTCCAAAAAAGATCTCGCTCCATTCATCAAATAGAGCGAGATCTTTTTGCTTCGTAACTTATCCCAATTCTTGCGGCTGCTTGACAATTGCTTTTCAGGGATTCCCTATGCCATCAGTCATTTCCGACCTATAAAAAAGGATAATTGCTAAGACTTCATCAATTAAATATAAAGAACAAAGCAACATGATGGGGGAACCATACCTGAACGATGTACCAATCAAAGAAGCATTCCCTAAGGCGGAGCATTGGAGTGTGGTGTCGCCGGAGGTGGTGGTGAGATTCCGGTCATATCGTCGCTACAGTGGTAGCCCTGACGGGTCTCACTGCGCTCGTAACAGGCGGCCTGCATCAGTGACTCCGCCTCGTTCTCCAGCAGTTCTTTCAGCATCTCTTCCACGCTGTCACGGACCACTTCCTTAATCTTCTGGCCCTAAAGATCGATGAGGCATCCAATGATCTCCGGTTCGTCAAGCACGTCACGCAAAGCGCACTGAAAAACGCGGACGCCGATTCCCGGGAGAATATCGAGAACGCGATCTATAACCTGATCTTCAAGGCGCAGTTCAAGGCAACGGGCAGTACGGGTAAGGCAAGAACAGCTGCCAACAAGATCGGCGCCAAATTTACAGGCACAACAAAAGTAATGTCAAATTTCCCCGTTCAGAATATACACGCTTCCAGCAGCAAGGTGCTTGATAACGTTCTCGGAACAATGCATTTTTCAGAAAGCGGCGCCGGCTGCATGGCATATGCGCTTTTTGCCACCACGTATACCTATAGCTACAGCGGAAAAACTCGCATATGTGAGCCAACCGGGTACAAGACTGTGAAAGTCAAGGATAAGAAAGGAAATACAGTTGAGGAAAAGGTAGGACAATTCACGGCAGCGCGAGCAAAAGAGTTTATTCTTCGATGGGCTGACCCCGGTGAACACATCCGGTATGATGCACCTCATTCCCTTGTATTTCTCGGCGAAGCAGATGAAAATGGCTTCTACTGCATCAGCTATGGCGGCGGGGCACGGCGCAACCATAATCCGAACCATACTCTTCAGGTTGAATACCGGACGTATGCTAGTATTGCATCAAAAGCAAACGGCTCCTTGCGTATTCGTGATGCCAATAACGGCTCCTATCGCAACGGCGGAAGCGTCAAAAAATGGGCGGACGTAAAAGCAACCAAGAATAATAAGAAATCCAAAATCATCATCCGGCTGCACTGCCCGGTGGAAGCCTCCGTCACGTTGGACGGCTTTGTCCTTGACAGCGAGTACGGCCCCTTTGAGCGCAGCTTCGGAACGGTGACACGGGTCGGCGACGGCGTCGTTTTCACGCTGGATTATTCCGAGGAATTGGTGCTGGATATCCGCGGCACCGGCGAGGGGACTATGAACGCGGAGATCGAATATCTGGACGAGTCCGGTATTTCCCTCGGAAGTCAGAGATTTGACGACATGCCGATTGTGCCCGATACGGCGATTACCTCCGGTGCGCTGACGCCGGAGAGTACGGTGGTACTCTACTATCTTAAAGAGGATATACCGGTGTCCGCCTGGGGAACGAACCTCGGTGAGATCGCAACGGGACCGAGCGAAGATTTCCTCTCTGTCAACAACACCCCTGACGAAAAAGACGAGGAGGACGCCGTATCTGATTCCGGCAGCAGTTCCTCCTCCGTCAGCAAGACCGTCTCCGTCGGCAGCTCCGCCAACGGCAGCGTGACCGCCAGCCCCAAGAATGCATCGAAGGGTGACACCGTTACCGTGGCCGTCCGTCCGAATACCGGCTATCAGCTGGATACCATCACCGTTACCGATCAGACAGGGAAGGAGATCACGCTGACCGACAATGGCGACGGGACCTTCTCCTTTACCATGCCCGCTTCCAGCGTTACGGTCAAGGCCGCATTTAAGCCCGCTGCGTTCCCGGTCTTCACCGATGTTCCCAGCGGTTCCTACTATGAGGAAGCCGTTCGGTGGGCGGCAGAAAATGGCGCTACCGCAGGGACTGATTCCGCCCACTTCTCCCCGGACGGCATCTGCACCCACGCACAGGCTGTGACCTTCCTTTGGAGAGCCGCAGGCAGCCCTGCACCCAAGTCCAGCGCAATGCCCTTTACCGATGTCCCCGCCGGCAGTTACTACTACAATGCGGTGCTGTGGGCCGTTGAAAACGGCATTTCCAAGGGTACCAGCGATACTGCTTTCAGCCCCGACAAGACCTGCACCCGCGCACAGATCGTCACGTTCCTGTGGCGCAGCCAAAACGCACCGGCAGCTGGCAGCAGCAATCCCTTTGCGGACGTTGCCGCAAGCGACTATTACGCAGGCACGGTGCTGTGGGCGGTCAAGAATGACATCACCAAGGGCACGGGCGCGACCACGTTCAGTCCGGATGCTGACTGCACAAGAGCACAGATCGTGACCTTCCTTTGGCGAACGTTGGCGTAACCCCGAAGGAATGTAAAAATCCATTCTAACAGAAGGGCGCACTTCTATACTCTCCTGACAGGAGTATGTGCGCTCCGCGAGGCAGACAGCCCGGACAGCCAAATGTCCGGGCTGTTTTGCGTCACTCCGTTCCGTACAAGGGAGCGCCTCCCTTGCGCTGCCACAGCAGCTATCCCAGCGGACTTTGCAGCGGAAACCGCCTGCTGACGCAACCCATTCCCACCGTAAAGTCTGAAAATCCATATCGTTATCAAGACCGTCTAAAGGGGTATCGCTCTTCTCGTTACCCTGTCACAAATGCCATCCACACCAAATCTTACAACAGTTGGGATATGTTTTTAACTCCCTATCCACGCCAAATTTAAAATAGCCGCATATAGGCGTGAACTTGACAATCCCCCGCGTTCACTTTATATTGGTAACAGGCGAAAGCCAAATC
>ULUJ01026236.1_pt1 | contig 13867 bp, 9 predicted proteins | sample 1958381 | NCBI WGS metagenome assembly ULUJ01 (sample SAMEA4835757, study PRJEB28245) | human gut metagenome | biome: gut microbiome; material: fecal sample | place: Denmark | collected 2008 | reverse complement strand
TTTTGTTTTTTCAAGTGTCTACTCTATGGGGATTATATCACACTTCGGTCTTTCCGGAAAAGTGGTCGTTGTTGACGAATGTCACGCTTACGACGCCTATATGAGCAAATATCTTGATATGGCGATACAATGGCTTGGAATTTATAAAGTTCCGGTGATTATTCTTTCGGCAACGCTTCCGGCGAAACGTCGTGCGGAGCTTGTTGAGGCGTATGTCGGACGGGGACTAAAGTGCATCGATGACGCGTGGAAGAGCAGCCTTGCTTATCCCCTGCTGACGTACACGGAGAAGAATTTTGTAAAGCAGAAGGCGCTTTCCTTTAGCGGTGAACAAAAGGAAATCTCCGTTAAAACGATTTACCGCGATGAAGTAACTGCGCGGGCAGGCTATGCCGCCGAACGCGGCGGGTGTGTGGGCGTGATAGTCAATACCGTGCGAAAAGCACAGGAAATTGCGGCTGAATTGCAGTCCGCTTTCCCGAAAGCCGAAGTTATTATCATGCATGCGCAGTTCATAATGACGGATCGTGCGAAGCGCGAGGAGCAGATTCTTAAGCGTGTGGGCAAGCACTCCACCCCGGAAAGCAGACGCGGACTGATAATTGTCGGAACGCAGGTGCTTGAACAATCGCTTGACCTTGATTTTGATCTTATGATAACGGAACTTTGCCCGATGGATTTGCTTTTGCAGCGCACAGGCAGGCTGCACCGACATAACAGGGTTCGTCCGCAGGGACTGGAAACGGCATGCTGCTTTGTTCTTGATGAAACGGATGACAGTTTTGATTCGGGAAGTGCGGCGATTTACGGTGAATGGCTGTTGATGCGGACGCGGGCATTGCTGCCGAACAAATTGACGATTCCGAGCGATATTCCGCTGCTCGTTCAGCGTGTATACGATGAAAACGATGACCGAATGCTTGGAGAGCTGACCGAGGGGATGGAAAGTGCGCAAGAAGAATACGTGAAAAAAACAAAGAAAAAAGAGCGCAATGCATGCAATTGGTTGATTGGAAAACCGTCCGAAAGAAAGGGGAAATCGCTTGACGGCTGGCTGGATAACGCCATTGGCTTAAGCAGCGAACAGGCCGGCGAAAGAGCCGTGCGTGACGGAGACCCATCGATTGACGTAATTGCACTTATGCGCGATGCGGAAGGGCAGATACACACCGTTTCGGATGAATGCGAGCGGGTCATACCGGCGGACAGGCCGCCCTCAAGGGAGGAGGCGTTGCTCATTGCGCGGCAGAAGCTCCGCCTTCCTGGATTTTTCGGCCGACGGTGGAATATCGACAGCACGATTACGCAGCTTGAGAGTGAAACCAAAAGCAATTTTTCCGCATGGCAGGATTCGGCGCTGCTGAAGGAGGAGCTTGTTCTGCTTTTCGATAATGAGCTGAATGCGGTGCTTGGCGAAGTGCGGCTGCATTATGATATAAAAACCGGATTAACATACGAAAAGGAGTGAAATGATGAAGGAAATCGAATTCAATCTGCTTGACGAAAAATGGATACTTGCGCGGAAAAGCGACTGCACCGTTGATGAGCTTTCACTGACGGATGCGCTGCTGAAGGCTCATGAATACGTTGAGCTTGCGGGCGAGCTGCCGACGCAGGATGTTGCGGTGCTCCGACTGATGCTTGCGGTTTTGCACACTGTTTTTTCAAGATACTCACCGGACGGCGAGGAGTGGCCGCTCGAAGAGCCGGAGGATGCGGAGGAACGCTGGAAGGAGCTTTGGACCGCCGGTCGGCTGCCCGAAAAGCCGATAAGGGATTACCTTGAGTCCGTACACGAAAGGTTTTGGATTTTTCATCCGGAAAGGCCGTTTTATCAGGCGTTATCGGTAAACACGGATGAAACAGCGTCCGTTTTCTCTGCGAGCAAACTCAACAGCGCTATAGCCGAAAGCAACAATAAACCGCGTCTGTTCGCGGCGCGTTCGGGAGAGGAAAAGGAACGGCTAACAAATTCGGAAGCTGCAAGGTGGCTTTTGCACGTTAATGCATTCGACGATTCTTCAAACGAGAGAGGCAAAAGCAAAAAAATCAATGCCTCATCCGGAAAGAAATTAGCGGGAATCGGATGGCTTGGAAACCTTGGAATTATTGCAGTACACGGCAAGAATTTGTTTGAGGATCTTTTGCTGAATTATATAGCTTTGAATTACGGCGGTAACAGCGTTTGGGAAGAGGAGAAGCCAATTTGGGAGGAGAAAGTCCGCAGCAGGCCAAGAGTTGAAATCGCCATGCCGGATAACCTTGCGGCGCTTTACACTCTTCAGTCAAGGCGAGTAATGTTGGTTCGCAGTGAGGGCTTTGTTACGGCGTACAGAATATGCGGCGGAGATTTCTTCACAAGCGAAAATGCTTTTTTGGAGCCAATGACGATTTGGCGGGTCGATCGTGAAGCCTCAAAAGGTGGCAATGAGGTATGTAAGCCGAAAGCGCACAATTACGCAGCGCAGATGTGGCGAGAGTTTTCCGTCTGCTTCGATTTCGGTGACGGAAATCATACCCCGGGAATCGTTGGATGGATCAACTATATAAAAAAAGAGGGACTTATTGACAAAACGAGATTGATAAGCTTCCGAATCTGTTCCGTTCAATATGATACCATGAAGAGCTGCTACACAAACATCCTCTCCGACTCCCTGACATTCCACACGGATCTTATCACAGAGGTTGGAGAACATTGGCGGGACAAAATCGAAACCGAAATCCAAAACTGCGGTGAAACTGCCAAGGAAGTTAAAAACCTTGCCGTCAATATTGAAATCGCAGCCGGCGCGGACGATGAATCTGCAAAGAAATGCGCTGCCGTTGCACGCGCACAGGAGCAGTTCTATTATGAAATTGATGCGCCGTTCAGAAGCTGGCTTGAGTCGATCGATCCGACTTGGGCGATCAGCTCGGAGCAGGAGCGCGCAGCCATCCGAAGGTGGCGCGAAACAGCAAAACGAATCGCATTGCGCATCGGTCAAGAGCTTGTTGAATCGGCGGGCACGGCGGCAATTGTCGGACGCACAATAGAGATAGAAAAGAAGAAAGGGAACAAAATAACCGTACACTATTCCGCTCCCGACGCCTATCGTTACTTTAAGGTCAAATTGAATGAAATTTATCCGAAGGAGGAGAACAATGACTGAAAAAGAAAGAAGAATCACCGCTTTTATGAAGCGAAAGCTCGAGCGGCTTAAGACGCTGCCCGAGAATCAGTGCCGAGCGGAGCTTGCCGAACTGCGGCACGGAATCGGACACGCCCCGGGGGAGATTCCCGCAATTTGGGGAGCATTCCTGACCGATCTTCCGGAGGAGTTTTATCGGAACGACGGTAACGCTTCGCCGGGGGAATGGGCGGTTTACACCGCATTGACCATGTTTGCACTGCATCAGCAGGGGCATGACTTCAGGTCCGAATGGATGAATGAGGACGGAATGAAGTTCGGGGCTTCGGTGCGAAAACTTGCCAAGGACGAGGATGAGTTGAAGCGCATACGCGCCAGGTTCAACAAGATCGCAACGGCATCGGATCTGCCCGAGCTCAACCACCACCTGCGCGGCGTGATAAATCTTCTCAGCGGCAACGGTATAAAACTCGACTATGCGGATCTTACCGTTGACCTGTATAATTACAGCTATGCGGAAGGAAGAACAAAAGTAAGGCTCAAATGGGGACAGGATTTCTGCCGCCAAATAAAAAATGATGAAAACTAATGTGGAAAGGAACCAAAACTATGAAAAACAGATGCTATCTTGATGTACACGTACTCCAAACCGTTCCGCCGAGCTGCGTCAACCGCGACGACACCGGCAGCCCGAAAACGGCGATCTACGGCGGCACGACCCGTGCGCGCGTTTCCTCACAGGCGTGGAAACATGCAATGCGCGAAATGTTCCGCGAAGAACTCATTGAACCGGATATGCTCGGGATGAGAACAAAGAACGTTATAAGTATGGTTGCAGAGGAGATTCTGAAACTGAACCCCGATGCGAAAGCGGCGGAACTTGCGGAAAAAGTGCTTACAAGCGCCGGAGTGAAATTTAAAGACGATAAGAAAGGTGAAACAAAGGACAAAAAGGCGGAAGCACTCTTTTTCATGAGTGCGGCACAGGCAAAAGCACTTGCCGAGATCGCAGTTTCCGAAGGTACGGCTGATAAGGACGCCTGCAAAAAAGCACTCAAGAACAACCCTTCTGTTGATATCGCGCTTTTCGGGCGAATGGTTGCTTCCGAAGCAACTTTGAATTGCGATGCCTCCGCGCAGGTTGCGCACAGCATTTCAACCCACACCGTGCAGAACGAATACGATTATTTCACCGCCGTTGACGATCTTGCTCCGGAGGATAGTACCGGCGCGGGGCACCTCGGAACGGTGGAGTTCAACTCCTCAACGCTCTATCGCTATGCAACGGTCAACCTTGTTGAGCTTTCGAATACCCTCGGGAAACAGGTCGCGGCGGAGACAGCGGCAAAATTTGTTGAAGCGTTTGTTCGCTCAATGCCCACGGGCAAACAGAACACCTTTGCAAACCGCACCCTTCCGAGCATGGTCTATGTCACAATTCGGCGCGATCAGCCCGTTAACCTTTGCGGTGCGTTTGAAAAGCCCGTTTCGGCAAAGAACGGCGGTTATTCGGAGGAATCCGAAGAAAAGTTTGTTGAATACGCAAACAAGGTTTACGGCAAGTATGCCTCCGCGCCCGATCGTGCATTTGCAGTCGGTGAAGTCGTCGGAAATCTTGAGGAATGCAAATGCATGAGCCTCGACAGACTGCTTGAGTCGGTTGCGGAGTGCGTTAAGGAATATCTCGGCGAGAGCGAGGGCATGTAATGGCTGTTTTGCTTCTTCGGCTTTCCGCTCCGCTGCAGGCGTGGGGAACCGAAAATTCAAAATTTGAGATCCGAAAAACGGGAAGGGAACCGTCAAAAAGCGGCATTGTGGGCTTGCTTGCAGCGGCACTCGGCATTCGGCGAAACGAGCCGGAAAAGCTCCGCGAGCTGAATGCGCTGCGAATCGGCGTCCGCATTGACCGCGCGGGAAAGCTCCTTCGGGATTTCCATATGGCGCATGCAGAAAAGACTTCATATCTTACCGAACGTTATTATCTTTCGGATGCCGTCTTCCTTGTCGGATTGGAGGGAGAACGGGAACTTTTGGAGAGCATTGAATTCGCGTTGTCGCATCCGGTGTTTCCGCTGTTTTTGGGCAGGCGTTCCTGCCCTCCGACGCTGCCGATCGTTCTTGACGACATTAAGGAGGACGGGCTGATTAAGGTGCTGCGGACGTATCCGACGCTTGACGATTCTTCACGGATGAAGTACAATATGACAGCGCACATATATGCGGATTATTCGGAAGATGATGAGCAGAATTCAGATGCGGACGAACCGAGAGTGATCGGACGTGAAGCGCGGCGTGACCTTGCGGTCTCGTTTGACCCGCGCTGCCGTAAACATACCTATCGCACTGTTGCGGCGTATGAATCCGTTAACAAGGCGGAGAAGGATACGGACGCAGCGGAGCATGACGCGTTTGCAGAATTGGAGGACGCAGATGTATCTTTCGAGAATCAAGCTTAACACACAGAAACGCGAAACAATGAAAGCACTTGTCAATCCGCAGCAGATTCACGGTGCGATTGAAGTTTTGAACGGAGAACCGTCCGAAGCTTCCGATGCCGCGGATGAAAAAAATCGTGCGCGCAGTCTTTGGCGCATAGACACGCTCGGCGGGGAGATGTATCTGCTCGTTTTGACGCAGGACAGGCCAAAGCTGTCCCGTGCGGCGGAGCAGCTGGGTTACGGCGGAATTAACGTTGAAACAAAATCATACGATCCCCTGCTTGCACGAATTGCGGAAGGCAGCCGCTGGAGGTTTCGCCTGACAGCCAATCCCACAAAGAGCATCAAGCGTGAAGACGATCCGCAGGCTCGCGGAAAGGTAACAGCCCTTATTTCGGTCGGACAGCAGGAGGAGTGGCTTGCTTCCCATGCGCAAAGTTACGGTTTTGAACTCGCGACCGATGAATTCCGTGTTGTTCATTCAAACAGGTATTCTTTCAAAAAACGCGGAAAGAACAAGGAAGTAAGACTGCTTTCCGTAACTTTTGAAGGCATTTTGACAGTTACGGATGCAGCCCGCTTTCGGGAGACTTTGACTCAGGGCCTCGGCAGGGGTAAGGCTTACGGAAACGGACTTATGACAGTTGTGGGCATCGGGGAAGGCGTCAATGGCTGAAATTCCGGGGATGATCCGCCCTTCCGTTCAGTCTCTGCCGCAGATTGGCGACAGAATGACCTTTCTTTACTTTGAGCACTGTAAATTGAGCCGTGCGGACAGCGCGATAACCGTTACGGATGAAAACGGGATCATTCACGTTCCTGCCGCTGCAATTTCGGTGCTCATGCTCGGCCCGGGAACGGATGTGACTCACCGTGCAATGGAGCTTATCGGTGACGCAGGTGTGAGTGTAATCTGGGTCGGGGAACATGGTGTTCGGTACTACACCGGGGGCTGTGCTTTGACGGGAAGTTCACGTCTGCTTGTGAAACAGGCTGCTCTTGTGACGAACCAGCGAGGGCATCTCAACGTTGTTCGAAAGATGTACAGTCTGCGGTTCTCCGGAGAGGATGTGGCTCACCTGACTTTGCAGCAGCTGCGCGGGCGCGAGGGAAGCCGTATGCGTTCCGTTTATCGGCATTGGTCAAAGGAAACAGGCGTTCCGTGGCATGGACGAGACTATGATCCGGAGGATTTTTCATCCGGAGATCCGGTAAATCAGGCATTGTCCGCAGGGAATGCCTGTCTGTACGGCCTTGCTCACGCCGTGATTTGCGCACTCGGCTGTTCCCCCGGCCTCGGCTTTGTGCATATCGGTCATTCGCTTTCATTCGTTTATGATATTGCTGATTTGTACAAGGCGGAAATCACGATTCCGATCGCATTTCGGCTTGCGGCAGAGTCTCCGGAGGATATCCCGTCCCAAACAAGGCGCAGTGTGCGTAATGCGCTTGCAGAAAGCCATATTTTGGAGCGAATGGTGAAGGATATCAAATCCCTTCTTTCCGATGAATCCGATTTCGGCGAAGAAGGCTGCAAGCCGCTCTATCTTTGGGATGACCGCAGCGGCAGTGCGGAATATGGTAAATCCTATCGGGAGGATTGACGTTGACAGTGATTACTTTGAGCGACTGCCCGCCGAAAGTTCGGGGGGATCTGTCCAAGTGGTTATGTGAAATCAGCCCCGGAGTGTATGCCGGCAATATTAATGCGCGCGTTCGCACGGAGCTTTGGGCGCGGGTATGCGAAAACCTGAAAAGCGGGCGCGCAACCATGGTTTACAGTGCGCGTTGCGAACAGCAGATGAAATTCGAAGTTCACAATGCTCACTGGGAGCCCGTTGATCTTGACGGAATACTGCTTATGCGCCGCCCGCTTCCGAAGCCGCATAAGGCAGAAGACAATTCGACAGGGGCTCCGCAAAGCAGAGCAGGAAAAATGCTGCTCGCGCGTCGTGCTGAAAAAGCGCGCAGGCGGGAGGACTATGTTGTTATTGACGTTGAAACAACGGGGCTTTCGCCCGAGAGGGACGGCATTATTGAAATCGGTGCACTGCTGATAAGAAACGGAGAAGAGGCAGAAGAATTTCAAACACTCGTCAGGCGGGATTCACCGCTGAGTGCGGATGTTGTCCGCCTTACGGGGATTACGGATGAAATGCTTGCAGCTGAAGGCATTCCTCTGAGCGAGGCAATCAACGGGCTTGTTGCATTCGTTGCGAACCGCCCGATTGTTTGCCATAATGCGGATTTTGACTGCGGGTTTCTGATTTCGGAGGCAAAACGCTGCGGCGTGAAGTTGTTTCGCAGTTCCTGCACAGATACTCTTGCCTTGGCGCGCAGGCGCGTGAACGGAGTTAAACAGTATTCGCTTGGGCATCTTTGCGAATACTTTGGAATTGATGTCGGAGAACGTCACCGTGCGCTTCCGGATTGCAAACTTACATTCAGGCTGTTTGAGAAGTTAAATGAAATTTGAACTGCTCTGGAACAAAAAGGCTGATTCCTAAAGGATCTTTTTAGTGTTTTCCCCGCACCTGCGGGGGTGATCCCGTGCACAGCACCTTTATTGCCTGCGCTTCCTTGTTTTCCCCGCACCTGCGGGGGTGATCCTGAATGAGTTGACAAACCATGATTTGAAAAACAGTTTTCCCCGCACCTGCGGGGGTGATCCTATTTGCTCAACGTGGGCAAACTTGCAATGCTTGTTTTCCCCGCACCTGCGGGGGTGATCCCAGCGCTTTATACTGGCGAAAGAATTCGAGTGTGTTTTCCCCGCACCTGGGGGGTGATCCGGTATGACGGATTTTCAATTCAAAGCAGTTATCGTTTTCCCCGCACCTGCGGGGGTGATCCTGATGATAATGAACGCTATATCAAGGCGTTCGAGTTTTCCCCGCACCTGCGGGGGTGATCCCTAAGGATGAATGCCATTCATGCACACTGAGACGGTTTTCCCCGCACCTGCGGGGGTGATCCCTGTGTCAGTTCGGTTTCTCGGCCAGATATACCGTTTTCCCCGCACCTGCGGGGGTGATCCCGAATCATGCGCACAAGTTCCCACTTGTCCACGGTTTTCCCCGCACCTGCGGGGGTGATCCTATCATGCAAGCGGCAACGGGCGCGAACGCCCAGTTTTCCCCGCACCTGCGGGGGTGATCCCAATGCACCCTGCCGGAAGCCGCCTTCCAGACAGTTTTCCCCGCACCTGCGGGGGTGATCCCGTGTGCGCATTGGCAGCCGATTTCCTCGCACAGTTTTCCCCGCACCTGCGGGGGTGATCCCGGGCTTTTTCTCCCGCAGTTTCTTCGAGTATCGTTTTCCCCGCACCTGCGGGGGTGATCCTCGGAGTAGATAAGCAGCTTTCGGTTTAACGGCGTTTTCCCCGCACCTGCGGGGGTGATCCTACCTTCAGAAAGCCGCAGGATACGCTGTAACGGTTTTCCCCGCACCTGCGGGGGTGATCCTATATGCGGAGGATATTAAGCTATGGCAAAAAAGTTTTCCCCGCACCTGCGGGGGTGATCCTATTCTTGCGAATTATCGACAGCAAGTTGAAGAGTTTTCCCCGCACCTGCGGGGGTGATCCGCTGGGGTTCGGCGCCCGCGACCGAAAAACAGAGTTTTCCCCGCACCTGCGGGGGTGATCCCAGGCGTGACCGCAAACCTTGAGCTGTCGCAAAGTTTTCCCCGCACCTGCGGGGGTGATCCTGATATACATCCAACGTATCCGTGGAATAACGCGTTTTCCCCGCACCTGCGGGGGTGATCCTCCGCAACGGCGGATAATATCGTCCGCGATTTCGTTTTCCCCGCACCTGCGGGGGTGATCCCGGCGCAGGAAGCCGCCGATACCCGCAGATAGTGTTTTCCCCGCACCTGCGGGGGTGATCCTACTCCGCGTCGGTTTTCTGAATGTTTGTTTCGGTTTTCCCCGCACCTGCGGGGGTGATCCTTCTTTCACCAATACAACGCCCTGTTGCCGTATAGTTTTCCCCGCACCTGCGGGGGTGATCCTATCTCAAGTGCTGCAAGGCATAGGCGAAGTCAGTTTTCCCCGCACCTGCGGGGGTGATCCCTATCGAGCATTTCGTCTGTCATTTGAGTTGGCGTTTTCCCCGCACCTGCGGGGGTGATCCTATCATGCAAGCGGCAACGGGCGCGAACGCCCAGTTTTCCCCGCACCTGCGGGGGTGATCCGTGTTCCCAATTTTCCCAATATCGTTAAAAAAGGTTTTCCCCGCACCTGCGGGGGTGATCCTACGCAACGTTAGCTAAGTGCATCGCCGTTATCGTTTTCCCCGCACCTGCGGGGGTGATCCTAAGGTCGTATCGTTTGCGACTGTCAAACGTAAGTTTTCCCCGCACCTGCGGGGGTGATCCTAACTAACTACCGCAAAATTATATACGACATTAGTTTTCCCCGCACCTGCGGGGGTGATCCTTTCACTGAGTACCGAGGGCATGTGATGTGCAAGTTTTCCCCGCACCTGCGGGGGTGATCCTTTCAATGCTTGTCATTTTTTTGTTCCTCCACTGTTTTCCCCGCACCTGCGGGGGTGATCCGACGCTGCCGACATGACGAAAGAACAGGTGCTTGTTTTCCCCGCACCTGCGGGGGTGATCCGCGAGGTGAAGCGGATGAACGTATTTAACCTGTGTTTTCCCCGCACCTGCGGGGGTGATCCTATATACTCGATGATGGGTTGACGCTGACAGCGGTTTTCCCCGCACCTGCGGGGGTGATCCTACGTTAACAATCGTTTTCCCGGCAGGCTCTGAGTTTTCCCCGCACCTGCGGGGGTGATCCTGGGCTTTGACCCATGCCAAAAGTGTACCGACTGGTTTTCCCCGCACCTGCGGGGGTGATCCTCGCCAGTTGCAGGTTGGGCATAGTCTATCACGGTTTTCCCCGCACCTGCGGGGGTGATCCTTGCTAAACGCCAATTGCAAGTGGGACAAAGCCGTTTTCCCCGCACCTGCGGGGGTGATCCCACGTTCCAAGCGCACTTGCGGCAACATTAGCGGTTTTCCCCGCACCTGCGGGGGTGATCCCATCAACGGCGTGATTGAACTTGATGAGGATGAGTTTTCCCCGCACCTGCGGGGGTGATCCTGTGTTTTTGGCTATACCTCCATTGTATGCGTCGTTTTCCCCGCACCTGCGGGGGTGATCCTACGTCCCAATCGATACTGGGCGTTCAGTTGAAGTTTTCCCCGCACCTGCGGGGGTGATCCTGCGTTTTCTGCGTCCTCCGTCATAGTCTCTTTGTTTTCCCCGCACCTGCGGGGGTGATCCCTTGAACGAGAACACATTCTGCATGAATAACGAGTTTTCCCCGCACCTGCGGGGGTGATCCTGCTCCGAGAGGCGGTAACAAAGGCACAGCACGGTTTTCCCCGCACCTGCGGGGGTGATCCTCGGGTTGTCTTTGTCCGGACAGTCCCGCTCCGGTTTTCCCCGCACCTGCGGGGGTGATCCTGTAATACGGAGGAGATGAGAATGACAAAACAAGTTTTCCCCGCACCTGCGGGGGTGATCCCAAATCCGGAGCGGCCCGAAATATTGCGCTCAGGTTTTCCCCGCACCTGCGGGGGTGATCCTTTGATGGACGAACAGCAAGCGGGATCCGAAATGTTTTCCCCGCACCTGCGGGGGTGATCCTCAACATCGCCGCCTGACAGCTCTCCGCCGCCTGTTTTCCCCGCACCTGCGGGGGTGATCCCGCATGTATGTGGGGGTGATATGTATCTGTGACGGTTTTCCCCGCACCTGCGGGGGTGATCCTCTTTTGGTGGAGCGAATAGGTATACCCCCTCCGTTTTCCCCGCACCTGCGGGGGTGATCCTTCCGAAACGCGCGCTGTGATAACTTGCATTTCGTTTTCCCCGCACCTGCGGGGGTGATCCCATGCTAATGCAAAACGGCGGCGTATCACAACAGTTTTCCCCGCACCTGCGGGGGTGATCCTAGTCATAGGTGACTTCCGCCTGCACCTCGGCGGTTTTCCCCGCACCTGCGGGGGTGATCCTGTCCATAGTCGCATATCCTGCGCTGTCCGTGCGTTTTCCCCGCACCTGCGGGGGTGATCCTTTATACAAGACGTTCCGTGAACTTTTCGGGCGGTTTTCCCCGCACCTGCGGGGGTGATCCCGTTTTCTTTCTCGATTCCGATTTTTTCAAGCAGTTTTCCCCGCACCTGCGGGGGTGATCCAATGCCGGACGGGTCTCTGCGCCTATCCAAGCCGTTTTCCCCGCACCTGCGGGGGTGATCCTGAAATTTTGGCCGATGAGCACAACACCTTCTAGTTTTCCCCGCACCTGCGGGGGTGATCCCGTCATGCCTTCGGGTTTGTCCATGCCGGCAAAGTTTTCCCCGCACCTGCGGGGGTGATCCCATTGTTCTTCTTTTTCAGGTTCATCAAGAAACGTTTTCCCCGCACCTGCGGGGGTGATCCCAAGCCTGAAATTGGAAGAGGCAAGAAAATGCCGTTTTCCCCGCACCTGCGGGGGTGATCCGTTATCTTGTCTGTCGATTCTGTTGCTACAATGGTTTTCCCCGCACCTGCGGGGGTGATCCTTGCTTGCACACTGATAGTTTGCGCTGTATGTGGTTTTCCCCGCACCTGCGGGGGTGATCCTCTGGTCTTTTGTCATGGTCGGCTTTGTGCCGCGTTTTCCCCGCACCTGCGGGGGTGATCCCGAGTTCCGGCACGCAAAAACCGCACATCAAGCGTTTTCCCCGCACCTGCGGGGGTGATCCCTGATTCCGACAGCAGACCTCCCCGAACCCAACGTTTTCCCCGCACCTGCGGGGGTGATCCCGATAATTTGCGGCAAGTTTGCGATAAGTGCAAGTTTTCCCCGCACCTGCGGGGGTGATCCTATGTGCGCAAAAAAATCCGCCGAGATGTGGATGTTTTCCCCGCACCTGCGGGGGTGATCCTCCGCTGCGATTTTTGCGGGTGAAAGCCGAAAGGTTTTCCCCGCACCTGCGGGGGTGATCCCTGAGATAAAAATGAAATTGGTCGAGGAGATGCGTTTTCCCCGCACCTGCGGGGGTGATCCCCCGATCAAGCGTTTTTGCGTCCATTGTGCCGTGTTTTCCCCGCACCTGCGGGGGTGATCCGAGTATGTACATCAGCAGCAGCTCCGGGTCTTTGTTTTCCCCGCACCTGCGGGGGTGATCCCACCACTTGGGGCACAATAAAATATACTTTAAAGTTTTCCCCGCACCTGCGGGGGTGATCCTAAACAGAACCGGACTTAGACGAACGGCGAGAAGTTTTCCCCGCACCTGCGGGGGTGATCCGGGTCTTGCCGTCGATCTCATAGGCGAGGGCTTGTTTTCCCCGCACCTGCGGGGGTGATCCTGCCACCGGCGGCTTTTTGCAGGAAAGACATGTGTTTTCCCCGCACCTGCGGGGGTGATCCGGTGCGGATACTGATAGATACGCTTGGCGGGGTGTTTTCCCCGCACCTGCGGGGGTGATCCCTGGTACTGATAGCGCGATCTGAATCACAGCGCGTTTTCCCCGCACCTGCGGGGGTGATCCCTTGAAAAGCTTGCGTTTACATGGTGCATGTCAGTTTTCCCCGCACCTGCGGGGGTGATCCTAGACAGTATCCGAGTTTATAGCAACGCCGTTAGTTTTCCCCGCACCTGCGGGGGTGATCCTACATAGACCTAAAGCCATTCCAGAATTTGAAAGTTTTCCCCGCACCTGCGGGGGTGATCCTGAAATACAAGTCGATCGCAAAAGCGAAAAACAGTTTTCCCCGCACCTGCGGGGGTGATCCGGTGTTTATCGATACTTTTAGCGGAAGGGGGCTGTTTTCCCCGCACCTGCGGGGGTGATCCGGTTGACAGGATAGGAAAAGGTGGTATAATGAGGTTTTCCCCGCACCTGCGGGGGTGATCCTTGGTTGGAAGCTCAGGGGGTAAATCCGCGGTAGTTTTCCCCGCACCTGCGGGGGTGATCCCGGCGAGCGATGGACCACAGTGTATCGCCGTATAGTTTTCCCCGCACCTGCGGGGGTGATCCTTGGAGACTTGCTATAAGGCGCACCGCCGAGATGTTTTCCCCGCACCTGCGGGGGTGATCCTTGTGTTCTGCCTTGCGGGGCAAACTGTGGCGATGTTTTCCCCGCACCTGCGGGGGTGATCCCTTGCCGTCGGAACACATAACGGTCAGTTTGTGGTTTTCCCCGCATCCGCGGGGGTGATCCCGGTGACATCCGCTGTCTGTCCGTCCGTGTCGCGTTTTCCCCGCACCTGCGGGGGTGATCCTGTATTGACGCAC
>ULUJ01090801.1_pt1 | contig 13955 bp, 10 predicted proteins | sample 1958381 | NCBI WGS metagenome assembly ULUJ01 (sample SAMEA4835757, study PRJEB28245) | human gut metagenome | biome: gut microbiome; material: fecal sample | place: Denmark | collected 2008 | reverse complement strand
ACCCCATTTTTGGATAACGATAGAGGTTTTTCGACAGACTGATCCGACAGGAACACCCTGTCGGATCTCACTCTGTCGAAAAGCCGATTATTATTAAATCCGCACTGTTAAACATATCACCAACACCGCCTAAAACACTTTCCGTACCGACAAAGCATTAATAATTTCGTGAGTACATCATTACAACTGCACAACAATAACCTTTTTAAAAAACGCACTATCCCTTGCCCCACACTAAACTTGCCTCCCTTGTCAAAGGTGAGGTGCTGTCGCCCGAAAAAATTCGGGCGACTACCGGAGGGATTGTCACACCAACCCTCGCCCATATCAACCCTTCCAAAATCGCACTATCACTCTCGATTTTCGTAAGGCGAGCGTCTGTGTGTGCTTAGTGGGATAGAGGACAAGCACTTTTTTTGAAAAAACATACTTTTACACAAACTAAAATCCGACAGGAACACCCTGTCGGATTTCACTTTATCTATGCTTTTCTGCGATAATACACCGCTTCAAACCCGGATTTTCCTGCCGTCATAACATCGCTCATATAATTATCCCCCATATGAACGATCCTCTTGCCGCCGTACTCGTTTTTAATTATCCGATACAGCCCTCCGTCCGATTTTCCGCACCCGTATTCGCACGAAACGAACAGCTTTTCATAACCGCAAAACCCGTTGTCGCAAAGCAGCTTTGAGATAACGCTTTCGGTAAGATACATATCGGTCGTGATAATGACCGTTTTTCCGCAGGAGATTACCCTGCCGTACACATCAAGCATGAACGGGTCGGCACGGCAAACCGAAAATTCCTCATCGCATTCGGCTTTCACGGCTTCTTCGGCGGCTTTGTCCGTAAGCCCTGCTTTTACGGCTATAATGCGGTAAATATCATTTATGCACGGCTCTTTCTTTTCTTTTCTTGCTTCATTTTCACTGTCGACCCTGATTTTGCCGAAATTTTCTATGCCAAGCGTTCTGCCCGTATTGTCGAAAACTTCTTTTGGGGAAACACTGCGGAAAATCAGCGTATCGAAAATATCAAACGATACTACATCTGCTTTACACAAAAGCTCCGCCGTTTCCTCAGCCGACAGCGAGTATTCTCCGAATTTTCTGTCGGGAAAATGAAACACGCTGTACTTAAGATATAACAGCAATGCGTACCCCCACGCCGCTATGGGCATTACCCTGTGAAACCTGCTGTGAGATGAAACGAAGGAAAAATAACGGTTCTGCACGGAAGCGTTGCCGCTTATCAGCTTATCGTATATCTTCTGTTTTCCGCTCACCTTGTTTCACCGCCTGTTATTCTTCCTGTTTTCCTATTTCGTCCCTTGTGACAGTAACCTCGTGATTGTAGAATTTCTTCAGCTGTTCTACCGATATATAGTCGCCCGTCAGTTCTCCGCTTTCGTTGATAAGATATTTACCGTTCCACATAGCCGTCCACAGCCACATTGCGTTATCCCTTGCCATTATGTCAGGGTCCGGATATACGGCACACTCCGTGAGTGCCAGCATACGCTTGTTCAGCGACAACGAATCCGTTGCATACATCGCCGCAAGATGAGCGGTATCTGTATTGTCATATACGTCACAGCCGACTATATCAACATAATCGTCACCGGGGAACATCTGAGGGTCAATATCCGCCGTGTATATCCACAGCAGGTTTGACAGCCCGTACAGTTCGTCAAAACGTCTGTGCATAGTCTGCCACAGCCATTTATAAGTCTTGCTGTTCTTTTCCCACCAGTACAGCCCCGCACTGCTTGCAGGCAGCGGTCGGAAAAGCAACGTAACACCGCTGTCCTTAAGAACGGAAAGCTGTTTTGCTATTGCGTCCATATCCGACAGCACAGCATAGCATTCCTCCGATATTGTTTCGTCCTCAAGAAGCTGTGCCAGCGATTCCTCATTCATTACCGCCAGATCCTCATAGTCGCTTACGGCCGCACCGATGTCAAATGTGCTTTCGTCACGGTAGAAGGTAGTCTTTCCTATAGGCGTATACCAGTACCAAGTGTATGACACTATACCGCCGTTTTTCGCCCATTCCTGTGAAAGCTGAATATCCGTGTTGTTTTTCACCAGCTTCGCACCGCTTGCCGTATAGTATCTTAGATCACTCGCTCTTATCGCAGGAAACCGTCCCGTGTTCTTTACGATTGCGTCAATTTCGGTATTCGTGTTAGGCGTTACGGCCTGCGCCGTAAGCGTTTTCCTGCCGTAAATGCTTTTGAGATAATCCATAAGTTCAATACGGTCGGTATTTACATCCTTGCCCGAGATCCACGTTCCTGCCTGCGAGTAACGCTTATCGGCCGCTTTTTCCGTGTTCTTTACAGTTATCTTGTCCAACGAAACGCTGTTTTTTACCGTCTGGAGAGTTATCCTGTGCGTTCCCTGCGTAAGATATACAGGACATAACGAATGGCTCTCGAACGTATCGCTCTGTACTATGTTATACGCTCCGTACAGCTCGCCGTTCATACGTTTATAGCTGCCGTTTTCGCTGTTTATCTGCTTGTCGCCGTCAACAATAAGAGTGATACTTCCGCCGTCATCGGACAGTGCGGTTATCGCAATATCGTAAAACTGTGTCGAAGGCACTTCCATATCAAACGATACCGATTTGTAAGCGCCCACTGTGATATATCCCTCGCCGCTGTACTTTCTGTCATCCGAGATCAGCTTTGTTCCTTCCGTCTTTTCCGCTTCAAGAACATAGCTGAAATTTGATTTGTTGATTTTGTATTCTTTGGTTTTATTTTCGGTCACAATACTCGCCTGCGGTACAGACGTTTCCCCGTTTGACGAGGTATCCGCACTGTCGTCTGAAGCCACTGAGGAATAGTCGATTTCCGAACAGCCGGCAAGCATTATGACGGCAAGCGTGAGTGCCGTTAGTTTCCTGATATGCAAGTCAGTCCTCCTGCTTTATTACCACAATGTCGCCCGACTGTATCTTGTCGGTGAACTTCGCACTTTTCCCGTTTACCGAAAGCACAAGTCTGCGTGTGGGATTTTCAATGTCAATATCCGCTCTTTCAAACAGGTCTATAAGCATATACGGAGTTTTGCTCTCCTTTTCGGGAAGATCGGTCGGAACGCCGTTGAAGATCACTGATACAAAATTTCCCTGCTCCGCTGTCTGTATATCCTCAGCCGTTTGCACTCCCGATGCGCTCTCAGCGGCAACGGCGGCTTGTACCGCTTCAGAAGACGAGCCTTTATCAAAGCCCAGTATATCCCCGTCACAAAGAACATAGCTTTCGGGCTTTTCCTCGCCGTTTACATATACGGTTGCGGTCTGCGTATCTCCGCCGTACTGCATAAGGAACGCTCCGAGCGTTCTTGCGTCGTGTATCTCTATATTGTCAAGCGGCTGTATCTCATAGTCCTTGCCTACTTCTTTTCCGTTTGCGTAGGCACGTTTTCCGGCTACCGCATTTTCACCGCAGAATATGACGCTTACCCTTGAAATATCGTCCGCATAATCACGGATAAATGCGTGTGCGTTTTCACCGTTCACCGCAGGCGTAAGCGTTATGCTGTCGCCCTGCTTTATCTTTGTTGTGAGTGCGGCAGGCTTGTCGTTTACAGTGATTACCGCAGGAGTGAACGCTGTGCCTTTGAGCATCTTCGTTTCGCCGTTAAGAGTGAACTTAAGTCCGGCGCCGCTGTGACCCATTATCTGAGAGGTTTTGAAGCCTGCCGAGCCGAGAAGCTCAAATACGCTGAGCGACTTTGTATCGAACACCCTTACCTGCTCGCCGTTTAGCGTCACGGTCGAGAAATCATACGCCATATTGGTGCAGGCTGTGACCGCAATGCCGACAGGAGTTACATACTCAGGACCCAGCTTCCTGTCGCCCACATCAACGTTTTTCATAAATTCCTGACCGCCTACAGCGACCCTTCCGTGATCTATTCCGAGCTTGTCCGCAAGTGCGTCCGCAAGGCCGTTAGCCATACTTCCGCCGCCTATAAGGAACATTGCGGCAGGGCTTTGCCCGTTTGCGTCACATACCGTCTGGCTTATCACATCCGCAAGGCTGTCAACGGACGGACTGCATTTCTCGAAGAAATCAGCCTTAGATATTGTCTGCTCCCTGCCGAAAATGTCACGGTATGTAATGCTGTCCGTGTCGCCGCTCGCCTGTATTTTCATGCTCTCCGCCATATTGAAATCAACAAAGAATTTCCTTACGATATCCTCGCTTATCTCATCGCCTGCGACAGTTGCCATCGCATAGGCTACTATAGCGCCGTCACGGGCTATCGCAATATCCGACGTACCTGCGCCTATATCCACGAGAGCAATATTGATAAGCCGTATCTCCGGCGGAATTATCACGTTCATTGCGGCGATAGGCTCGAGCGTCATACTCTTTACCTTAAGCCCCGTCTTATCTGTAGCGGCATACAGACCCTCTACTACGACCTCGGGCAGAAATGCACCGATAAGCTCTATAGTAACCTTGTCGCCCTTATGCCCCTCAAGGTTTACCATTGCGTAATCGTCAAGGTAATAATGCACTACCGAGTGACCCACGCAGTAGAATACAGCGTCCTCGTTGCTGTACTTCTCGTCTATCCCTTTCTGAGCCTTCTGTATCGTTTCGTACTCCATCGTGCGTACCATATCCGCTGTGATAGTGTTCTTATCCGAAACGTCAAAATCCATCGACACACGGTAGGTCTTGAGCGCACGGCCAGCGGCGGCTACAGAAACCTCTGTCAACCTGATGGAGTTTCTCTGCTCAAGCGTTTCCTTTACGGTGCGTGCTACCTTTGCTACCTGCTCAATATCCTCTACCTGTCCGTCTATCATTGCACGCTTCAGATGCGGAACGCTCTCGGTATCGGTCACACGGAAGGTTTCGCCGTCCATAAAGCCCAGTACGCCTACGACCGTCCTTGTGCCTATATCAAGCGCAAAAACCGTATCTCCCTGCGGTTTCAGCGTCTTTTTAGCAGCTGCTGACGGCTTCTTTGCCGTAGTTTTCTTTGCTGTGGCTGATTTAGCTGTGGTCTTTTTATTTTCGCTTGTATTTTTTGCGGCAGATTCTTCTTTTCTCGGTCTGCCTCTTCTTTTAGGTGCCGGCATTTTATTTACTCCCTTTCATTAAAAATATCACTGATTGTACCATAAATCCCGTAAACTCGTGTAGGTTTACATAGCTTTTTTGATTTTTCGGTTTTCCGTATTTTGATTTTTGCTGATACCGATTTTTTATCGGAGCTTCGATAATATAATTACTGCTGATTATAATTATAATTAAATTTCCGGAATAATTCAACCTTTTTTCTGTTTTTTATCGCAAAAAAATTGAAAATATCGTCAGAATATGTTAGAATAATAACTGATATGGGATATTTGCTTATCCGAACGGGAAAAGGACAGACGCACGAAGAAGGAGAGTATATGGAAATTTCAGATTTTGCCGAAGAAATGACAACGCCGATACACGATTTTCTTGTAAAGAACAGTGAAAGTCATACGATACGCTGTTATATGCCGGGGCATAAGGGAACGGAGGATCCGCTTGACATTACCGAAATTGACGGAGCGGACAGCCTTTATGACACCGATACAAACGGCGGAAAGGGCATAATAGCACAAAGCGAGAAAAACGCATCAAAGCTGTTCGGCAGTAAGAGAACGCTGTACTCCTGCTCGGGAAGTACGCTTGCAATACAGACAATGCTCACCCTTGCAAAGCTGAGGGGCAACGGCAAGGATCACGTTATCGCCGGCAGATATTCGCACCGCAGCTTTATAAATTCCTGCGTTCTGCTGGGGCTTATTCCGTCCTGGGTATATCCCGAGGAATATCTCAGCGCCGCCGTTACTCCCGAAAGCATAGAGGCAAAAATCAATTCAAGAACGCTTGCGGTATTTATAAATTCAATTGATTATTACGGCGGTATGAGCAATATTTCCGCTATAGCGGAGGTGTGCCATTCGCACGGTATACCTTTACTGGTTGACAACGCACACGGCGCATATCTGAAATTTGCTCCTGTCGATCTGCACCCGATGACGCTCGGTGCGGATATGTGTGCGGACAGCGCCCACAAGACGCTTCCCGTGCTTACGGGCGGAGCGTATCTGCATATAGCAAACGAGAAATACTGTGCTATGGCGAAGGAGGCGATGGCTCTCACGGCTACCTCAAGCCCGAGCTATCTTATCCTTGACAGCCTTGACAGATGCAACCGTACAATAGCCGAGAAACCCTTTCATATAGCGGAAATATGCAACAAGGTAACGGCGCTGAAGCGGCACTGTGCCGATATGGGATATGTGCTGAGCCAAAGCGATTATATGAAGGTAACATTCGATTGTGCGGCGGTGCATTCGACCGGCTTTGCTATGGCTGAGATGCTGAAGGAATTCGGCATAGAGTGCGAATATGCTGACGAATACCGCTGTGTACTGCTGTTCGGGAGCGGCTCGACAGATGTCGATTTTGAGACGATAAAGACGGTGCTGAAGGCGAATACGCCAAGGTCGGTTTTCGTAAGGAGCCTGCCCTCGCCGCCTGTCCATATCAGGACGCAGACCGCCTGCTCGCCGGCGAAGGCGTACTTCTCGGGAAAGGTGAGACTGCCGGTCATGATGACGGTCGGCAAGGTGTGCGCAGGTGCGGTTGCACCGTGTCCGCCCGGAATCCCGCTTATAATGCCGGGCGAGGTGGTCACGATAGACGCCGCAAGGGCACTTCGTGACAATGGAATAGCAGATATTCCGATAGTTGTCTGACGAAAAAAACCGGCATAAATCACAGGTGATGAAAAACGATGAATGAGTTTTGCAAAAAACAGGCCGCAAAACCGCTTGCAGTGTACGTTTACGGACAATATGCAGAAAACCGTCACGCTGATGATTCAAGCTGAAGGTGAGCTTTTCGCAAAAACGGATATTTCTGCGGCAAAAAATCAGGTCCGTATCAAAAGTTTGCGGTGAAGTTTATGCGTTTTGCCTTTACTTTATACAGAAAATGTGTTATAATTATTTCGAAATTCAAACTCACAAGGATAGCCCGATACAGAAAGGACGGTAATCTTTATGAAATTAATATATGCAATCGTAAATAACGATGACGCTCATTCAGTTTCGTCATCACTTACAAAGTCTGGCTTTCAGGCCACCAAGCTTGCCTCGACCGGAGGATTTTTAATGTCAGGTAACACGACATTTCTTATCTGCTCTGAGGACGACAAGATAGACGAGATAATCGAGATTATCAAGGATCATTCGCACAAGAGAAAGCAGTTTGTTCCTTCTGCCGCATCATACGGCGTAGGAAGCTACACCAGCTTTCCTGTCGAGGTATTTGTCGGCGGTGCGACTATCTTCGTGACGAACATAGAGAGATTTGAGAAAGTCTGATGTCTGCAAGCAATGCAAGCTGTGACAGCATAAAGCTATTCGGCAAACAGCGTGAGACTGCTCTGCTGGCGGAAACAGCCGAAAGCGACAGGCTTCCCCACGGAATAATGCTGACGGGCGAAAAAGGCATAGGCAAGCGTACCTTCGCAAAGTGGTGCGCTATGCTGTATCTGTGCCGTGAACCCGAAAACAATATGCCGTGCGGCAGATGCAGGAGCTGTCGGAATATCATATCGGGCGAACACGCAGACGTTATCTATGCCAAGGGCGAAAAGTACAGCAAGGAAAGCGTGCGTGATAATGTATGCTTTGCTTCAACGCTCCCCAATGACAGCGACACCCGTGTTTTCATCTATGAGGACTGCGAGGAAATGACGGAGGAGCAGCAGAACGTTCTGCTCAAAGCGATAGAAGAGCCGTCAAAATATAACCGTTACATTTTCACCTGCTCAAACACCTCGCAGATACTTGAAACGATAAAGTCGAGGCTCGTGTGCATACCGGTATCGGACATGACTGCGGAGGAATGCGTTTCCTGTCTTGAATACAACGGTTACGACAGTGACACGGCGAAACGGGCGGTAGAGCTGTACGGGACAAATCCGGGCAGAATACGGGATATACTCTCTGACGAAAAGCGCATAAAGCTGTATGATACAGCCAAAAAGGTGACAGAGGCATTATCGAAGAAAGACGAATATTCGGCCGCAGCTGCAATGACCGCCTGCACGACAAGGGAGGATCTGTACGGGGTAATAACGATACTGTACGAGAATGTGACCGAGTCGCTGAGAGTGCTTGAAACCGGCGGCGAGCCTTTGCTATGTCTGACTAAGGCAAGGCTGTATGCCTTGTACGAGGTGCTTAGCGGTTTTGCGCTTATGGACGGAACTAATATAAATGTAAAGCTGATGCAGGCATATATACCTGCAAAGCTGTTTGCCGTTTTACAATAGGCAAATAAGAAAGGGTAAAAATGACTGAAATTATAGGAGTCAGATTCAAGGATGTCGGGAAGATATACTACTTTTCCCCGAATAAAAATACAGTCAAGTGCGGAAGTCACGTTATAGTGGAAACCGCAAGAGGCGTTGAGTGCGGCGAGGTCGTTATAGCGAACCGTGAGATTGAGGACAGCAAGGTGGTACAACCGCTCAAGAGCATAATCCGCATAGCTACCGACAAGGATCTTGAAACGCAGAAGAAGAACCGTGAAAAAGAGCAGGAGATAATGAAGGTCTTTGCTCAGAAGATAGCCGATCACAAGCTGGAAATGAAGCCTATTGATATTGACTGCACCTTTGACGGAAGCAAGATATTATTTTATTTCACGGCTGAAAGCAGAGTGGATTTCAGAGAGCTTGTAAAGGATCTTGCATCGGTTTACCGTACAAGAATAGAGCTGCGTCAGATCGGCGTGCGTGACGAGGCGAAGATGCTCGGCGGACTTGGTATCTGCGGCAGACCGTTCTGCTGTAAGACCTTCCTCGGAGAATTTCAGCCGGTGTCTATAAAGATGGCGAAGGAGCAATCGCTGTCGCTGAATCCCACAAAGATTTCAGGCACCTGCGGACGACTTATGTGCTGTCTTAAATATGAACAGAACTGCTATGAGGAGCTTCTTGCGATAACTCCTAAGGTCGGCGCTCTTGTGGAAACAGCCGAGGGCAGAGGTATCGTTGAGGATGCAAACCTGCTGACAGGCGTACTCAAGGTAAAGCTCGACAAGAATCCCGATGCCGCCGCTACGGCATTCAAGAGGGAGGATGTAAAGCTTCTCAAGGACGGAAAAATAAGAATCAAGAAGGAAGAATTCCAGGCGCTCAAGGGGCTTGAGGACTAAGCGGCAATGTGCCGCTTCAAGTTCCGCCTTTAATAACGCTATATATCTTTTAAAGATGGCAAAACGGCGGAAGTTACACAAAGCAATAATCAATAAAAGCGGTTACAGTGATATGCTGTGACCGCTTTTTTTGCGGCGATGTGCCACACCAAATTCCGCCTTTGGAAAGGTTTGAGATTGGCTTAGGATGGCGAAACGGCAGATAGCAAAGAAAGCGATAATTTAATATGTGGCGGTCACGGTGTTTGCGGTGACCACGTTTTTTGCGGCGATGCGCCACACCAAATTCCGCCTGTGGCTGAAAGCCACTGTAAATTCCGCCTGCGGCAATGTGCCGCACCAAATTCCGCCTGTGGAAATGATGACAATTTGCTGAAGATGGTGGAATGGCGGGGTTATAGAGAGTGATAAGTTAATATGTGGCGGTCACGGTGGGGTGACGTGGGCGCTGTTAAAGCATCATTGCTTTACTGCCGGACACCATTTTAACGAGTGCTGATAATTGAATATAAAGAATCCGCTGTTTACTCTAATGGCGGATTTTTGTGTTGGGGAGTGTGGAGGAAGATAGTGCGGAAAATCTAATTGATGGTGCGGATGGGGAGCAATCCCTCAGTCTTGCGACAGATAGGGTTGAGTGAATATTAACGTTGATAAAATCGCAAAATGTTGCAATTTATAATAAGAAGTAGCCTTGTCGCAATCCAGCTCCCTTTGACAAGGGAGCCAAGAATATAGTGCATGGCAAGGGATAGTGCGGTGTTGGTAGGGTTGGTGCGGAGCGAGTGGTGGTGTGACAATCCCTCCGTCTTGACGTCAGAAAAGTTTGTAGCATAAAAAAGGCAGATATATCGCAAATAAAACGCAATAAAGCAACAGTTTGTGCCTTGCCGTCAATCCACCTCCCTTTGACAAGGGAGGCAAGTTTAGTGTGAGGCGAAGGATAGTGCGGATTTTGAAATGTGTTGTGTGGGGCGAGGGGCAGTTAGCGATAATAATACAAAAGCGGTCACAGTGTAGCACTGTAACCGCTTTATTCATTAATTATTGCTTTGTGTAAACCCGCCGTTTTGCTATCCTGCGGATAGCTCGGACAATTCCAAAGGCGGAATTTGAGGCGGCACATTGCCGCACCGCTATTCGCTGAAATCCGTAACTATGTACTTCGGCGCATCGGGAGTGGAATACACCCACCGGTCAATATGCCCCTCCGTAATGAAATACGGCGCTTCAAGCGGAACACAGCCGTCATCACAGCAGTTTACAATTATCAGTTTGATTTTCATCTTTTCGGGTATAATCGCCTTGATATACACGCAGGCGCAATCTCCTACCTTTATTCCGCTTTTAAGCTCCGCCAGCCCTGCGAGATTCGGTGCAAGCTCTATAAAAATCCCGTAGTCCTCTATCGACCTTACAATGCCGGGAACGGTTTCACCTACCGCAAAACGTTCTGCGTTCTGTTGCCACGTTCCGAGCAGTTCCTTGTGCGTAAGACAGATATGTCCCTGATCCCGACCTTTCACCACCGCAAAAATATCATCGCCTACCGAAAATCTGTTTGCAGGATGAACTATTCTTGATACCGAGATAGCGTCAATCGGTATCATTGACGCAATGCCGCAGCCTATGTCCACAAAACAGCCGAACTGTTCAAGATGCGTTACCCTCGCCCCTATAATATCACCGGGAGTCAGCTTTGATACATATTCCCTGTCCGCCTCCTCCTGCGCCGCCTTCCTTGACAGGATTGCCAACGGCTCGCTTCCGGTTTCGTCTATCTTCGTTATCCTGAAGCAGACAGGCTTTCCCACTCTCGATATAAGCGCTATATCCCGTGTCGCACCGCTTTCTATGCCTATTGCGCCCTCACTGCGAGGTATTATCCCCTTCATACAGCCAAGATCGACGTGCATATTATGCTCCGCATCGCACACCGTACACGAAGCCTCAAGTATTGCCCCCGACACCGCCGCCTGCATAAGCGTTTTGGCTGATTGCAATGCCGCCGTGTTCTCTTTGTATGCAAGTCTTCTTCCCTCCGGTAAAAATTCCGTCATTTGAAATACCGTTCCTTCCTCGTTGTGTTTTCTTTTTACAAGTGTATGTCAGATTTTCCTTAAATATGTTACCATATCTTTACATTTGATTTTTCACGGAATATTTGCCGGAATTCTTGTAATTATCGTTGATTTTGACAACGTTTTCTGTTACAATAGAATCTATACAGGCTTAGTGCCATTAACCCTTGGATTCTAAATGGAGGAATCATGTTTATTCACAGCGGAACATTAAAACGTGCAGGCATTCTTGCCGCAGTGGTTGCTGTAGGTACAGCCGCCGCAATAACCTATAACGCTTTTTTATCGTCGGAGGGCGGACTTCCCGAAGTATTAAGCCCGCTTCAGCCGATAATAAAGGACGAGAACGGCGGGGTAAAGCAGAAAACAGATATTGCCTTCTCCCCCGACGGCAGCTTTTTCGATGAAGACATATCGGTTGAGCTTAAAGCAAAGGATAAAACGGCAACGATCTACTATACCACAAACGGCGAGACCCCCACGAAAAAATCAAACAAATATACAAATCCCATAACGGTACACAGCTCGGGAGAGGTCGCCGCAAAGACGATAAAAGCCATTGCGGTAAGCGAAAACGGCACTTCCGAAGTATTCACAAAAAGCTATGTCACAGGCAAGGGTGTGTCGGATCGTTTTGAAAAAGGCACTTATGTATTCGTGCTTTCGACCGACAGTGAAAACCTTTACGATTATGAAAAAGGCATCGCCGTAGCAGGAAAAATCCGTGACGAGTGGATGGCAAACGAGTATGACGGAAAAAGCGAAATCACGCCAAACGACCCTGCAAACTGGAATCAGGAAGGTATGGCAGGCGAAAGACCTATGTATGTCGAGGCTTTTTCAAGCAGCGGAGAGCTTCTTGTTTCACAGCAGGCAGGCGCAAGAGTTGCAGGCGCATATTCTGCCGCAGTTGACCAGAAATCGTGGAAGCTTATAGCAAGAACTATGTATACCCCGGACAAGGGTAAATTCAGCTACCCGTTCTTCAGCGACGCTACAGATGAAAGCGGTGCGATTCTTACAAAGATAGACCGCATAGTTTTGCGTAACGGTGCAAACGACCGAGAATTCGCAGGTGTGCGTGACGAACTTTCAATGTCGCTTGCGAAGCAGTCGGGCTACCTTGATGCGCAGTCGACCGCCCCTGCGGCAGTATTCCTTAACGGAAAGTATTACGGCTTTGCGTGGCTCCATCAGAATTTCAGCCGTGCATATCTCGAAGAACGCTACGGCGGCACGAAGGACAACTATCAGGTGGTCGGAAAAGCCGAGGGCGAGATAGTCGATGAAAACGCAGAAGGTGCGGCAGACGATTATAATAAAGTCCTTGAGCTTGCAAAGAGCGGACTTACCGACGACAAGAAATTCGAGCAGTTCTGCTCTATGGTAGACATAGACAACTATATGCACTACCTCGCAATGCAGTTATTTATCGACAACCGTGACTGGCCCGGAAACAACTATAAAGTGTGGCGGTATGTTGCGTCAGACGGCGAAGAGGTCACAAGCAAGTATCAGGACGGCAAGTGGAGATATTTCTTCTACGATGCAGAATTTGCCTGGGGACTTTATTCGGACGGATACGCAAACAAGACGTTGACCAAGATTTTAAACGGCACTCACCCTGCAGGCGGCTCAGTGCTTATATCGGCACTTATGGAACGTGCGGATATGCGTGAAAAGCTGGCGAACAACCTCTGCGACCTTATAGGCGGCGCATTCAGCTCTGAAAATATTCTGGCAACGCTTGAGCAGAAGCTCGCAGAAAGCGATAAGGAGCAGCTTTATGCTCTGAACAAGGGCATCACGTCAACGTGGGCAAACGAGGGTACGTTTGAAAACAGCAGAAACGAAATAAGAGAATTCGCCGACAAGCGTGCAAATATCATTCTCGGCGATATCTGCAAGAATTTCGGAATAGACAAGGACGATACATACAAGGTAAAGCTGAACGGTGCAAAGGGTCTTAAGCTCACTATGAACATTCAGACCGTCAAGGACTCAAATACGGTAACAGCCGAATATTTCACGCCCTACAAGGTAAAGCTGACAGCCGAGGATATGTCGGGCTACACCTTCACAAGCTGGGATATAAACGGCAAGACCTATACCGACCGTGAGATAACTATCGACAGCTCAATGGCTAAAAAGGGCAAGATTACTATAAACGCACGCAGCGAAAAAACATCGTCTACAGGCGAACTGCTGTATATAAGCGAAGTGTACACGGGCGGCAATGACGACTGGATAGAACTTTACAATCCCAACGACAACGACGTATCAACAAAAGGTCTTTATCTTACGGATAAGGACGATATGCTTAACCGCTACAAGATACCCACTGTCAACGTAAAGCCTCATTCAACGCTTACGATAGTTTGCAAGAACAACAAGTCTGAAAATACGCTGATGAAAATGCAGACGAATTTCAGCCTTAAAACAGGCGAAACGCTGATACTCAGCAACGAAAGCGGAGAAATTCTCGGCAAGGTCTCAATAATCGACTGCAGTAAGAATGAATCGCTTGTAAGACAACGTGACGGAAGCTACGCAAAGGGTACGCCGACCTTTGAAAAGAACAGCCAATAACATAAAAGCCGTGCATCAAGGCGATGCACGGCTGCAGA
>ULUJ01002951.1_pt1 | contig 13959 bp, 18 predicted proteins | sample 1958381 | NCBI WGS metagenome assembly ULUJ01 (sample SAMEA4835757, study PRJEB28245) | human gut metagenome | biome: gut microbiome; material: fecal sample | place: Denmark | collected 2008 | reverse complement strand
ATTCTAGTCAAATTTATAGACAAGCAATTATAAATGTGCAGCAAGGTAAAGAATTAAATATAGATAGTCAAGAATTTCAAAAAATAATAAATAATCAACAAAAACAAAAAATAAATATAAAAGATAATAAGATATCTGGTGCAGCTGATTTGCAAATGATAGCATTAAATAATAAAGCAAAAGTTGAAGGAATGTATTTGTTAGATCATTCGGCAAAAGTAAAATTTGTTGCAGTTCAAGATAATAAAACAACAAAAATGTGTGATAGTTTAGACGGACAAATATTTAATGTTCATGGTTGGAATGAGTTTTATAGGTATAGTGATACAAATAAAACAAACATTAAAGTAAAATGTTTTGGTTTAGTGTATGGCTTAAATCTTCCACCTGTCGACGATAATTTTCACTGGTGTAGAAGTACAATACGATATTTGCCACCAGTTGAAAAACAAAAAGAATTAGAGTATAATATACCTAATTATTTGCAAACAAAAGTTGAAAAATTTTATAAAAATTCTTTAAATGATTTTAAAATTATACAAAAAGAATATGATATGTTACCTCAAAATGTAAAAAATAAACTTGAAAAGGAAAAAATAATAATTGTACTAAATCCAAGTATGAATTATTCTGGTTATGACCCTAAATTAAAGAAAATATTATTGATACCAGGGCTAGAACAAGGAGAATTTATTCATGAGGTTGGACATGCTTTGGAATACATAGAAAACATAGCCAATACTACAAAATATCAAAATGTTGTTAAAAGCATTTTAAAGGGAAATAAATTGCAAATAAAAAATGATAGAACTATGCCTTATATAGGATTACAAAATGAAGAAAAATGTGTAAGTAGTTATCAAACTTTTTTAGGATTTAACAAAGAAAAGGCTATAAATAATGTTAAATTTTTAAAGTTACCAGAGCTAATAAGTGAGGCATATAGGGAATATTACTTTAATAATAAAAACTTAAAAGCAAGTAATTTAGAATTGTATGAATTAATAAAGGAGATTGAGAAAAATGCTTGATAAAGGTATTAAAGAGAAGCTTTTAAAATTAAAAGATATAAATGATATTGCAAATTATTTAAAAGAAAATAATATATCTTTGCTGATAGAAGATGATGAGATACAAAAGCATTTAAGTAAGTATTATAATTTTGATGACGGAATTATAAGAGAAATAAAAAAATAGTACTTACTAGAAAAAGAAAAATTTAAAATAGTTAATTAAGAGTTAGAAAAATCTAGCTCTTATTTTTATGCCCTAGATATGGCTTTAAACTGTCTATTTTTGTTTGGTTAGACTTCCGTAAAAAGTCGAAATTGTTTGGTTATAACTTAGCCGTAAAAGTTAAAGGAGGAAATTTGCATGGATGAAGAAGCAAAAAAAAATTTGGAGACTACTGCCGAGAGTGTAGAAGATGTTGAAACACCTGAAGTAAAGAAAACTGAAGAAAAAACTTATACAAGGGATGAAGTAAACAAAATGATTAATGCTGAGAAGCAAAAAGAAAGGCAAACAGTTTTGAAAGAATTAGAAGATAAAAAAGCTGAAGCCGATAAACTTGCAATGATGGATGAAGAACAAAAAAAGTCTTATGAATTAGAGCAAGAAAGAACTAGAGCAAATAAAGCTGAACTAGAATTAAATGCTTATAAATTAAAAGATGAAACAATTCGTCAAGCAAGTAATAGAGGAATACCATTAAATCTTATTCAAACATTAGATTTTGAAAAAGAAACTGCGGAAAGTATCAATTCAAAGCTAGAGGTGTTTGAAAAAACTTATAAAGAGGAAAGAGAAAGAGTTATAAATGAGTATTCCAAAGAGCCATCTCCAAAAACAGGAGATTTAGTTGAAACTTCTAAGTCGGAAAGTGAAATGACTTATGAAGAACTTTGTAAATTATCAAAGTATAATGATTAGGAAAGGGAGTATGTAAAATGCCAAACGGAGTATTTAACAAAAAATATTTTAACGAAAAAGCTTTTGGTGCTTATTATGATACCGTACCAAAAGAAAGATTAAATCTATTAATTAAATCAGGAATATTGCAAGGAAATAAAAGAATAAGAGATTTATTTTCAAATCAAACAGGTTCTGAGTATGGAGTTATTCCAATGACTGGAAGATTAAAAGGAAAACCAGTTAACTATGATGGAAAAACAAAATATGGAGAAGCAAAAACATTAAATACTTATAAACAAGGAGTAATTGTTATAGGTAGAAAAGACAAGTTCTTTGAAGATGATTTTACATATGATGTAACATCTAAAAAAGACTTTATGAGCCAAATAGCAGACCAATTAGGAGATTATTGGGATACTGCTTGGGAAGATGTTTTAATGATAATAACAAAAGCATTATTTAATATCACATCTGATGCAGGAAAAGAATTTGCAGAGAAACACACTTATGATATATCTAGTGAAACAGAAAACACAATAGCAGAAACAACACTAAACACTGCATTGCAAAAAGCTTGCGGCGACAGAAGAAGAAAATTTGCTGTTGTAGTGGCTAATTCTACTGTTGTAACAAATTTAGAAGGTAAAAAGTTAGTAACAAATTTAAGATTTAATGACGCTAACGGTATAGAAAGGGAATTAAATTTATACACTTGGAATGGTAAAGTTTTAGTAGAATACGATGAGGTTACTGAAGAATACGAGATAGTTTATACAAAAACAAGTGATACTTCAATTGACACATCAAAAACATATTATACTAAATCAGGTTCAGGTAAAAATGTAAAATATACACCAGTTGAAAGCCCAGCAGTTGGAGATATTGCAAATTACTATGAAGCTTCAGAAAGTGAAACACCAAAATATGTGACTTATGTATTTGGTAAAGGTGCGTTCGATTATGAAGACATAGGTGCTAAAGTACCTCACGAAATGGATAGAGATGCAGACGATGATAAAGATTACTTGTATGAAAGGCAAAGAAAAGTATTTATGCCACATGGTATAAGTTATCTAATGACAAATCAAGCTACTGACTCACCAACAGATGAAGAATTAGCAGATGGTACAAACTGGGATTTAGTAAAAGGATCTGATGGAAGTTACTACAATCACAAGGAGATTGCTATAGCAAGAATAATCTCAAAGGGGTAACCTTTAGGAGGTAGTAGTATGTTTTCTAATATAGACAAAATAATAGCAGATTTGAATGAAAATTATTTAGAAGACAAATCTGTTTTAATAGATATTTATGAGGAAATGAGTACTATTGCCTCGCAAATATCTAATAGAGAAAAAAACGATGAAAAATTGTATCCACATATTAAAAAAGCTGTTATATCTAAATATCTATCGAGAGGTGGAGAAGGATTAACTAGCAGAAATGAAGGAAGTATATCAAGTACCTTTGAAAACATAGTTGAAACTTTAAGAAATGACATAGTTATGGCACATTTAAGGAGGTTACCATAGTGTTGTTAAGAGATTTAACTAAAGTGTATATAAGTAGAGCTGAAGAAACAAATGACCATGGCGAATATACAAAAGTATGGAAATTTGTTTCAACAGCTTTTTTTAATTTACAGCAAGACTTAAATGAACTTGATAGAAAACCAAGTGGCGAAGTAGATTATGGAGTAATAAAAGCAAGAACTAAAAGAGAATATTCAATACAAAAAGGTGATGGAATATCTTTAAAAAATATTAGTACAGAAAGAGAGATTGTACCCGATTATAGAGTTACTGAAATAAATAAAATAGGTAACACTTATGTGTACAGATTGGAGTTATATAATGGGGATTAGAGTTAAAATAAAAGGCATAAATAGACTTGAAAAAAAGCTTAATAATATTGCAACTAAATTGCCAAAAACAATAGAAACAAGTATAGAAGAAATATTAAAAAACACTTGTGAATATGCTATACGTTTAAGACGTGGCAATAAAAATGATGGAATATTGTTTGAGATGGTTGAAACTGATAATGGAAAAGTAAAAGGACGTATATATACTGATCAAGAAAATTTTCCATATAGTTGGTTTGAACATTTTGGAACTGGTCAATATGCTGAGCAACCGCATGTTGGAACATCTAAACATTTTATTGAAAGTGGGTATGAGGAATGGTTTATACCAGTAAATAAAGTAAATAGAGATTTGCCATATAAAATTATAACAATACAAGGAAATCAATTTTATATTGCGCATGGAGTACAATCTAATCCATTTTTACAAAAGGCGGAATTTGAATTAAGAGATACTAATATAGATACAATTCAAGCTAATATTTATAATCTATTACAGGAGGTTTGCAAATGAATGAATTAACTTTAAAGGATTTCTCTGATTTACTATATGATAAATTATCAGAAATTAAAGAAGAAGTATTATTGCAAAATCCTAATACTAAAAGTAAATTTCCATGTAGAACTATTGGAACACCTTTAGAAAGAGTTTTGCAAACACAAAATGCATTTCCAATGTTAAAACATTTTAACATAAATATAAAATGTTGGTGTTCTAAACAAAGAGAATGTATGGAAATGGCTAGTCAAACTGACGTTAAATTGCGTGAATATAATTTGATTAGAACAAATACGAGTGATATTATTTTTGACGATATAACAAAAAAATATTGGATACAATTAACATATGAGGTACGTTGGGAAGCACTGACGAACTCATTTATTTTTATAAAATAAGGAGGAATTATTATGGCAGGAGAAACACCTGATGTAAGTACTTTAACAAAAGTATACTATGCAGAAAGTAAAACAGGAGATAGAACACAAATAGCTTTTACAAAAGAAATACCACCTTTAGAGGAAGCACCAGACCAAGTAACAGAAACAGTATTGGATTTGGATTATGAAATTGCTAGACCAGGTATAAAAAAAGCAGGAACAATTGAAATTCCAATACTATTTACACATACGCAGCACAAATCTTTAAAGGCTTTAAAAGGAAAAGATTTATTTTTCTTTTTTGAATTGCCTACAAATACAGCAGCAACAGAAAATAAGCCACTTGTAAGATATTTACAAGGAAATTGTGTTTTAACAATGGATACTATTTCAGTAGGGGAATTTTTAAAAGATAAACTTACAATATATAAAACAAGCGATGTTGAAGAAAGCGACGGCTTTCCAACAGCGTAATTATAATTACATGAGCAAGTAAAACTTGCTCTCTTTTGCAAAGGAGATAAAAATATGATTTTTAAAACAAATAATAAAGAAATAAGACTAGTATTTTCTACTAGAAAAATTGTAACGGTGTCAAATTTATTAAAAGGTAAAAATTTCGAGGAGCTATATTTTGACGCTATGAACAAAAATGATTTAGAAGCTTTATCTAAAATAATATATACATTTGCTGAAGATGAAGCAGGTATAAGATCATTTAAAAATTTTGATGAAGTTTATGACTTTATAGATGATTATAAAGAGGAAAATAAAAAAACATATGAAGATGTATATATGGAATTAGCAGGTGCGATAAATGACGAAGGTTTTTTCACAAAAAAGATGACAAAGAAAGAGTTACAATCAAAGATATCAGATCCATTATCAAGTATCAAAATGGACGAAGTGATAAAATCTTCAGCGGAAAAAGCTATTACAAAAGTAGTGGAAAAAGAAGCATTTCAAGGGTATCTAGGTTAGAAGATATAATTAAAGGAATAGAGGAGGCCCAAAATTTGAATGAGCATATCTATGCTTTAGAAAAATACGCATATTATTTAGGAATGAGCCCCTCTGAATTTTGGAAAACCGACTATAGAGAAGTGCAACTATTTTGTGAAATGAATGCGGTAAGAATGGTTGAAAATTTTAAGCAAAACATTGGTTTAAATGATGCTACAACTGACAAGTTAATACAAGCACATCCATTAAATGAAAAATCTAAAATAATTCCTATTTGGAAATCATTTTCCAAATTATTTGACAAAAAATAACAATTCGACAAAATTCGACTTGACAACACCTAGCTTTTATGTTATCATAGTAGACATAAAAAGGAGGAACTTCTATGGAAGAAAAATTTTGTAAATTTTGTGGAGAAAAAATACCAGTAGACGCTGTAATATGTACTAAATGTGGTAGACAAGTCGAGGAATTAAAGCAAGATAAACAAAACATAGTAATAAATAACACTAATACAAATGTAAATAAAAATGGAGCAGTCAAAGAAAAGAATAAATGGGTTGCATTAATATTATGTATATGTTTAGGAATATTTGGAGCTCATAAATTTTATGAAGGAAAAATATTATTAGGTTTTGTTTATATTATAACAGTTGGATTTTTTGGTATTGGTGTAATAATAGATTTTTTCTCATTACTATTTAAGCCTAATCCATATTATGCATAAGTTAAAATTTATTTAAAGAGTTAAACTAAAAAAAGTTTAGCTCTTTTTTTATGCGTTAAATTTAAAAAGAGGAGGAAAAAATGACAATTGAAGAATTAGAGATAATTGTTACTGCTAAAGTAGAAGAGGCTTTGAAAGAATTTAAAAAAATTGCACCTACCGTAAAAAAAATGATGCAAGATACTCAAAATTCTTTTCAAAAAATGGATACAAATGTAATTAAAAATAAAGTATCTAGGGCTATACAAGAAGTAAGAGATAAAATAAGTTTGCTGAAAAAAAGCAGCAAGGACAATAATATAAAATTAGCAGTTAGCAATGAAGAAGCAAAAAAACAAATTACACAATTAGAAAAAGAAATAGAGTCTTTACAAAAGAAAATAAGTGCTGGTGAAATAAAACTACAAATAACAAACTCTGCAATTGACAAAACAAAATACGAAACTAGAGGGCAAATTAAAAGAGAAAATCCTAGTTTATCTACATCTCAAGTAAACAATAGAGCCGACTTGAAATTGGACAGCGATAGTAGTTATAATTCATTGATAAAACAATCTGATAGATTGAACACAGAAGTTATTAAGTATGCTGCATTATTAGAGTCTGCAAAAAGTAAATTAACAAATTTGAAGCAAGAGGTTGGAGAAACTGCAGGTATTCAAAATAAGTTGGCTAGTTTTTTTACCACCTTTAAAAGTAAATTAGATCAAGCAAAAATATCAGCCAAAAATTTAGGAGATAATTTTAAAAAAATTCCTAATATAGCGCGAAATATATTAAATAGTAGTAAAAATATAGGTAATAATTTAAAAAATGGAGCTAAAAGTGTTGCTAAATACGCATTAGCTCTTTTTTCGTTGCGAGGCATATATAGTGTTTTAAGCAATTGTACTTCTAGTTGGTTGTCTAGTCAAAATGCTGGAGCTAAACAATTAAGTGCCAATATAGAATATATGAAATATGCTATGGGGAGTGCTTTGGCACCAGTAATTCAATTTGTAACCAATTTAGTATATAAACTTATGAAAGCAATACAAAGTATAGTTTACGCACTTACAGGTGTAAATATATTTGCTAAAGCGAGTGCTAATTCGTACGCGAGTATGGCTAGTAGTGCAAAAAAAGCTAAAAAAGAAACGCAAAGCTTAGCAGGAATACACGATGAAATAAATAATGTTCAAACTCAAGAAAATAATGGAAGTGATAGTAATTTAGCACCAAGTTTTGATTTATCTGTAATGGATGTTCAAGCGAATAGTTTTATAGAAAAATTAAAAAACAAGTTGAAAGAATTATTTCAGCCGATTAAAGCTTCATGGGCAACCTATGGCGCAGGCATAATTGAAAGCATGAAAATATCTTTCGATAGTGTAAAAACACTTGTAGAAAATATAGGCGAAAGTTTAAAGACTGTATGGACTAATGGAACAGGACAAGAAACAGTAAATATATTATTACAAACTTGTACATCATTATTTAATATTATAAGTAATATTGCTTCTGCTTTTTCAAACGCTTGGACAAGTGGAGATGTAGGAACGATAATTATACAAAACTTATGGAATGCGCTTAACAATGTACTTACAGTAATATTAAGTGTTCAACAAACCTTTGAAGCTTGGACAGCAAGTGAAAGTTTTCAAATCTTTGCTAGTGCAATTATTGGTATTTGCCAAACTTTGTCTAGTTGGTTTGAACAAATAACGTTAAAATTAAAAGATATTTGGGAAAATGGTGGAAAACAAACATTTACTAAATTATTAGAGTTTATTTCTAAACTAACAGAAGCGGTTGACGCTGTACTTAAGTATTTAGATCCAGTTATAAATTGGGTTCTAGAAGTTGTTACGCCTATAATTCAAGGGTTAATTGTGGTAATAGGATATGTTATTGATGCCTTATCTGGTGTTTTAGATTTTATTATAGGTGTATTTACAGGAGATTGGTCAAGAGCATGGGATGGAATAAAAAGTATATTTGTTGGAATTTGGAATGCTATTAAAACAATAATTTCAACTGTGTGGAATGCAATTGTTTCAATAATTGTTGGATTTATTGTTGGGGTTAAAAATTCTATACATCAAACTTTAAATGCTATTGCTGGAATTTGGTTTAGTGTTTGGAATAGGATAAAAAATGTTGTAAGCAATGTTTGGAATGCTATATGGGGCTGTATAAAAGGAGTTATTAATTCTATACTAGGTGGAATTGAAAGTTTTGTAAATGGAACAATAAGGGGAATAAATATTTTACTATCTGGTATAAGTAAAATTGCGAGTGCCGTCGGTTCTTTAATCGGCTTAGGCCCAGTAAATCTGCAACTAAGCACAATATCTTTACCAAGACTTGCTAAAGGTAATGTAGCTTATTCAGAGACAGTTGCTGTGTTTGGAGAATATAGTGGAGCAAGTCATAACCCAGAAATTACTGCACCGCAAAGCATAATGAGAGAAACGTTTGAAGATGTATTATCAAATTATAAAGCGAGTGGAAATGAAAGACCAGTAAGAGTTCAAGTTTATTTTGGAGCAAAGGAAATAATTGACGAAGTTATAGATGGAATAAATGAAAAAACACGTCAAACAGGAAAAGCTCAAATAAAAGTTTGCTATGAATAAGGAGGATAAAATATGCTTTGGAAAGAACATGGAAAACAAGAATATTTACCAACCCCATCTCAGTATAGTGCTGATATAGAAGATACAGATAAAGATAGTTATTCTAGTGTTGTTGATGGAAGTTTGATTGATAATCCAATAGCAGTTGGATTGCTAAAACTTAGCATGAGTTGGGATTTTAAAACAGAAGAAGAGGCAGAAAGCCTTATTCAAAAAACTTTTAAAAATCCATTTATATTAGATGTAAAGGTGCCTGTTGTAAAACGGTGGATTTTTGGAAAATGCTAAATATAGGGTTTCTAAAAGAAAAGTAGAAATGATAAAAACAGAAAAAAGTACTGCAACGTCTGATACAAAATGGAAAGTATCTTTTAATTTAATGCAAAAAGAATTAACGCAAGCACAAAAAAGTGTGGTTTCGGAGGCGAATAGTAATGTATAATACAAGTGATAATTATAAATCTAAAATATATGATGCTAGTACAAGACACCAATTAAAAATATTTATAAACAACGTTGAAGTTGAAGCAAAATATATATTAGATTGTAAAATATCTCAAACGCTTTTTAGTAATAACGAATTTAATCTAGGAAGTGTAACTTCTAAAAGTGTAGAATTGAAATTATACAAAACAGTAATTCCAGATAAAATAAATTATGTATTTATTCAATCTGGAATAGCAGGAGAGCCTATACCAATTGGCTATTTTAATTTAGAAGATATTAAAAAAGTTGATGATTATACAGCAATTTTAAAATTATCCGATAATATGTTAAAATTCGAAAATAATTATGATGGTAGTAAATTAAATTATCCTTGTACATTAATAAATATTTTAAAAGATATATGTTTAAAATTTGGAGTAGAATTGCGGTTCTACTTCTTTTTTAAACATGAATAAATTGGTGTCTGTATATGATAATACTGTATCCGCTAGAAGTTATATAAGTTATATTGCAGAACAAGCTGGTGGATTTGCTTTAATTGGTAGAGATGGAAAATTGTATATAAAAACTATTGGAGAAAATGTAGCTGATTTGCCTATAAAATATTTTAAAGATTTCAAGTTTGGTGAAATGTTTAAAGTAAGTAGGATTAGGTACGAGGATGGAGTACAATTATTTGAAAAAGGCACTACAAATCATAATACTGTTTATATTAATCAGGATAATATGTACATTGTAGATCAGGAGCAAATTGACAATATATATAATGCGTTGAAAGATATGGAAGTGTATAGTTTTGAGGGAACCAGCATAATTGATCCAGCTTTAGATATTGGAGATTTATTGCAGATTGGTAATAAATATGTTATTTATCAAGGTAACAATACCTATGTAGGAAAATGGCAAGCTAGTATTTCTAGTAATATTCAATGTAAAAATAAAGAAGAAACTACAAGGAGAGTGCCTTCACAAAAGACAATAAACAGAAGAGTAGAAAGTAGAATTAATCAAGCTGAAGGAAAAATTGAGCAGGTTGTAGAAGAACAAGGCGAATATGACCAAAAATTAGCTAAGGTAGAACAAGATGTAAATAGTATAAATCAAAATGTAAAAAATATTTTTGACTTTAGCAGAGAAACATTATCTAAAGGTTTAGTACATCTGGAAAATTGTAATGATGGAACTGGATATGTAGAAGAAGTATCTATTAGAGATGTTGCATATCTAACTCCATCTGAAACGCTGACACCAAATGAATATTTAGTACCTTTTGCAGATTATTTTACTTTAGTAATAGATAAAACTAGTAGAGAAAATAAAACAACAACAGCTGTAGAATTAAGAATTAATTTAGCAACTTCTTTAAAAAGATTAAACTTAGAAATTTATGACGAAATAAATATAAGTAACGATGGAACAATAAAGCTGATAAGAAGAGTAGGAAAAAATGAGAATGGTGAACTTTATGAATTAGAAGAAGCAACTAGTGAAACTCTAGGTAATTTGATTGTGCCTACATATGATCCAGATACATATATTTATATAAAAGAAAATGCCAATATGAATATTTACGTTAAATGGACAATTAAAAATGGACTAGATGATAAATATGCCACAAAATTAGAACTAAGTAGCAGCATTTCACAAACATCGGAAGAGATAATGACTGAAGTTAATAAAAAAGTTAATGATAGTGAATTTGGAACTAAAATCCAACAAAATTCTGAAGCAGTAAAAATAGCATGGAACCAAATTTCTGAATACATACAAGCTATGATAACAAATGGAAATGCTAGTTTAGCAATATTAGATAAAAATAAAAAAATAATGATGGCATTAGACAAGACAGGGCAACACTTTTATAAAGAGGATGGAAATACTATATTTGGAGATATGGGAGTACAAAAGAAAGATAACGACCAATTTATTGCATTTTCTATTTTATCTGAATATGGACAAACTACAACAAATGGCATGGCATGGGGAATAAAAACTAAAAGTGATGATAAGTTTTATCCTATTTTACATATAAAAGATTTTGCAATGGGAAACAAAAATGCTGGTGGAGGATACGGACAATTAGTATTAAGTGCATGTGATATTATATTAAACGGTATTTCTACAGGGATTATAAGTGGCAATGTGAAAATGTATGGGGATGTAGATGGAATAGTATTTAAAGACATCGAAAACAATGAAAATCTACTAAAAATTAGCGATCTAGACATGACTACACTTTATCCTAAAATAGATATATTAGATAAAATGTCTTTTTACAAAAATGAGGCTGGGACCAATACTTTTAAAGTTGGAAGTGATGACGGCTGGGTAGCAATAACGTCTGATGGTAACGTTTTATGTACAGGAGTTGTTTTAGATCATCGAAGCGTTTCTGATATAAGATTAAAGAAAAATATAAAAGATACACAAATAAAAGCGTTAAAAGCAATAAGAAGCATTAAGCATAGGCAATTTGATTGGAAAAAAGACGATAAACATGCAAATATAGGTTACATAGCACAAGAAATGCAAGAGATTAATAAAGATTTTGTAATAGAACCTATAACAGAAGATGGAAATTATCACATAAATGAGCTTTCTATATTAGCTACTGCAACCAAAGCAATACAAGAACTGGATGAAAAACTAAATAAACAAACAAATACAATTGAACTATTAAAAAGAAAAATAGAAGAATTGGAGGGAAAATTAAATGTATAAAGAAATGGATAAGATTACTTTTAAAAATGGAGAAGAACCGTATATAAGTGCTCCAAACTTAAATAAATTACAAGAAAATGCTGAGAAAGCAATAAAGGGAAGAACCCCAACAGTAGAACTTCTAACGGTTTCTGATACAGCACCAACAACATGTAAAACGGGTGATAAATACTACAATACAAGTACCAATAAAATATATACAGCCACAGCAGAAAATACTTGGGGAACAACTGGTGAAGACCCTACAAATTTAGACATATATGTAGATTTAGAACATACTAAATTATATTACTGTGATGGTACAAACTTTAAAAGTTATGGTGGAGGAAGTGGTACAAAAGAAGTAGGCTACACAGATGAAGAACTAGAAGGAACAGAAAAGATACTTATAGAAGATGGTGATTTTGATGGGGTACCAGTTAATGAAGTAGTAACAATTGAAACAATAACAAATGATAATGGAACAGCTATAAAATTTAGTGATGGAACAATGATTTGTACTATGGAAAGAAGCTTTCAAGGAACATGTGTAAATACGTTTGGTATTTTATATGAAACTGAACAGTTTGATTTTGGAAATTTTCCAATACCTTTTATTGAAAGACCAATTCTTTCAACCTCAATATCAGATACAACAGGTGGTTTTGTTGGAGCAATTAGAAATAGAACTAAAAGTCATATTGGTCAAGCAAATTTTGCAAGACCTATTAAACTTGAAACTGAAGCAGAATGGGGAATACAAATTACAGCAATAGGACGTTGGAAATAGAGGAGGAATAACATGAAAATATATGATAAAGAAACACAAACATATAAAGAATTACGTATTAAACCAGGCGGAGATACTTTACCAATAGGTACAATAGTAGAATATGCTGGAGATACTGTACCAGAAGGTTATGAAGAAGTAACAGAAGGAATAGTAACAGGGCAAGAATATGAAACTGGTAGAGTTATAGATGGTAAGAAAGAGTACGGTAAAAGAATAAGCTTTGGAGCATTACCAAACAATACTACAAAAGAAGTAGATATCGGCGTAACTAATGTAGTTTTCACAAAAGCGTTTGAAGCAATTGCATACAAAAGTGGAGCTGCTATTACTTTGCCATTAGTTTCTGCTACAGCTATTTCTTCTAATGTTTATATTGCTATACTAAACAACAAAATTAATATAACAACCAAAGCAGACTATAGTAGTTATACAAATTGCTTTGTAGAAATATTTTATACTAAAAATACAGATTAAGGAGGAAATAATCATGCTGATAAAAAAAGTAAAAAATACAATTGCTGTAGTAGCAAAAGTAGTGCAAAGCCTAACAAACAATAGTGAAACAGATGTACCAAGTGTAAAATGTGTTAATAATGCAATAAACGGAGTAAAATTAGACACAATTGCAATTTTAGGAAAATTGGATGCAAATACGAGTTTTAATGCTTTGTGTACAAAAGGAATAAGTAGTGTAGCACAAGTGTCTGGAACACATACAGAGTCTCCAGGTTTTCCAGTAGGGGCATATAGTTATGGTACTGTCGTAACATTAAATCCAGGTAAAATAACATCTGCTGATTCTTCTAACCACTGGGGAACAGTACAAATTTATATTCCAGACTTACCAACTACAAATGGTGTATATTTTAGAACTAGACTAACTGCAACTTGGTGTAAATTTAGTGGCACAGGCGTAAATCCTAAAACAGAGGGAGGAGTAGGCTAATGCAGATTAAAATATTAAAAAATAGAATACTAAGAGAAGATATGTCTTTTGCTGGCTACGAAGAAGAAAATAGAGCAGAAAAACTTACGTTTGATATACCAGAGGAAT
>ULUJ01073584.1_pt1 | contig 14162 bp, 8 predicted proteins | sample 1958381 | NCBI WGS metagenome assembly ULUJ01 (sample SAMEA4835757, study PRJEB28245) | human gut metagenome | biome: gut microbiome; material: fecal sample | place: Denmark | collected 2008 | reverse complement strand
GTCTTCAGCGACCTGTGCTTCAACTAAATTGCGGAAGAACCGTCTTTTTTAGTAAATTTGCATGTAGCAAGTTAAACATACCCAAACATGATTAATAACAGTTCTAACGCCAGCGATGACAATATCATCAAACTCCTCCAGAATAGGTGGGGATGTGATAAATTCATTTTTGATTGCAAAATTGGGAAACATCCAAAAAAATCGGATGTTCAGTCATATATTTTCAACGTTAAGTACCAGGGCAAAATTCTAAAATATCCCAATGGGCAATGGATAACTTGTAATGTAAAACAGGTATTGCCTTATGGTGATTACAAGATGGAATTTGTTCTTGCTCCCCGTGATTTCAGAGAACAAATAGGAAATCTATATCTGCTTAAAGCAGATATTCATTCTTTTGCAAAGCTGAATCCAGAATCTCAATCAAAAGTAGCAAGTTTACGTAAGGAGAATAATCAAAAGCGTCTAGAAAAAGGTAAAGATGTTTATTCGGATAAGGAGCAGGAGTTGTTTGAATATTGGGGAGTGAGTAATTGCAATTTCATTGGACTTTATCATCATGATGAGAAGTCTGGACACTCTTCAATCGATGATATAAGAAAGCCTAATTTTGCCAAAATTCCATACTATCCAAATGACGAAGCGAAGAAGCCCATTACTCTTTGGCTGAGGAATTCCATACATGGGTTGAATGATGGTAACTACTATCTTTTCAATTGGAAGTTATCTGAAGCTGACTACAATAATCCTTATGAGATTTATATTGACTTCAAATTCAAGCCACAGGAAATACGCCCGCAATGGTTTATTGAACAGTTGTTCAATGACAGATACAATGACAAATCCAAAAATTTCGAATCATCTACCAATTTTCTTGATACTCTTAGCAAGCAACAGAGTGCTAAAGAATCAACTTTTATCTATGAATTACTGCAGAATGCCAATGATTATCCAGTAGATGGGGTTCCCGTTGATGTGGAGTTCAGAATATTGGATAATTACCTGGTGTTTATGCATTCCGGGGATTACTTCAATGTTAGAAACATATCCGGGATATGTGGTATAAATGAAAAGGAGAAGTCAGCGAATAAAAAAACTATTGGGTATAAAGGAATCGGTTTCAAGACAGTTTTTCTCAATAACCACTACGTTTATATTCGCACAGGAGAGTATTCTTTTAGATTTGAAGAGAAAGCAAAGGCAATCAAACGTCTTGAGGCTCCTTGGCCAATCTTGCCAATTTGGACAGGTGCAGACGAAATTCCGAAAGAAATATTACCTGTAATCGCATCACCAGATGCTATTGAGAAATATAGGGTACAAATTGCGCTTCGCCCAGATAATCCGTCAATTTTGCACTATGGACGAAAAAGTTACGAGAACCTATTCAAAGAGGTGTTTGAAGACTCAAATTTGATACTGTTTATCCCTAACGTCCGTTCAGTCAAAGTGTATATTGGAGATGAACTCGTGAGGGATTGCATTGTAGATGAGGATAGGTGGGTTATAGGTGACTATGAGCAGGACATTGATGAGGAATTCCAAAAACTTGTTAATAAGGATATAGAAACCGGTAAAAGCCGTATCCCTGAAAAATATAAGGACTTTGACAGAACCAAGGTGTCTTTTGCCTGCAGGAAAGAGGGTCGAAAGTTGTTGCCTGTTGAAAATGCTCATCTGTATTGCTATCTGCCAACAAGCGCGTCATGGGGATTCCCTTTCCTTCTCAATACTGATATGATTCCGAAAGGTGACCGCGATGATATAGAAAGGGAGGTTTATCTAAAGGATGAGGACGAGACCAATTTCAATTTAGAGCTCGCCAAAATTGCCGGGAAGAATTTTTTCTGCTGGATTCAAGACCTCATTAAAAGCGGGAGCTACGATTATGACTCTATCTTCTCGCTTGTCCCAGACTTTGACAAGTGTATTAAGGAGACGGATGAGAAGTATAAGGACTTTATAGAAAATTTTAAGTGCGGATTTGAATCTCTGTTGGAAAATTCCGAGATAGTCCCTGTGTTAATTGACAAGCAGATTGCATTCAAATCGGTCTCAGATATGATTTATGACACGACAGGACTCTCGTGTGCCGGCATAATGTCTGACGATGATATACTCTCATTGTCGAACTGGGATGGATATTTCCCACATCCTCTTTTGCGAAATTATAGCAGGGCGACATTAATGCCTGGAATCAAATCATTCCTATCAATGTATCATATTGATGATCAACTGTACGATAAGGATGTTTTGCACGATGCTGTAGAAGAGGACGCATTTCAGAAGTGGCTTGCTTTGCAAGACAACAATGATAAATTCCTCGAATTTCTATTAAAGAAGAACCTGGTTGATTATTTCGATGATAGCCAAATATTCTTAGCCGAAAGTGGCGGACTCTACAAGCCGGAAGACTTATATTATTCAGTTGATGACTACTATGAGGACTTGACGGCTTTGGATTCTTATCTTGGGCGGCTCTCTTTAAGAACACGAATTCTGTGTGAGCAAGATAAGGATTGGGAAGACTTCAAAGATAACTTCAAGACTTTTGATCCAGATGATTTTGTCGATGATGTTCTTCTCGATGGCGATAACAAGGAAGAGATTTGTTCAATACTGTCAGATGTTAAAGCCTCAATACCTTTTATGCATTTCCTATCACGCAATGTAGGGTTTGCCGAAAGTTATAAGGACTTCCCGTTCGTTGATTCGGACGGGAGCATCATTGAAAATTTCAAGGATGTCAGTCTAATATTTGCTCCTTCAGAAGATGCAGAATCTATGCGGGAAGAAACTTGGTTTGACCGGTCATGGATTGCCATCATCTCCTCATCTTATGATGAAGTTGCTAGACAGTATTTTCTTGATCATTTTGGAGTCAGAAACTATGCTGATAAGATTGTTATAGATAAAATTATATGTAATTCTGATTATCAAGAGGATATCAATAATAATCTTGAGGACTTTGAGGCCAACAAATCGTTTGTTGAGTTTGTTTTCCAAAATCGAGATGCAATTAAGGACAATGCACTTAGCGGCTATGTAGTATCCTCCATTGACAAAAATGGCGATGAAAGCTTTTTGTCAGATGACAGTTATTACATATACATTAGGAATAAGATTTATAGCGATGCTGAAGGACAAAATTGGCTTGATAATGAATTGATGTATGCATTGAATGAAGCATATTATCAAGATAGCAACGAAATCACCGAATATAAGACATTCTTTGAAACTAAGTTTGGGATTCCTTCAATGACGGGAAAGTTATTGTTGGAAGACATAATCCTTAAACAGGCGGATTCCATCAATAAGAATCTGGAATATGAAGATGTTAATGTAGAGTTCTGGCGCTGGGTTAAAGGCTTTGCGAAAGAGCCATCAACGATTTCGAAATTTTCCTTATTCTATTTGCTTGTAAAAGAATTAGATGAAGCCGACTATCGATTGAATAAAGTGACAACGAGCGACATATATCTTTCAAATGCATATCAAGTCTCGTCTGACATTGAGGTAATTGTAAAGAAATATGCCCCGAGTGCTCTTTTCGTAGCACCGGACTATCTTGAAAGTAATACCAACTCGGTGATAAAAGAGTGGGTGGATTTCTTTATGGCGTTGGGAGTCCAAACTACAATTGAAGAACTCGTATTCAATAAGATCATACCTAACATCGGTGAGATACAGGAAGAGGGATTACCAAACCTTCTTGGATTATATTATGATCAGATTCAGGATAGGTGGGAAGAAATACTCGATAACAGAAAGAGTGTAAAACAAAACTTGAGGTCAATATGTGTCAAGACTTGCGATGGCGTATTTACACCAATTAAAGAGTGTATCCTTGTTGATATCTCGAATGATAAAGAGCCATTTAAGGATATAGTATTAGATAAAGAAAATACATCCGCCTCAGCATCGAGCAGGAATGCTAAAAAATTACTGCTGGACATATCACAAAATGTCGGTGGCACTATAATCAAGGATGTCGTAGGGTGGCAAGAGAGAAAACTTAATGCTTATGCTGGCTGCGAGGAGGACTATTCTGTAGAGGTGCATCTGAATCTTATTGATGAATTGATTGACATAGATTCAGAGACGCTCAAAACTTTCGAGTGCCGAAAGAGACTTCGTTTGCTCGATGTAGATGATAATTATTGTGAGCCAGAAGAACTTACACTAAGCTCTGAGTACAAGACATCCTGCCTTTTTGATAAGTATGGTATAAAAGATGGTCTGACATATTTGTCTCACAGATACGTGGAAATTGATTTGAATAATGCGTTTGCGGACTTTGCCAAAAAAATCCTTAATGTGCATTATCGATTTGAAAAAGAGGATATTAAATACCTGTCAAATTACAAGTTTGCGGTATATTTCTGGTCAGCGTATGCTCTGAGACATAAAGAATTTATTGAAGATCTAATTGACTCCGATGAGTTCGATAATGTTCCATGCATTCCAACTATGGCTGGAAATGTGTACGCTCCGGAAGATGTTTATTCAAGCGAGCTCAATGATTATGTCATCAAGAAGATACCAGAGTGGGAAGATAAAGTTCTTACAGATGAAATCCCAGTAGATGAAAATGGGAAAAATGGGTTAATCGAAGGACTAAAATTTAAAGAGCAGTTGTCCTTTGAAGATGGACTCAATGCTCTGAGAACCATTAAGGGGAAAGAAAAGAGACGGGAGATTTTGGAATGGATGAACGAGGATTATGATGATTCGTATTCCGAACTTATTAGCGAGTACCGTAACTCTGAGGATGCTATATGGAAAAACGGCAAGGCGGAAGATAGGCGGATTACGGAACTTTATGCCATCGCCCCCGAATCAAAGACCCTGTACGAATTCTTTAGAGATAATGAATATATCCTGCATTCAGACTATATCTCGAATTGGAATAAAGATGATTATCGTTCAATCTGCAATATGATGCAGATTCATATCATTGAAGAAAATGAGATGTCTTTTGACCCGGTGGGAGAACAGGATAGCCTTGCGCATTATTTTGAAGGGAGGCTTCTTGTTGTTGCTGGTATAGAAGATACAAACAAATGGAATGAGTTATTTGAGAAGTATAAGGAGAAGATTTCTATGATGTCATTCTGGCGTTGTTCCTCAATTTCTTGGACCTATGAAGACAACGATAAGATTAGCCAGAAAAACAAGAAGTTTTACTCAAATGAAGGCGATTTCTACTACGTGAAGGATTGGTGCACAAAACAGGTGTATACTGACTTCGTGAGAGAAATGTATGACTATCTTGAATGTTCTATGAATGAAGATCAGTTCAAGAATATTCTTGATCCTGATGAGGATATTCAAGACTTGATTGAGGATTACTACAGTCTACGCACAGACGAGTATATTGCCGAACTTGCCAAGTACGATGGCGCATTTTCAAAGTATTCCGGTCGAAAAGTAACTGATGAGGTTGAGGAGGAAGACGGTACAATTGAAGCTGCCAATGAGTATCGGCCGAAGCGAATATCATTGAATAATATGGGTAACGATGACGAGAATGACATCGAGCCGATGACGGAAGCGGAGGACACTTCAACCGGCCGTGACGATAATGAAATCGCATATGGCACAAATACCAAAGCTATAGATACTCACTTTGAAGTTCCTACGGAGGGAGATGAAGAAGGAAGCACTGAATGGACTCAACCGGAGAAAGATCCTGAGGCTGACGAAGATGAATATGATGATGCCGGTGCCACAACTGACTTCCCCGAAGTTGAGCCGAAGCCTGAAGAGGAGTATTATGAGTTCGATCCGGATGAAGGAGACCCTATTGGCGATGTAACAAATGACAGAAAAAATTACGAACCTGTCGGTTCTCGTCCTACAGGGATTCGTCAAGCACGAAGAAAAGCGGCCAGACCTTTCACAAAAGAGGAAACGCAAAGGCTTAGGTCAAACGGCACACCGCTTGAATTGGAGTCCCTTCCTGCCACACAAGAAGAACTCGACTTATTGTCGAAATGTGGTATAAGTCCTGAACAAATTGCTGATACCAACTACCTTGCTCAGCTTCGTCTTTATCGCAATCTTCAGGATGAACTTGGAGAAAGCCCAGAAGAATCTCTTGCTGAATTCATAAGAAACGCAGATGATGTCGCTGAACATAAGATGAGTAGCGGCAAGTATGTCCATGCTTGCAGCGCTGCCCGTGGTGTTATGTACGTATCTCCTTCGGTATGGAATAAGATGGTCAACAATCAATGGGTCATCTGCGTCTATCTGGATGGTCAAGGTAAGAACTTCCACTATATCAACACTGCGGAAGAGTTTCTTAAGCTCGTACAGAAAGATGATGTGGTAATCAAGATAACCGGAAAAGAGAAGGTGGATGTCGTTAATAAATTGTACACAAGCTTGCTGGCTAATACTAAAGGAACAGCCTATACGCTTGTTCGTGTAGCGGCCCGAACGAATATGGATGCCGTATTCGCTCATTATGTCGGAGCTATGGCAGAGACTAATGATGGTAATGAAGACGAAGACCTTGATATGTATTAGAATATGGACCAGAGGATAGAAAACTATAAATCTTTCTTTACTGATCAAGTGAAGGAGGCCATTGACGAGCAAAAGAAAATGAATCACTCGACAATGGGTCAGCTATTCAAGACAGATGCTCTCTCTCTTGGATATGTTGAACGAGTTCAACCGGAACTCGGCACAATTATTATCAAATTTCCGCGAAGAATGGCCCCGAGATTAAAGGTCCAGAGGTCTATAACAATTATCAAGAAAGCCGCCAGACAGGAACTTGGCGAAAAAGTTACTGAATGGACCTGCCAGTGGGGGGATTTCTGTGACAACCCAAATTATCATTCTGCCGGATCAGATATAACTCCGATACATTATGTTTCCGGGAAAGACGATGGTTACGATTATGTCGCCTGCTCCGGTCTTAGCAACAAACTCTACGATTTGTTCTTTAAGTCCACGAAAGAAGGCAAGTCTCTTTCCGTGATTGTCTATGATCCATTCCCTCCAATTGAGTATTATAGAAATATGGTGAACTATATGGATACTAATCCTGACGATGCCAACCTTTTTCTTGAGCCTACAATGAAATATGAGGACTGGCATCCAGAAGAACTTGCCTTTGATAGTGAGAACCCTGACGGTATTGCGGACACTATAGAAAAGACGCTTGATGATGAACAGACATGTATCGTCCAAGGCCCTCCTGGCACGGGGAAAAGTTACACCATAGCAACAATTGTCTCAAGATATTTGGCGGCAGGTAAATCAGTGTGTGTAACTACAATGGCAAACAAAGGTCTGGTGGAATTGATAAAACAGAAACCACTCGGCCAATTTGTAGTTGATGGCCACGTAAGCAAAACCAATCTCTCAGTAGATGAGAGGACACAAATTAAAGGCGTGCGGAACGCTTCGAATGACCTTCTGGTAACACCGGGAGAACTTATTTGTGCGACAAACTATGTCCTGTCAGGCGTTTTTAGTGAGAAAAAGATAGGTGCGAATGGATTGCCTTCCTATGACTTGATTGTCATCGAGGAGGCATCGCAGGCGTTCCTCACAACAATTTGCGCATTTATCTCTCTGGGTAGACATTGTCTTATAGTAGGAGATCCAATGCAGCTGCCGCCAATTGCGAAGACGGGCAATCCTCTGTATAACTCCTGGAATGTCAATACCCAATTGGATGGACTGACCACATTTGCCCTGGGCTCTAAAGTTAAATCTTATCGTATCATCACGACATTCAGACTTACTGCTAAAGCAGCAGCTGTTACCAGTATCTTTTATGGCAACCGTTTCGTGTCTGTAAAAAAGGATTATCTTGATTATTCTTTGACGAAGAGCCAACTGTTCCCGAATGAGGGCGGAGTGTTATTTTATCCGACAGGAGATATGCGAAATGGCGTCTATTCGGAGGCAGCGGACAGGATTATCCACAAAGTCATTTCACTTCTTGGGACATACTATCCAAACAGAAGTCTCGCGCTTATTACTCCTTTCCGCTCAACAGTAACCGAACTTCAGAAGAGGTTTGCGATATCAGACCCTGAGATTGACATTACGATAGAGACAATAGACCGAATTCAGGGTATGACTGTTGATTATGCCATCCTCTATCTTCCTGGGAGGAATCCAGCATTTGCATTGGAAGACAAACGGTTCAATGTCGGCACCAGCCGATCTTTGAGCACTACACTTATCGTATCCGACATACCACTGGACGAGTTAAAAAATTTCCACTCAGCATCTGCGTTGGTTCTTTCATTTATGTCGAGATGCGATACAATCGATTCACAAGAGGCCGTAAAGCCTGCCGTTGTCTTAAAGTCTGAAACAGAAAAGAAAAAAACGCTACCAGTTATTGATGGGAAACCTGTTGAGACTATATCGGTAGAGGCGAAAGCGGAGAATTCGACCCCTGAGATTGGTTTGAAAATATTGGGGAAAATTGACCTTTCCAAATTTGAACGGACTAAAAAGGAGATTGTTACAACAAAGAACAACTATTATATCATAGACACTAATGTATTTGTTAATTGCCCTGACATTATCAGTAAAATAGATAAAGAGTATCCCGTCATCCTTTCTGCGAAGGTCGCTGATGAACTAGATAAGATGAAAATTAAGCTTGATGAGCAAGGAAAACAGAATGCCGAAAAGGCTCTCCGCATTCTCAATGGTAATCCGAATCACGAGATCATTTACGAATTTGCAGATACATCTTTACTGCCAGAAGATTTCGATAAGAGATCTCCGGACAATATGATACTTTCTGTCGCATTAAAATATAAATCAGAGAATCCGATAATGCTCACTTCTGATAATGGACTTCAACTAAAATCTAAGATATTTAATATGAGCACAATTTCTCTCAAGAATTTCTTAAAAAGGCATTAGTCCCCTAGGCATCTCAGCGGATGACGGGATGACGAATGTCTTGCCAGTCGTTCGGTTAGGAAGCTTTACTTCCATCATTGGACAAATCAGCGGACTCGCAGCAACGTTTCATATCATCATAATCACCTTAAAGTTAGCAAAGCTGCAAGTAGTTTCACAATAATTATGTATTTTTGAATCAAATGATTGTACTATGAATAATTCTTTGACTCATATTCGTCTTAGACAAGAAGCCATTATGCGTAAACGTAGGCGCTCCAAAGCTATAGTCAAAAGTAGGCATAAACTGAAACGTAGACATTCACCTCAACCTATAGTTCGACACACTTGGAACCGTCCTTATATCAAACCCATAGAATTTGTTGCATTGTCATCTGATTTTAGAATTCTTTCTAATGCAAACGTTGTGATAAAAGGATTGGACAAGATTTCAACAGTTCGAGGGAAACGATCCGACATTAGGCTGCTAATAGATATGACCAATGTTAATTATTTTGATTTGGGTTCCTTGACATGTTTATTGTCCACACTGCGTTTTTGCAAAAACTACTATGGAAATGAGCCAATTAACCCTTCGTGCAAGAAGTATTTTGAAGAATCTGGTTTTTTGAATTGGATGAGAGATCTCAATGGCAGAAAGTTCATTCAAACGAGCTCTAACAACCTTATTTTTGAAAAAGGAACAGATAAAACAAGTAACCGCAAGGTCGGAGAGGAGATAAGGAAAGCAATTAAGTACTTGACTAAACAAGAAGGCACTTTCCCTCCTGTTTATAGTATCATCCAAGAAATCTGTCCGAACTCTATTGAACACGCAAATAAACAAACCGGACACAAAAACTGGATGATGGGTATACGATATGAATCGGATAAAGTTTGTTTTGCAATGTGCGATAAAGGTTCTGGAATTTTAAAGACCCTGAAGAGAAAGAATGCCTCACAGTATATTGGAGATAAATTTAATGATGATATAACTATTTTACACAGAGCTTTTGAGAAAAAATACCAATCAGCAACAGCAGATGACAATAGAAACAAAGGGTTGCCTCGCATAAAAGCAGTTTCAGATGAAGGTTTTATTAACAACCTGACTGTAATCACGAATAAAACACTCTTAAACCTATCGGACAATGCCCAATCACGCCAATTGGGTTCAAATTTTGCAGGCACATTTTATTATTGGGAAATAACCAAAGAAAGTTATTATAAATGGAAACAAAGAAAACAATCGATTTCAGCGTAATTGAATATTCGCAAAGTCCTGGTCCAAGGTACTGTACACAAGGTGACGATTCCGGAGAGGATTTCTATCATACAAAACTAAATCCGTTATTTTGTCAGGCTCTTAAAGAAGATGCCATTCTTCGAATAACTTTAGATGGAGCGGACGGGTATGCTTCATCTTTTTTGGATGAAGCTTTCGGTAATTTAGTATATGATTTTTCAGCCAAAGTTGTTTCCGAGTCTTTGGTAATCATTTCAAATGACGAGGATGTATGGCTATCTATGATAAAAGAAGAAACTATCCCTGAATGGGAAAAAAGAAGAATCAAGAATGAACAAGCAAAGGTCACGTCAGTTCATAACGAATGGGGACGTTTGGTGAATGGTCAAGTTCAAAAAAAAGTCTGGATACAATAGAATATGGGATGTTCGGATATAATTGCGATAGTTGATATTGCTCTGAATTTGATTGTAACAATCGTATTTGGAGTTTGGATTGCGAATGCAATTATGAAAGCAAATACCAAAGAACGGTTTTTGAAAGAATACTTTACAAATGAATTGAATGATATAAAATATGATTGCAAGGTATTCTTTGATGAGATTTGCTATGACAAAAAGAGTGCAAAAGATATCAAGACAGGATTTAAGGTGCTATCAACACGTCTAGCCGCATTTGAATCGAACGCTGAACAAATATTTAAGGATCCCAAGTTATCTATTCATAATGTTCTAAAACAGATGCAGTGTAAAATCACTGATTTTGAAGAGTACAATGAACAGTATAAGAACGATGTCATTACATTCTCTCCAGAAAATAAGAATTCTGTTTTGGAACAAAGGAGTACTCTACTCACGGAATTTTCAAATGCTGTTGTCGCAATCAATGGAGTTGCAATAAAACCCAAAATCAAAAAAGCACCAAAGTAGGATTAATTTTTCGCATACTATAAATATCAAAAGTTTGTAGTATATTTGCTTTCAAAAGGACTTTGGGAAATGGTTTTGAAAGATGATAACGTTAAGGCTAAGCCTTTTGTGAAATGGGTTGGCGGAAAATCTCAGCTTCTGGATGAGGTGAGGCGGTCGCTGCCTGTTGATTTGAGCAGGAGAAAAGGCATTACTTATGTGGAGCCTTTTGTCGGTGGCGGGGCTGTGCTGTTCTGGATTCTTCAGGAGTTTCCGAACATTGAACAGGCTGTCATAAATGACATCAACCGAGAACTTGTTTGCACTTATTCTGTCATCAAGAATAAGGTTGAGGAACTGATCGATGTATTGGCAGAATATCAGGCCGAGTATCAGGCTATGAATGATGACAATAGGAAAGATTATTTTCTCGGGAAGCGTAGTCGCTACAATGAGCATCCGGAGAGTGATGTCGAGACCGCTGCATTGTTCATATTCTTGAATAGGACTTGCTTTAACGGGTTGTACCGTGTCAATTCAAAGGGGGCGTTCAATGTTCCGTTCGGGCGTTATGCCAACCCGAAGATTTGCGACGCTGAGACTTTGAGAGCTGATTCAGAACTTCTTAAACGGGTGACGATTCTTTGCGGAGATTTTGCACAGACAGAGGAGTATGCTGACGAGCATTCAGTTTTCTATTTTGATCCTCCGTACAAGCCCATTACTGTTACATCTTCATTCACCTCATATTCAAAGGAGGGGTTTGACGATGAAGAACAGATTCGTTTGAGAGATTTCTGCAATCGCATTGCGGAGAAAAAAGCTCTGTTTGTCGCCAGCAATTCGGATCCGGCAAAAGATTCAACTTCCGGCAACTTCTTTGACCATATTTACCAAAGGTTCAGCATCAAACGTGTTTCCGCATCAAGGATGATTAATGCCAATGCGGCTGGACGAGGAAAGTTGTCCGAGATAATGATAACCAACATAATATAGCACATTATATGAGGGATTTTAATGCTTGGCTTGGTGAGTTCCGCAACTCTATTGCCGATTATAAATATTACATTGACTTTCCCAAAGTGTTTGCCAATGTTGATGCGATCAAGATTGAACTGAACATTCTTAACTCATTGATCGGGTCACGAAATATCGAGGTTGAGTTTGAAAATATCATCGAGCGTTACCCGGAGACGCTAAAGTGTATTCCTATACTTCTGGCTAAACGCGAGATGGATATTTTCGCAAGGGATGAGGAGGGTCAGTTTTGCTATAATTTCGCGACAAGGAACTATCCAACATCTCAGTATAAGGTCTTTATGAGAAAGACTGGACTGCTCGATCTTATGGAGAATCATCTGATTAATAATCTGGTGGACTATGTGACTGGTGTCGAGACTGGACTTGATTCCAACGGACGCAAGAATCGTGGTGGTCATTTGATGGAAGATCTTGTTGAGAGTTATCTCGTTCAAGCTGGCCTTGTGAAAGGAGAGACTTATTTCAAGGAAATGTATGTTCACGAGATTGAGGAGAAATGGAACGCGGATCTGTCTTCAATCTCCAATAACGGAAATGCTGAGAAGAGATTCGATTTTGTCATCAAATGTCCGAATATGATTTATGGCATTGAGACGAACTTCTATTCTAGTCCTGGTTCCAAACTGAATGAGACCGCACGGAGTTATAAGACAATAACATTGGAGACCAGGGATTTAGATTTCTTCAAATTTGTATGGTTCACTGATGGTCAAGGATGGGTAAATGCTCGGAATAATCTGAAAGAGACTTTCGATGTCCTTGAGAACCTCTATAATATCAAGGATTTGGAAGATGGCGTTATTTCAAAGCTGATTCAAGAATGATTACACCTTTCTTCAAGTCCGGTAATAAGGATTTCACTTTGGTTAAAGGGGATTGTATCGAGCTGATGTCTCAATTTGAGTTTAAGTTTGATATGATTTTCGCAGATCCGCCATATCACCTGTCTAATGGGGGCATCAGCGTTCAGAGCGGAAAAATGGTGTCCGTGAATAAAGGTGACTGGGATAAATCTAAGGGATTTGAGGAAGACTACCTGTTCGATAAGGCTTGGCTTTCAGCCTGCCGAGAAAAGCTAAAGGGCAACGGAACAATTTGGGTAAGCGGCACTTATCACAACATCTTTTCCATAGCACGGTGTCTGACGGAACTTGGATTCAAGATTCTGAATTGCATTACTTGGGTGAAGACCAATCCCCCACCTAACCTTTCGTGCCGGTATTTCACGTACTCTGCTGAATATATCCTTTGGGCTCGGAAGGAGCAGAAAGTCGCTCATTACTTCAATTATGAGCTGATGAAAGAAATAAACGGTGGTACACAGATGCGTGATGTATGGACGCTTCCAGCTATAGCACGATGGGAGAAATCGTGTGGAAAGCATCCTACACAGAAGCCTTTATGCGTACTTTCGAGAATTATTCAAGCTTCCACAGAGCCGGGAGCTTGGATATTGGATCCATTTACCGGCAGTAGCACGACAGGTATCGCAGCCAACCTGCTGGGGCGCAGATTTTTGGGAATAGATATGGAGGATAAGTTTCTGGAGATCAGCAAAGCTCGAAGAGAAGAACTTGACAATTGGTCTCTTCGTACTGAATATCTGGAGAAACTGCAAAAACAGGCTAAACTCTTCGAGGATAAGGATATTCGTGTCCTCAGCGAGCCGCCTGTTTATTATGGTGAAGAGTTGCCGTTCTAGTATTCCCTGTGATTGATAGCCAAGTTCAAGAGATTTCGGTAGTTCTTTTTACCTTCTATACATTCTTTCGTCCAAACAAGGGAATATTTAAATTGATGAGCATCCTGATTCTGTTTCTCACACAAGCAGAAAAGTTCTAATATCAATGCCAAGCCACCTATTGACAGAGTGCCAGGAACATTAACATTTGCATAGGTTTTCTCGATGTACACCAATGATGTTGGGGCATAGTTTCTACGTTCTTCCACAGAGCGAAACGGAGTACACGTATCATAGAATGAAGAAAAGTAATCAAGTATGGCCTTCATTTCTTCCGAAAAATGCTGTGCCTTTAGAATCTTAGTTTTTCAATTTCTTGTACCCAAAAGTCTTAAAT
>ULUJ01090579.1_pt1 | contig 14188 bp, 15 predicted proteins | sample 1958381 | NCBI WGS metagenome assembly ULUJ01 (sample SAMEA4835757, study PRJEB28245) | human gut metagenome | biome: gut microbiome; material: fecal sample | place: Denmark | collected 2008 | reverse complement strand
AATTTATAGAATTATTATATAAAAGTCTGAAAACGTCTATCCTTAGAATCCTACCTTCGGGTATCCATTCCCATACTCTTGTACCTCCAGTATGTGATATGCACCGTCCTCATAATATGCCGGTTTCATACCACCTTTTTTCAGAGCTTGCATAAACTCTTCCATTGTCTTTACTTCTTCCGGAAACCAGGTCGCACACACACCGACTTTCTCCGGTACATGACAGTCGCTGGATCCCATCGTACACAGTCCGAGTTCCTGTGCATATCTCGCAGCCTTCTGGCACGCCTCTACAGAAGTGCTTCCATTTAAGACTTCCAGGCCGTCCAGACCTTTGACTGTCCTTAAGTTCTCTTCCAGACCTCTGTTATTATTGCGGAACGGATGTGCCGCAAAGCAGAAGCCTCCCTGTGCTTTTACCAGATCAATAAAGTCCTGCGCGGAAATTCTCTCATCCGGATATTCTTCAATTCCAAATGCAATAATGTCTCCCTGCAGAGAAAAGAATTCAATTCCTACAAAGATTGGGAATCCTGTCTTCTTCGAATATTCTGCTGCATATTCTTTCAGTCCCATATCATCATGGTCCGTGATGCAGATTGCACCGAGACCTTTCTCTCTGGCAATTTCTACCATCTCTTCTAATTTTAAGAAACTGTCTTTTGAACAGGTCATTTCGTGCATATGCGTATCTACAAACATACTTTCCCGGCTCCTTTGTTTTTATTCATACTAAACTTTTCTCTTACTTTTCATTATATAAATAACCACACCGGCTTTCAAATAGGGAATCTTAATATGCCGTCTTATATATAGATTGTATCTATAGTAACGTTAAAGACACTGCCTACGGCAGTGTCTCCTGCGTATCTTAGTCAAGTCCCTGCAGGACACGCTGATCCTCTCTGTTGCTCTCTTTTGTCTTTGTACTCATATTTAACTCTTCCTGCTTCTCCAGACATTCCTGAATTGCTTCATTCAGTGACAGCATCTTCTCATCCAGAGTCGATACCATCTCTGCACATTCTCTCAGATCCCTGCTGATATAATCAGGAGCATCCCCTTCAAATTTGTAATAAATCTTATGCTCCAGACTTGCCCAGAAATCCATTGCGATCGTACGGATCTGAATCTCTACCTTAGTATCCACAACGCTGTCAGAAAGAAAAATAGGTACGGATACCAGCATATGGTAGCTCTTATATCCACTTTCTTTTGGATTCTTAATATAATCTTTGATCGACAATACTTTCAGATCGCTTTGATTACCGATCATCTCCGCCAGCCGGTAAATATCTGATGTAAAGGAACAGATCAGGCGGACCCCTGCGATATCATTGATATATTTTACCATATTCTCGATTGATATCTCGTAGCCGTATCTGCGTAACTTCTTTACAATACTTTCCGGTGTCTTGATCCTAGTCTTAATATGTTCAATCGGGTTGTATTTATGCACATGTTGGAATTCATCGTTCAGTATCTCCAGCTTTGTCCCCACTTCTTTTAACGCTGAATTATACAGGAACATGATCGTCTTCCAACTGTCGACATCCTCATAGTTCTTCATCGTATTTTCCATATAAATGTTCTCTCTCCTCTCTTCGCGAAGAGTTAAACCAGCACTGTTAATATTATACCATAAGCTGTACTAATATGTCATATTTTTCACATTTATTTAAGAAAGATTATACATTTATAAACTACAAAAGAAGCCGTCATCCGACAGCTTCTCTATATCTTTTATAATTTCTACTTTTAGAATTCAATTCCTTCTCTTGCCATTACCTTACGGTCATATGGGTGCTTCACCTTCATCATCATCGTTGCATAATCTGCAAGATCCAACATATCCTGCGATACTTCATGCCCTGTTAAGATAACCTCCAGTCCACGCGGTTTATGCTCCAGAAAACTTCTGATCTTCTCCTCACTTAAGACATTCAGATGGATCGCACATAATGCTTCATCCAGCACCAGTACATCAAAATTCGTACAGAACTTCACGATCTCATCCAGTGCTTTGTTGTTATAATGACGCAGCTCTGCTTTCTCATCCCCGTTCATCCGGCTTACGAATTTCACCTGATCACGCCCTGGAAGACAGGTGATCCCCGGTACTGCTTCCAGAATCTTTCTTTCATTCGATGAATTGTCCTTCAGGAACTGGAAGAAGAGCACCTGAAGTCCATATCCGGCGGCTCTGACTGCCTGGCCGACTGCTGCTGTTGTCTTTCCTTTGCCATCTCCATAATACATATGAATTCTTCCTGTGCCCATCATAACATTCTACCTGCTTTCTCCTAAAAATCTATGTAAAAATTGAACTCATTTTTATTCTATTGGACATTATAATCGTTTAAGCCTGAAATGTAAATGCCTGGAAATCTACTAACCGCAGTTTCCCAGGCACTCTTTACATTATATTATGAAGTTTTATTTTATCCGGTCATTTTTCGTACATGTTTTTACACACGATAATTTAAATATAACACTTTAAAATTCCAGCTTCATATCTCCCATCTTGATCCAGTCTTTCTTTCTCATGAATTCTGAAACACCAAGTGTCACAACTGCCGGAAGCACAATCTGGATCAGCAAGATCTTGATCAGCACCATTTGTGCAGACTCTGTCTGGATCATCGTCTGCCATGTCATGATCTGTCCCACTAATCCTGCCGTCCCCATACCGGAACCGGTCGCATTGTTCGTCATATGGAGTACCATTGTTCCCACCGGTCCGAGGATTGCACTCGATATAATCGCCGGAAGCCAGATCACCGGCTTCTTCACAATATTCGGAACCTGCAGCATCGAAGTTCCGATTCCCTGTGCCAAAAGTCCTCCGACTTTATTTTCACGGTAACTTGCCACGGCAAATCCTACCATATTACAGCAGCATCCAACCGTTGCCGCACCTGCTGCCAGACCGGACAGATTCAGGATTACACCAAGTGCTGCTGAACTGATCGGCAGTGTCAGGATCATTCCCATCAGTACAGATACGATAATTCCCATCAGGAACGGCTGCTGTTCTGTTCCCCAGTTGATCAGTGAACCAAGCCAGCTCATGAATCCCGAGATCGGTGGTCCGATCAGGAATCCTACCAGACATCCACTTCCAATCGTCACAACCGGAGTCACCAGGATATCTACCTTCGTCTTTCCGGATACCATATGACCGAAGAAAATACCTACATATGCGGCAATAAATGCCCCCAGTGGTTCTCCCGGTCCGGCAAATACCATGGCTCCGTCTACGAATACCTTTCCTGCCAGAATACTGCTTGCAAATGCCCCTGCCATTCCGGCGGTTGCTGCCGATACGACTACCAACGGTGCTTCTTTGAACTTATAGGCTACTGCCACACCGATACCCGCTCCGGTAAGGGATGCTGCAAGTTTCCCTGCGATGAAGATCATCTCTCCGATATTTCCGCCCATAAATGTTCCGATCTGCTGGATGATCGTGCCGATGATCAGTGTTGCGAACAGACCGTGCGCCATGGCACTTAAGCCTTCGATAAATATGCGGTCTAATGCTTTCTTTACTTTTTCCATCTTTCTCTCTCCTGTATCTCATTTCCTGTTATATTGACTTTGATGTTTATTACATATGTCTTGTCACTTGTCAAGAGTGTACCATACACATACTGCAAAAGCAACCATTGTTTTTTTCGTGTCAATTTCCCGCCTTTACTTTACTTTTGATTCCTTGTATACTTGGAATATCGAATTGTAATATTTTTCAAGTTATCCGATCTGAAAATCCAAATATATATACTAACAGGAGGTTTTGCTATGTTCCGTTTATGGGGAAAAGAAATTAAGGACAATCATATGCTGCGTGACACCGTGATCTGCGATGATACGGACGACACCAGAACACACAAGATTTTTAATGCGCTGGATTCGATCTGTTATGAGTTCGATCTCAGCAAGCCAATCTGGCTGGATCATAATATTGATGAATTTAAGCGACACGATAAGACAAGATTCTATCAGGATAACTTTGTAGATTCGATTGATTTCGATTATCTGGAGATTCATATTATTGAGGAATAAAAAAATATAAAACAGAAAACACGCGATATACCATCCGGTCTATGATACTCCCAAACACTTTGTGGAGCGTCATAAGATTCCGATTGTATATCGCGCATTTTCTGTTTTTCAATTTTTACTCATTCCGGATCGCCGCCAGCGGACTTAACTTCATCGCCCGCTTCGCCGGGAAATAACCCGCAAGCACGCCGACCAGCACCGCGAATGCCATCGACAACAGTACAAGCCACCACGGGATATACGAGATACTACTGTCTGTGCCTGTAGACAATACCCCACTGCTTCCCACTACAACATTGATGACCGCCGACATCACAAAGCTTAGAATATTTCCGGCAATGCCGCCCAAAAGTCCGATAAAAGCTGCTTCTAACAGGAACATTTCGCGGATATTCCTAAGGCTGCATCCCAGTACCTTCATTACACCGATTTCTTTCGTCCGTTCATAGATCGACATCATCATCGTGTTGGCAATTCCAATCGCCGCTACCAATAATGAGACAGCTCCGATTCCACCAAGTACTGCCTGCACGACTGCAAACTGGCTCTTCATACTGTCCAGATATTCCGCATTGGTCTCAACATTATATCCCATATTACGGATCACATCAGCCACTTCATTCACATGGTCCATATCATCTGCCTTCACCTTCAGCGATGTGTAATAGAATTCTTTCAACGGTTTTCCTGCTTTGGTCTGTGGCTGTCCCGGAATCACTCTTCCCGTATATTCTTTCCGAAGAATCTGCTTTAATGTCTCCAGATCACAATATACACTGTCATAGTTTGCAGAATAATCATCCAGACCGCCGCTTACAATACCGCTTGCCCTTACCACATACTTCTGCACGTTCTTTGGCTGTCCGGAGTCCGACTGTCCATCGCTTCCAGAACTATCGGTACTTTCTCCGAAAGCCGCGCTGTTATCCGTATCATAATTTTCTGTATCTGTGATCAAAAACATAGAATCTTTCATCAGATTAATATTCGGAGTTTCTCCGGTATCATAATACCCATTTCCACTTCCTTTTTCATAAAAATCCGTGATCACACCATTTCCAAATACAAGATCCAGTTTTCCTGTCTTTGGAAGCGTTCCTTCGCCAAGATCAATATTCTGCGCTTTTAATCCTTCCGGTGTCATGCCCTGTAACTGGACATTTGCGATATAAGATCCTTTCAGCAGAATTACGGATGTCTCATAAATTGGTGCTGCCAGCTTCACATGGTTCAATTTGCTGATTGTTTCTACAAGCCGGTCATCAATTCTTTTTTCCGACTGCTCATTGGCTCCGGTGCTGTCTGACATCATGCCGTCACCGCCGTCTGTTCCCGTCACAGTGATACTGGTCAGTCCCCCGGACTGCTCAACCTCCTGATAAAGGGATTGCTGCATGCCAAGTCCAAGTGAAATCATAACTACGATAGATGCTGTACCGATCAACACGCCAAGGACCGTCAGAAATGTACGAAGCTTTCTTCTCCGCAGACTATTGATGCTCATCCTCAGAAGATCGTTCCAGTTCATCCAGTAATTCCTCCTCTTCACTTTCTGCCAGTTGTTTCTTTTTGCGTTTCTTTAAGATTACGACTGCTGCCACGGCTGCAATGACCAGAACCACGATCACAACAGGAATCACCGGAAAGCTTTTCTGTGTCTCTTCTTCCGGAACATCTGCTGCCACCGCCTCATCATCCATTTTTTCCGTGACTTCCAGTGTCAGATCTTTCGTTGTCTTAGAAATATTGCCGGATTCATCTTCATAACTGAGCGTCATCGTCACTTTCGACGGACCGTCCGACACTTTCTTACCTTCCAGCATTGCATCAATCGAACCCGTAGCACCCGATTCTACATTTCCGATAAATACTTCTGATTTCTTAATATTCTTTCCTTCAAATGTTGCCTTTACATTATAGAGCTTGATTCTTCCCAGATTATACAGACTGCACATTACATTGGCCTCTTCACCGACCGCAATGCTCTGCGGACTGATCTCAAAATCACTGAATTCGAATCTTGCATCCTGTTTGACAGGAATGGAAATACTTGATGAACCCTCTACCTGTGTGGCATTCGGATCTTCGTATTTCATAGAAAGATCCATACTGTATGGTTTCTGTAACAGATCTGCCTTGGCATTCAGTTCGATGCTGATATCGGCTGTTCCGTTTGGAGCAATACTGTCCAGATAGATGGAGCTTGCGCCGGATGATGGTAAGAATGCCGGTGATGTAGACTGCTCGTCACTTCCCTCGGTCGGTGCTGCAAGGTCGAATAACATATTGCTGACTTTCATCTTAGATGTGTTCTTCAGATGGATCGTCAGTTTAAAATTGCTGCCCGCACGTACCTCTGCCGGATCAGTTGAAAATCCGGTAACGATCACACGTGGAACCGATCCATTTCCGGATGCTTCACTTCCATCTGAGCCGCCATCAGAAACGCCTCCGCTGTACACTGCATCACCGTTGCTGTAGCCTCCGGCATCCAGACTCTGATAAGATGCATCATAACCGCTGTCTGCACCTTTGCCATTATTATCTACATTGTTATCTGTATTTTTGTCATCTTTGTTATTTTTATTATCACTCTTCTGCTCCGGCTTTGCCGTAGTATTTACATAGAATTGTTTTTCAGCTTCTTCCTGTCCGTCCGCTGCGATTTTGAACTTTAATGTATAGCGGGATGTCGGAACATCTTCTCTCTGTGTGAAATCAAACGATACGTCTTTAGATTTTTCATTTTCTAATGTTCCTAATGTTCCTAAGTTCTTCTGATAGCTCTGCATCTCTGTCTTGAACGGCCAGACATCATTGTTATCCCCCAGATCCGGTGTCACCGTTACATTATTCATTGGATTACCCGAATGATTCGTTACGGTAAATGTCCAGGTCTTCTTTTCTCCGGCCTTGTAAGTCGGTACCTTATTGTCCTTCGACTCGATTGTGATTCCGGCAGATGCTGCCTGTACTATCTGTGGGCGCAGCATGGTTGTCATCATGATTACTGCCAGAAAGGCAACAACGATCCTTTTCAAGTAATTATCTCCTGCTTCTTTTTTTATTGCTCTTTGCATGTTTTCCTCCTTCTTCTCTTCCTTTTCTTTTTCTATTTTTATCTGTTTTTATTTTCTGCCAGCCATTGCTCTATTATTTTATTTTATCGTCTCTTTTTGTCATCTCTTCGCGTTGCTCTGTTTTCCTGTTATCTTCTATCTTCAGGATTTTCCCATCCCGGATATGGAATACACGATCCGCATAAGTTGCCAGATGATCGTCATGTGTTACCATGACCAGTGTCTTCTTCTGCTCTCTGACTATCCGCTGCATCAGTTCCATCACTTCTTCCGAGGTATGCGAGTCCAGATTTCCGGTTGGCTCATCGGCAAATATAATATCCGGATCGACCACCAGCGCCCTGGCTACGCCGACTCTCTGCTGCTGTCCTCCCGACATCTGGTTCGGCAGATGCTTCTTATGCTTTCCAAGCTTCACCAGATCTAACATTGCATTGGCCTTTTTTATCCTGACATCTCTTGGAACCCTACGGAAACTTAATGGCAATGCTACATTTTCCACCGCATTCAGTGTTCCCATCAGATGAAATGACTGAAAGATGAATCCGACATGATCCCGCCGGAATGTAACGAGCTGTTCTTCATTTAATTTTTCAATATGTTTTCCGGCAATGCTAACTTCTCCTTTGGTCGGTTTTTCCAGACCCGCCAGCATATTCAGTAATGTCGATTTACCGGAACCGGATGTTCCTACGATCGCACAGAATTCACCTTCATATATCTCAAAATTCACACCGTCCAGTGCCCGCACAATTTCGTCACCGACACGGTACAACTTGTATAGATTCTTTACTTCAATTACCTTTTTCATAATCCTCCCCTCTGTCTTTTTCAGACTTTTTACAGTATAAATTTATATTACTATAAAAATATAAAGACTTCTTCCATGAAATTATGAAGATTTTATGAAGATTAACCATCCGTCAGATAACACTTCTTTTTTATCTATTCTTCTTTTATCGTACCGTATCGCATTTTGTACAATTTTCCCTTATATTCTTCGTGCATAATTTTTCAAAAGTGGTATAATTGGTAGGACAATTTTTACTAAAGATAGGTGGACACACTTTTTGTCCACCAGAATATTGGGAGGAAAAAATGAAATTTGTAAAACAATTCATGATTATTCTGGCGATATCTTTCGTCGGAGAAGCATTGCACTCTTTACTGCCGCTCCCGGTTCCTGCCAGCATCTATGGTCTTGTCCTAATGCTGATCGGACTACAAACCGGCATACTTCCGCTCAGTGCGGTGGATGAAGCCGGCGGATTTCTGATTGAGATTATGCCGATGCTGTTCATTCCTGCAGGAGTCGGGCTTATGGTTTCCTGGGGCGCATTGAAACCCGTGATTCTTCCGATCAGTATTATCATCGTCGTTACAACAATTCTCGTCATGGGCGTCAGCGGACGGGTAGCACAGTTTATACTAAAAAGAGAGGATAAGAAACATGAGTAAAATATTACAGGATTCCACATTTTTCTGTCTGGCGATCAGCCTGATCGGATATGAGATTGGTATCATTCTCAGACAAAAAACGAAACTTGCGCTTTGTAATCCACTGCTGATCTCCATTGTATTTATTATTATTATTTTGAAAGTTACCAATATTAAATATGAAGTGTATGAGGACGGCTCGCAGTTACTCAACTATCTGCTGACACCTTCTACGGTCTGCCTTGCAATTCCTCTGTATCAGCAGATGGGACTGCTAAAGAAGAACATGAAAGCAATTCTTGCCGGAATTCTCTCCGGAGTCTTCACAAGTCTTGCCGGCGTGTGGGTCTTCTCAACATTATTTCATCTGGATAAGCAGATCTATGCAACGTTACTTCCGAAGTCGATTACAACAGCAATCGGAATGGGTATTTCGGAAGAGCTTGGCGGAATCGTTACCATTACAGTAGCCGCCATCATTATCACCGGTATCATCGGAAATATGTTTGGTGATGTAATCTGCAGACTGTGCGGAATCAAACATCCGATCGCAACGGGACTTGCGATCGGTACCGCAACGCATGCCATGGGAACTGCAAAAGCTATGGAAATCGGTGAGATCGAAGGTGCCATGAGCAGTCTTTCTATTGCGGTTGCCGGACTTATAACGGTTGTCGGATCAACTATTTTCTATCAATTATATTAAAAATATGAATCAGACATATGGAGGTAAATGATTATGGAAAAAACAATTATCTGCATCGGACGTGAATATGGAAGCGGTGGACATGCCATCGGACAGATTCTGGCAAAACGCACCGGATATGAATTCTATGACAAAGACCGTTTCATCGCAATCGCAAAGGAACGCGGCTTCGAAGGTGAAGTCGAAGAATATCTGGAAGAGCAGCCGATGAACAGCTTACTGTATTCTATCGCTCTTAACTACTCCAGACCGAAGAAAAAACCTTTCCCTTTTGAATTGGTAGAAGAACTGGCTGCCGAAAAGCCCTGCATCATTATCGGACGTTGCGCCGGTTATCTGACACACGGACAGGACAATGCATTCAGCGTATTCGTTCATGCGGATATGGAGAAACGTATCGCAACCGTTATGGCACGCGATCATATCAATACTCGATTAAAGGCCAAACGCAAGATTGAAGAGATTGACGAGAAGCGCAGTGCTTTCCGTAAAGAATTCACAGGGCAAGAGTGGGGACAGTCAAAATATTATAATCTGTCTATTGATACCACACATCTAACTTTTGATCAGGCTGCGGATCTGATTCTTTATTATAAGAAACTTGCGGAAGAATCACATGAATAGACACGAATCTGCAAATCTAACTTTATAAATTTCTTTATGAATCAGACTTTCTGTGCTAAAATTTTTGTGACAAGAACTTTGGCACAGAATTTTTATACCCAATATGCAAGAAAAGCTGCCAGTGGTAGGTTTTCTGTATTACCATTTATCATAAAGATACGGATTTGACATAAGGAGGATTTGACATGATCAAGGTCATTGGTCTTAATATCAAAGTATTAAAAAAAGAGCCTTTCTCCGGCTCTCATCAGGGGATGCGCTTCTTCATGCATGCAGAAGATGATACACTGCATGTATGGGTATATCCGGAACCGTGGTGTTTCGAGAAGACTTCCGATGATATGAAGACAGCAAAAGATTTTCCATTTACCCAGGAGGGACTGGATGATTCACTGGAATGGATCAGCCAGGAATTCGAAAATCGGAAGGATTACTGGATGCAGATGGAGAAGGATAAGATGAAGATGATATTGCAGGGGCGCGGGGATTCATAGATGGGACGCCGCTGCGGCTGGGATCTTATGAATCCCGCCATAAATACTTAAGCTCGCTACGCTCGCGTGAGATTTCTTTTTATATTTGTTTTACCTTTGCGAATATGTATTTCATGTATTTGTGTTCTTCATTCGGATCGATGACGTTTACGATACTCAGGCTGTAGATGTCGGAATCGAATTGTTTTGATTCTTTTTTCATAAGGTCTTTGATTTCCCGGTATGTATCTCTGATATCGCCGTCACTCTCCCGGCAGACTGCTGCCAGATATTCACCTGGTTCCATTTCCACGATATCTTCTTTATTCCTGCATCCTTCTTCTGTAAAACTAAATACATTTTTATAGGTATAATTTTCTCTCAGAAATTGTTCTTTATCGATAGAAGCACCCATCGGAAATGCCTGAATGCCTGGATTATCACAACGTTTCAGGTGTCTGCGGATATCTTTTTCAATCTCGCCGGATGAGGTTGCCGGCTTTGATATTACTTCGGTAAATATAAAATACCACGAAACCCCAATCTCACGAATTACCGGATGTCCCTGATCTGCAATACGGATCTGATCCAGAATCTGTCTGGTTCCTGCAATGGTGCGAATCTTACGGTCCAGTTCCTGCCGCATAAGAAACAGTTTGTCATACTGCTGTTCTACAAATTCATCGAATCTTATCTCTTCTCCGCCAAGCAAATATTCTTTGATATCTCCAACCGAACAATCCAGCCCCCGGAATGTCCGTATAAAATAATATGAACTGATCTGTGCATAACTATAGTAACGATAGCCATTGACCGGGTTCTTCTTCGGCACAAGAATTCCCTGTCGTTCATAATACCGTAAGGTATCTCTGGTGGTCTGGCACATCTTTGCAAATTCGCCTGCGGTGATACAATATTCGCCTTTTGCCTGCATAGCTTTCACTTCTTTCTTCTCTTAACTTTCTGCAATCAGCAATACTTTCTTTTATAAATCAATTTCTTTCTTGTTCTCTTGACATGGGGGTTACACCCAGTTTTATTCTATCACAGGATTTGCGGTATGACACTGCATTTTCCGCAACTCACTGAACTTAATCACTATTTAGTATTTTTTGAATTTTAGACGAAACGAAAATACCGTTAAAATTTCGGAAATACAGCATACACAATGGAGGTCTCTCATGAATATTTTAAAGAAAATATACTGCCGCATTTTTCAGACTTGTTTTCGTATCGCACTCCCTGTTCTTCCTTACAGAGAACCAGAACTGATCGACGGATTCAAACATGTCCCGGAAGTCCTGAAAAAACATCACATTTCCCATATCCTGCTCGTCACCGATCCGGGGGTCTACAAACTCGGGCTTACAAAACCTTTGGAAAAACAGCTTTTAAAATCTGAAATTTCATGTACAATATATAAAGATACAGTTGCAAATCCGACTTCTGCCAATATAGAAGAAGCCAAAGATCTTTATCTGGCACACGGATGTCAGGCACTTCTGGCTTTCGGTGGCGGCTCTTCCATGGACTGTGCCAAAGCAGTCGGTGCAAGACTTGCCCGCCCGAACAAACCGCTGGCCAAGATGGAAGGTATCTTAAAGATCTGGCATAAGCTTCCACTTCTGATCGCAGTTCCGACAACTGCCGGAACCGGAAGTGAAACCACGCTTGCAGCTGTCATCACTGATGCAGATACACATCACAAATATGCAATTAACGATTTTAATCTGATTCCGGATTATGCGGTTCTGGAGCCGTCCGTTACGTATGGACTTCCGCCGCAGCTTACGGCAACTACGGGAATGGATGCGCTGACACATGCGATCGAGGCTTATATTGGTCGTTCAACTACGAAGCAGACCCGCGCCGCATCGATCGAAGCGATCCAGCTGATCTTCGATAACCTGCAGACTGCATATAAAAATGGAAATGATAAAACTGCAAGACGTAACATGCTCCGCGCCTCTTATCTCGCCGGAACGGCATTTACCAAGAGTTATGTCGGATATGTACACGCTGTAGCTCACAGTCTCGGCGGATGCTACGGTATCCCGCACGGACTTGCCAATTCCGTACTCCTTCCGATCGTACTGGAAGCGTATGGAACTGCTGCACATAAGAAACTGGCCAGACTTGCACGAATCACCGGCATTTCTGATTCGAAACTTGATGCAGTTGCAGCCGAAGAATTCATCAACCACATCCGCAGCATGAACATTTCCATGAATATCCCGGAGACCCTGGACGGTATCCGTAATGAAGATATTCCAAAGCTTGCCTGTTATGCGGACAAAGAAGCCAACCCGCTCTACCCGGTACCTGCGTTATGGGGACCTGAGAAACTGGAACAGATGTATCATCTTGTACAGGAGGTAAGTGAACATGACAGAAACAGAAATTCAGAACATCCTGGAAAAGCAGCATAAATTTTTCCAGACAGGCCAGACACTGCCTGTAAATTATCGTATAGAACAACTCAAAAAATTAAAAGATTCCATCATCCGGCATGAACCGGATCTGAACCTTGCCTTAAAAGCCGACCTCGGAAAAAGCGAGACTGAAAGCTATATGTGTGAGGTAGGACTCACTCTTTCAGAACTTAGCTGGATGTTGAAGCACATCAAGAAGCTGACGAAGGAGAAATGGGTTCCAACGCCATTGGCACAGTTTGCCGCCAAAAGCTTTCGCTCGCCTTCGCCTTACGGAACAGTTCTCATCATGAGTCCGTGGAACTACCCGGTTCTTCTGACACTGGAACCACTGATTGACGCACTGGCAGCCGGCAATACCGCTGTTGTTAAACCAAGCGCTTATGCACCAGCCACCAGCCGTGTCATGCAGGAGATCATCGAAGAATGCTTCTCCGAAGAATATGTTGCTGTCGTAACCGGCGGACGTGCGGAAAATCAGGCTCTTTTGAACCAGCGTTTTGATAAGATCTTCTTCACCGGCGGAAAGACGGTCGGACGCGAAGTCTTAAGACATGCAACCGAATACCTAACACCGGTCACACTGGAGCTTGGTGGCAAAAGCCCATGTATCGTGGATTCCACAGCCAAGATTCCACTTGCCGCAAGACGTATCGTTTTTGGAAAATACTTAAACTGCGGACAGACCTGTGTTGCTCCGGATTATATCCTCTGCGACAAAGCCATTCGTGACCAGTTGATCGATGCAATCAAATCCGAGACCCGCCGTCAGTTCGGCAAACACCCGTTGGAAAATCCAAGTTACGGTAAAATTATCAACCGGAAACATTTCCAGCGTCTGCAGGGACTGATCGATTCATCGAAAGTAATAATCGGCGGGCAGTCCGATGCCAAGATTTTACGCATCGCACCTACCGTTATGAAAAATGTCACCTGGGATGATGCCATTATGGGCGAAGAAATCTTCGGACCGATTCTTCCAATTCTGACTTACGAATCACTGGATGAAGCCATCCAGACCGTGGAATCCCATCCACATCCGCTGGCACTGTATTTCTTCAGTGAAGACAAAGCTGCTCAGAAGAAAGTCCTTGACCGCTGTCACTTCGGCGGTGGCTGTATCAACGATACCATCATCCATCTTGCCACCAGCGCCATGCCGTTCGGTGGTGTCGGCGAAAGCGGCATGGGCGGATATCACGGACAGGCCGGATTTGATGAGTTTACACATTACAGAAGTATTGTGGATAAGAAGACGTGGATGGATCTGCCGGTGCGGTATCAGAGGTATAATAAGTTTAAGAGGAAGATGCTGCGGATGTTTTTAAAATAATTTTCTATTTAGTTCATCATCGTGGCTTACCCCGGTCC
>ULUJ01014419.1_pt1 | contig 14362 bp, 12 predicted proteins | sample 1958381 | NCBI WGS metagenome assembly ULUJ01 (sample SAMEA4835757, study PRJEB28245) | human gut metagenome | biome: gut microbiome; material: fecal sample | place: Denmark | collected 2008 | reverse complement strand
TGTTCCTCCAGTGCCTGCACGACCGTCCCGCGCCGCAGATAGCGCGACTGCGTCCCGCAGCCGAGGCACGTCACGACATACACGCCGCGCACGGCCTCAATGCGTTTCCGGTTTTCAACTGCTGCATTGCAGTTGGGCGCAAGCCGCTCCGGCGGGCAGCCGATTTTCCGGCAGACCGCTTTCCACGCCTCGTCGTGCCCGTGCCGTTTGCCTGTGAGCAGAGCCACGGCGGCGTGGGCGTACTCATGCCGGGCCGTGTCCCAGAAGACCTGATCCTCCTGCCGCAGAAAGTCCGCGAGGCGGATCTCCTGCGGTTTGTTTTTGACGAACGTACACACGCCGTACTGCCGTGTCATGCGTTTGGAAAAGGACACGGCCACGCGGCCCGTGTCGATTCCGAGCAGTCTGTCCAGCTGCCGGTATTCCGCCTGTACCTGCGAAAGCGTCCACATGCGTATCTCCTCCGTTTCTGCGTCCATGATAGCACAGCGGGCATTGTTTTTCCATCTTTCCTTTTGGTACTAAAACCGGTATACTGATAGCAAAACGAAAAAGGCGGTTTTCCTATGTTTTCACGGATGTATCTCGAGATTACGACCTGCTGCAATCTTTCGTGCAGCTTCTGCCCCGGCACGAAGCGGCCTGCCGCGTTTTTATCGCCGGAAAACTTCCACACGCTGGCCGCAAAACTTCGGCCCTATGGGGAGCATCTGTACCTGCATGTGATGGGCGAACCGCTGCTGCACCCGCAGCTGCCGCAGCTGCTGGAGATTTGCCGGGAACTCGGCTTCCGCGCGACGCTCACAACGAACGGGACGCTGCTGCCGAAAAAGCAGGAAGCGCTGCTTGCTGCGCCCGCGCTGCGCAAGGTTTCTGTCAGCCTGCACAGCTTTGAGGCGAATGAGGCAGGAGATTTCTCTGCGTATCTGACAGGCTGCACGGCGTTTGCCCATGCGGCGCAAAAGGCAGGTGTTCTGGCGGATTTCCGCCTCTGGAATCTCGACGGCGCACAGACAAAGGGGCTGCACGACCGGAATGCAGAAATTTTGGAGCGGCTGCATGCGGCGTTTCCTGGTGTATGGAAGAAAAACACATGGGGCTGGCGGCTGGAAAACGGCGTATTCGTGAGTTTTGGCGAGCGCTTTGACTGGCCGGACGAACAGGCAGAGGAGCGCGGGAACTCCGGCTACTGCCGTGCGCTGTTTGATCAGATCGCCGTTTTGTCAGACGGCACGGTTGTGCCGTGCTGCCTCGACCACGAGGGCACGCTTGCGCTGGGAAATCTGTTCCGGCAGGAACTTTCCGACATTCTCGCCTCGCCGCTGGCCCGCGCAATCCACGAGGGCTTTGAAAAAGGGGAGCGCGCCGCCGCCCTATGCCGCCGCTGCGGCTATGCAGAGCGGTTCGGAAGCAGGTAAAGAAATGCCCGCCCAGAAGGACGGGCAAGGCAAAATACGAAGCGGGCAGATGCTGCCTGCTTTTTTTATAGATTGAGTGCTCGGTGATGGATTCGATTCCGGGCTGGCCGCGCAGCTTTTTGTCGTGCTCCAGCTGGAGATTATAGTATTTGGCGTCAAAGATGATGAACTGGCAGACTCCGTCGAGATAGACGATGGAAATGAGATCCGGGATCAGCGTAGCCCAAATGAACATATTGTCCGGAATGCGAAGTTCGGTGTAATCATCCGGGCTGCCGTGAAGTTCTCTTACCAGATACTTTTTGATGTCCTCGGACGCTTGAATCGGGTACTCGCTGACTGCATCCTCGCCGCGGTCGAGCAGCTGGAACACATCGCCGAAACAGCCGAAACATTGGCGCGGTTGAGTTCCTCAATCACAAGCAGGAACGGCTTAGGCGTATCGCTCCGGCTGTTCTGAAGCGCCTTTACATAGATTCGCATGAACGGGCCGGGCACATAGGAATAGGTAATAGCGTCCTTGCTGTCAATGTCCTTGTACGGGACGGGCTTATATGTGCCGACGAAATTCGCGTAGGAATAGTCTGGGTGGAATGTAACGCGTTCATACTCGCCGCCGGCTGCGAGCAGGGTGTCTTTTTCACGGTTCAGCGTAAAACTCTTTCCCGTGCCGGGCGCGCCGAAGAAAATCCGGTTGCGCGGCAGATCGCTCTGATATCCGGTTTGGAAGGAGATGCCCGTTTGTGCGGCGGCGGAACGAAAGCGCGGGGCGGGCCGCACAGGGGGCGGCGGGAGTTTGCGGATCTGGCCGGGGCGGCGTTATCCGTTTTGGAAATTCCGTTCGCCCGATTGGAAGCAAGCGGTGCCGAGGACTTGATTTTCGGCATTTTTCCCGGTATACTGCGGATGTAATGATTAAGCAAATGTTTAATTCAAAAATTCAATCGGAGGTATGAACCATGAAAAAGACGTATCAGATCGAGGTTGACTGCGCGAACTGCGCAAACCTGATGGAAGAGGCCGCGAAGAAGACCGAGGGCGTTGCGAATGCAACCGTCAATTTCATGACGCAGAAGATGATCGTGGAATTCGCCGAGGGTGCGGATGAGAAGAAGACCATGAAGGCTGTGCTCAAGGCCTGCAAGAAGGTCGAGCCGGACTGCGAGATCGAACTTTAATCCATGGCCGCTGCTCCGGCAGCGCAGAACGGAGTGTTTGCTATGACAAAGAAACAGAAAAAGATGCTCGTGCGCATTCTCATCACTGCTGTGATGCTCATTGCGCTGCACTTCATTCCCATCACCGGGATTCCCCAGCTGCTTGCGTATGTGGCGGCCTATCTGGTCATCGGCTACGATATTCTGCGCAAGGCCGGGAAGGGCATTCTCAATGGCCGTGCGTTTGACGAAAATTTCCTGATGGCGCTGGCTACGCTCGGCGCGTTTTTCCTCGCCATCTGGACGAAGAGCGGAGACTATGTTGAGGGCATCGCCGTTATGCTGTTCTATCAGATCGGCGAACTCTTCCAGAGTTACGCCGTCGGCAAGAGCCGGAAGAATATCTCCGCGCTGATGGATATCCGCCCGGATTATGCGAATATTGAGGCGGATGGCCAGCTGACGCAGGTCGATCCGGATGAGGTTCCGGTCGGCAGCATGATTGTCGTGCAGCCGGGCGAAAAAGTACCGCTCGATGGTGTGATCGTTGAGGGAACTGCCAGTCTCAACACCAGTGCGCTGACCGGCGAAAGCCTGCCGCGCGACGTCAAAGAGGGCGACGAGATCATCAGCGGCTGCATCGATATGTCCGGTGTGCTGAAGATTCGCACGATAAAGGCGTTCGGCGAGTCCACCGTTTCCAAGATCCTTGATCTGGTCGAGAATGCCAGTTCCCGCAAATCGAGATCCGAGGCATTCATCTCCCGCTTCGCCAAGATCTACACGCCTGCCGTGTGTGCGGCGGCGCTGGCGCTGGCTGTGCTGGTTCCGCTTGGCCGGATGCTTGCGGGGCTTGACGCGAATTGGACAGATTGGATTTACCGTGCGCTGTCATTCCTAGTCGTCAGCTGCCCGTGCGCATTGGTCATCAGCATTCCGTTGAGTTTCTTTGCCGGTATCGGCGGGGCCAGCAAGGAGGGCATTCTGATCAAGGGCTCCAACTATCTGGAGGCCCTGTCCGAAGCAAAGATCGTTGTTTTCGACAAGACCGGTACGCTGACGCGCGGCGTGTTTGAGGTCACGGCCGTTCATCACAGCCCGATGGACGAAGCACAGCTGCTCGAATATGCGGCGCTGGCCGAATGCGCGTCCTCGCATCCCATCAGCAAGAGTCTGCAAAAGGCCTACGGAAAGGAAATCGACCGCAGCCGCGTGACAGATATTGAAGAACTCAGCGGTCACGGCATTACCGCCACGGTTGATGGGCATGCGGTTGCTGCAGGCAACAGCAAGCTGATGAATAAGCTGGGCGTGGAGTATCACGATTGCCACAGCACCGGCACGATTATCCACATGGCTGTTGACGGCCAGTACGCGGGGCATATTGTCATTTCCGACGTCGTCAAGCCGCACTCGAAGGAAGCAATCGAGCAGCTCAAGCGCGCGGGTGTCCAGAAGACCGTCATGCTGACGGGCGATGCGAAGCGCGTAGCGGACAGCGTGGCCGCCGAACTCGGCGTCGATGAGGTGCGCAGCGAACTTCTGCCGGGCGATAAGGTCGCGGAGGTCGAGAAGCTGCTGGCTGCGAAGAGTAAAAAAGATATGCTGGCCTTCGTTGGCGACGGTATCAACGACGCGCCGGTTCTCACACGGGCAGATATCGGCATTGCGATGGGCGCAATGGGCTCCGACGCTGCGATTGAAGCGGCTGATATCGTCCTCATGGACGACGACCCGCTGCAGATCGCCAAGGCGATCAAGATCTCCCGCAAGTGCATCGGCATTGTCCGGCAGAACATCGTGTTCTCGCTGGTCGTGAAGTTTGGCTGCCTCGCGCTTGTCGCGTTCGGCGTCGCCAACATGTGGGCTGCCATCTTCGCCGATGTCGGCGTGATGGTGCTGGCTGTTCTGAATGCAATCCGGGCCCTGCGGTATAGAAGCTGACTGCGTCTGGCGCGAAAAACCTGATAGAAATGAAAAAGATCCCCCGGAAGGGCTGCGTCTTTGAAGCGCAGGCTTTCCGGGGGATTGCTTTCCGATAAACAGGATATTATGATTTAAATATAGGATTTAAAAATACGAGAAATGCTAAAATTATGCTAACTATCGCGTATATAGCCAAAAATCAAGAAAATCATGTTTACACAAAATATTTTTGTGCTATAATTTACGAAATAATCCTATTGAAATACGGCGGCCTGTTCTAATATGATAACAATGAAAATGCTCAACAACATATCGATTTCGCAAGAAATGGTTGTGCATTTTCACAACTGCCTATGCAAAAAATGAATGGAGGAAACACAAATGAAAAAACTCGTATGCCTGCTGCTCGCTGTGCTGCTTGTGCTGGGCGCATGCGCCTGTGCAGCCAAGGATCAGACGACTGCATCTGACACGACCGATCAGCCTGCCGCGCAGGAACCGGCTGACACTGCCGACAATGCAGACGAAACTGCGACTGCCGATGTTGACCCGCTCGGCAAATACGACACCCCGGTTGAAATTACCACAACCATGAATGAAGACAACATCCGCAACGTCGAATCGTCTCAGACCATGGACAGCAACGTCTGGCACGATCTGTTTGCGGAATACGGCATCAATGTCTCCTATAAGTTCAGCGGTTCTGCTTCCGATCTGGAAACGAAGATCAACATGGCGATCGCCACCGATGATCTGCCTGATGTGATGAGTGTCACGGCTACGCAGTTCGCGGATCTGACCGACACGGACATGCTGGCTGATCTCACCGATGTGTTTGAGACCTATGCCTCCGACAAGCTGAAGGCCAAGCTGTATGCCGACGGCGGCGTCATGATGTCCAACGGCTATGTGGACGGCAAACTCTATGCGATCGTTCTGCCGATTGCCTACTATGACTATATTCCGGTCGTCTCCATCCGCTCCGACTGGCTTGAAGAGTGCGGTCTGGAAGCACCCAAGACGATGGATGATCTGTGGAACATTGCCAAGACCTTTAAGGACAACAATATGGGCGGCACATGCACCATCGGCATCGGCATGACGAAGAACGTCACCGACGTGCTGACCGCTGGTGTCGGCCTGCTGAACGGCTACCATGCCTACAGCAACATCTGGCTGGAAAAGGACGGCAAACTTGTCAACTCCAACATTCAGCCTGAGATGAAGGCTGCGCTCGGCGCACTGGCTGAGAAATACAGCGAAGGCCTCATCGATCCGGAATTCGGTACCAAGGAAAACGCACAGATCGTCGAAGACGTCATGGCTGGCCGCTGCGGTATCGTGGTTTCCAACTTCTGCGCGCCGTTTGACCTTGCCAATGCAGCTGCCGACGGCCAGCAGTGGTCGTTCTACGCAGTCCCGTCCGTGGACGGCGAGCCTGTTCTTGCGCAGGAATCCGCTAACTTCACTGGCGGCGTTGTCGTCAGCGCCAAGTGTGAGCATCCCGAGGCTGTGATCAAGCTGTTCAACCTCTTTGCTGAGTATGAATTCGATGAGAAGACCGGCAACAATGCCGCAGGTCTGCGCAACTTTGCGTATCCGTTCGTCGTGGATGACATCAATGCCAACTATAAGATCCATAACGAGTATCTCCAGTTCCTCGAGACCGGCAAGACGCCCGAAACTGTGACGGCTGGCTATGACTCCACGGTGGAAGCCTGCGAGAAGTACAACAAAGACGGCAATATGGAAGGCTGGTCGATGTACGCAATCTTCGGGCCGGACAGCACCGAAGCGCTCGTCAATGCGGCTGTGGAAGCGAACGGCTATCTCGTCAGCGCTTATACCGGCAGTTCGACAGAGAGCATGCTGAACTATGACTCCACGCTCAAGACGCTTACGGAGCAGTTCATAACCGACGTCATCCGCGGCGTGAAGACGGTTGACGATTTCGACGACTATGTTGCCAGCTGGAAGGCAAACGGCGGCGACAAGATCACCGAAGAAGTCAACGCATGGTATACTGCGCAATAACAGCGTTCTCGCCTGACAGATAACGGAATCGACAGGGAGATGGAGCATATGCTCCATTTCCCTGTCAGCAATTACACGACGGAAAGGACAAAGCGATGAAAAAAGCAACGCCAACCAGATTGCCGGACAGGAAAAAAACGGGCCGTCTGCACCAGGAACTTCCGCTGCACCTGATGCTCCTGCCGGGGCTGGTGATCATTCTTATCTATAATTATGCGCCGATGTTCGGCCTGCTGATGGCGTTTGAAAACTACAAACCGACCAAGGGCATTTTTGGCTCTGCATGGGTGGGCTTGGAGAACTTTAGACGCTTTTTTGCCTACCCGGACGCGCTGCGGGTGATCTACAATACGGTTTTCATCGCGGTTTTTAAGCTGGTTCTCGGCATTCTGGTGCCGGTTCTGTTTGCACTGCTGGTCAATGAGATCAAAAACAAGATTTTCTCCGGCTATGTGCAGCTTGTCACCTGCCTGCCGTATTTTCTGTCGTGGGTCATTCTGGGCGGTATTTTCACGAACATCCTTTCGCCGTCAAACGGCCTTGTTAATGAGATCATACGGTTCTTCGGGGGAGAACCGGTGTATTTCCTCGGCGAAAACAGCACGTTCCCGTGGACGCTGATCATTACGGATACATGGAAAAACTTCGGCTATAGTTCGATCATCTATCTCGCTGCCATGAGTAGCATCGACCCGGCGCTCTACGAGGCCGCTGAGATTGACGGCGCCGGCAAGATCAAGCAAATCCTGCATGTGACGCTGCCGGGCATTCTGCCGATGGTATTTGTCATGACTGTGCTGTCGCTCGGCAATGTGCTTAACGCCGGCTTTGACCAGGTCTTCAATCTCTATAGCCCGCAGGTCTATCAGTCCGGCGACATTCTCGATACCTTCATCTACCGTCTCGGCATCGACAACGCGCAATACAGCATCTCCACGGCTGTCGGACTCATGAAATCCGTGATTTCGCTTGTGCTGATCGCGCTGGGCTACAAGCTGGCGGAAAAATACGGCGATTACCGTGTGTTCTGAGGTGACTGGAATGAAAAACAAGAAAAAGCATCACATCAATACGTTCGCGGCCGTCGATGGCGTGCTGCTGTTTGTGCTCTCGCTCATCTGCCTGCTGCCGATCATCAACGTTCTGGCCATTTCCTTTTCCTCGCGCGCCGCTGCCGATGCCGGACGCGTTGCGCTGTGGCCGGTTGAGTTTACGACGGCTGCCTATCGATATGTGCTGGACGACCAGCAGTTCCTCAAATCCCTTTCTGTCAGCGTGATGCGCGTTTTGACCGGTCCGGCGCTCAATCTGCTGCTGTGCATTCTGTGCGCCTATCCGCTGTCGAAGTCCGATAACCGCTTCCGCGCAAGAAAGGTCTATGTCTGGATTTTTCTGTTCTGCACGCTCTTTAACGGCGGGATTATCCCGACCTATATGGTCGTCAGCAAAACCGGACTTATCAACTCCTTCTGGTCGATGATCATTCCCGGCGCTGTGCCTGTGATGTACGTCATTATGATGATGAACTTCTTCCGCAGTCTGCCGCCCGAACTGGAGGAGGCCGCGCTGATCGACGGCGCCAATCAGTGGCAGATCTGCTGGCAGGTCATTGTTCCACTGTCCAAGGCCTCTATTGCGACGATCACGCTGTTCTGCATCGTCAATCACTGGAACTCGTGGTTTGACGGCATGCTGTATTTCAATACCAGCACGGGTCAGCCGCTGGCGACCTATCTGCACAATCTGGTGGTCAACAGCAGTCTGGATGTTATGAAGACCGGCGATGTGGAAACCATCAAAACGCTCTCTGAAATCTCGACCCAGACGACAAAGGCGGCGCAGATCTTCCTTGCCATGCTGCCGATTCTGATCGTATATCCATATATGCGGCGGTATTTTTCCAAGGGTATTGTGATGGGGAGCGTAAAGGGCTGAGGCTGGAACAGCTGCTTGAAGGAGAATTTTATGGATGCGCCGCAGTATAAATCAATCGAGTACCAGTTCCGCGATCAGCGCCTCTATGAGGATTACTATGCGCTTTTTTCAATCGGATGGGAATACTGGGCCTCGCCGGAGGTCTACTACCGGGATTGCCGGACCTCTGCATATAAGCAGTGTGTATTCCAGTATACCGTATCCGGTGAGGGAACGCTGGTCTACAACCAGAAGGCCTATGCGATCAAGCCGGGACAGGCATTCCTGATCGAACGGCCCGGACAATACCAGTATTACCGCTCCCCAAATGCGAAACACTGGGAACTGAAATTTATTACGCTTAATATATCCTGCCTGAAAATCTGGAGCGATCTGGCGGAACGGTTTGGCCGTGTTTTTGACCTTCCTGCGGATTCGGCCGTCATGCGGTGCTGGGATGAGATCTATCGTGCGGCGTTAAACAACGAGATGGGCAGCTTCTATACGGCTTCCGGATATGCGTATCAGTTTATGATGCAGCTGTATAACACGCTGATCGAACAGACGAAAACGCAGAGTATGTCGGATGTGGTGCAAAGATGTATGGCGCTGATTCAGACAGAGTATAAAAACGAATTGGATCTGGCCTATTTGTCAAAGGCCTGCAATGTGTCTATCCCGTATTTATCCAAGCGCTTTCAGGAAGCCCTGCATATTTCCCCAATCCAATATCTGAATCAGCACCGGATCGAGGTGGCAAGTTCGCTGCTTTTAAGGAGCCGGAACCGGATTGAAGAGATCGCGCACGAGGTTGGATTTTCGGATGCAAATTATTTTGCGCGGGTTTTCAAAAAAACAATGGGATGCACACCCAGAGACTACCGGCTGCAGGAGGTCCGGCGCGTTGTTGAGGATCACACGCTTCAGGTGCAGGTATCTCCGGAGGGGATTATCGGCTGAGCGGCAGAGAGGAAAAGAATGAACAACTATCAACTATCGTCCGTACATGAGACAAATCTGACGAATCAAAACGGCGTTTACCAGGACAGTCTGCTCACATACGCCGCAGACCGGAGCGGCCGTTTCTGGGCGCTCCTCGGCCATACAAATTTAGGCGGCATCAGCGTGTGGAGCGGCAGTTCGCTTTTGGACTTGAAGAAAAAATATGATGCGCAATATTGCTTTGCCTTGGGGGAGGCTGGGCAGGCGTTTTCCGGTATTCCGTATCCGGACGGGCCATTGTCCCGCGGACAGATCTGGCCGTGCGGACTGTGGATCAACAAGGAAACAAACCGGTTTTACTGCCTGATTCACAATGAGACAGGCTGGGGCGCGGGGAAAACCTCTTATACCGCGAGAGCGCAGGAGGAGGGCGAACCGGACTTCCGGCACATCGGAATGATGACATCCGACGACTGCGGGAGAACATGGCGGTTTTTCGGCTGGATTCTGACCGCGCAGGAGCCCTGCTGGACAAGCAGATTTTCGCCCGGAATGAATCAGCCGGGACAGACCGGAGATGAGATCTGCCTCGGCTGCGGGGATTTTTCCGTTTTTCAGAACCCGCATGACGGCTATCTGTATTTGTTCTATACAAAGCATTTTACGAATCTTGAGCGGTCGGAGGCGGTGGCAGATGCGGTTTATCTTGCCCGCTGCCGGCTGGATGAACTGGAAGATGTGACGGCGTGGAGAAAGTACACGGGAAACGGCTTTACAGAGCCGGGAAATTGCGGACGGGATGTTCCGGTTTTGATCGGCGGCGCAATTCCGTCTGTCTGTAAAGATCCGGCACACGACCGGTTTGTCATGTCAACCTACAACCGGGATGCGTGGCAGAACGGGCTGTGTACCTGCCAACTCAGCTTCAGCGAAGATCTGCTGCACTGGACAAAACCGGAGCATATTGCAGTCAAACGGGCGGATGTCTCCAATCCGTATCTGACGCTGTACCCGGAGGGAACGTCGTTCCGGGTGTTTATGAGCGCAAACGGCACGGATATTCGCTGGTACACCCTGACGCTGAACGAGGGGTAAACAATACATATTTAATATTAGATTGGGTAAATATGAATACTTTTTTTCAAAAAGCAGTACCAATATGGGCCAAGGGCCGGGCAGATGAGATGAACTGCGAACTGGCGTTCCGAGCGATCATAGCCGGCCAAGACGCCAGTTTGCATCTTGCGGCATCCAGCATTTATCGTGTCTGGGTAAATGGAAAATTTGTCTGTGCGGGACCTGCGCGGGCGGCGCACGGCTTTTACCGCGTTGACGAGATCGATCTGACGCCGCAGCTGTGCGCCGGACAGAATACGGTCGTGATCGAGGTAACGGCCTTTAACGTCAACAGTTATGATACGCTGGATCAGCCGGGATTTTTGACAGCGGAAATTCTGCAAAACCACGCAGTGACAGCGGCAACAGGGGACGGCTCTTTCGGCGTGTATGATCTGCACCAGAGAATCCAGCGCGTCCAGCGCTACAGTTTCCAGCGTGCATTTGCCGAAGCATACCGGCTTCGCGCCTGCAAGCAGGCCTTTTATCTTGGCAGCGACGGCGGCGCAGAGCGGTTGGAATCGGAGACGCAGGCAGAAAAGCGGTATTTGCGCCGGGAAACGCCTATGCCGCAATTTGAGCCGCTGCAGGTACAGCGCATCGTCCAGACCGGCAGCGTTTCCTTTGACGTGCCATGCGGCGCGCTGCGGAAAGACCGCGCCTATACGCAGATCGGCCCCATGCTCAAGGGATATCCGGCGGATACGCTGGAAGAGCACCTGTCCGACGAAGCACAGACATTTGCATGGAAGCCGTCCTGCCATGCGGCGGAGGATACGGCCCAGATCACGCTGGAAAACAGCTATGCGACTTGCCGGTTTCCTTATAACGCAACCGGATTTTTGTGCATGACGGTGGAATGCGCGCAGGCATGTACGGTTTATCTGCTGTTTGATGAGATTCTGACCGACGGAGACGTGGATTTCCTTCGGCTTACAAACTGCAACTGCTTTAAATACGATCTGGACGCCGGAACTCATCGAATCATGACGTTCGCCCCGTATACGATGATGTACCTGAAAATCGCCGCAAAGGGCGCCTGCCGGGTTTCGGAGGTGCGGATGCTCCAATATCAGCACCCGGCGCCGGAATTTCAGATTCGTCTTCCAGAACAGAAGCAGCTTCGGGAAATTGCCGACGCGGCGGTTCGCACATACCGGCAGAATGCGCTGGATTTGTTTATGGACTGCCCCTCCCGCGAGCGGGCCGGATGGCTTTGCGACAGCTTCTTTACCGCGCGCACGGAGCATGCGCTGACCGGCCAATGCACGGTCGAAAAAGCATTTCTGGAGAACTTCCTGCTGGCCGAGCGATTTGCGCATCTCCCGGACGGCATGCTGCCGATGTGCTATCCGGCAGACCACTATGACGGGAACTTTATCCCGAACTGGGCCATGTGGTTTGTGCTGGAATTGGAGGAATATATCAAGCGCAGCGGAGACTGCGCATTTGCGGAGCGTGCCAAATCGCGTGTTTATGGCCTGATTCAATATTTTGCGCCGTTTGAAAACGAATACGGTCTGCTGGAAAAGCTGGAAAAGTGGGTGTTCGTCGAGTGGTCCCGCGCAAATGATCCGGATGTTGTGCAGGATGTCAATTTCCCGACCAATATGCTGTATGCCAGAATGCTGCAGATCGCAGGAAGACTGTACGGCGATTCCGCGCTTCTGGAAAAATCCCAAAAGCTGCAGGAGACGATACGGCAGCGCTCCTTTAATGGCTTGTTCTTTACCGACAATGAACGGCGGACAGCACATGGTCTTGAAAACCCCGGGAATATAACCGAGGTCTGCCAGTATTACGCGTTTTTCATGGGCACTGCGGATAAGCGGATATACCCGGAACTGTGGCAGACGCTTGTGCAGAAGTTTGGGCCGCACCGGGCTGCGGATTGCTGCCCGGATGTTGCGCCGGCAAATGCGTTTATCGGGGATTATCTGCGGCTGGAACTTCTGTATCTGGATGGCCAGACGGAAAAGCTGCTGCAGGATCTGAAAGAATATTTTACGCCGATGGCTGAGAGGACAGGAACCCTGTGGGAGCATGATCAGCCGAGCGCCAGCTGCTGCCATGGGTTTGCGTCCCATGTTTTATACTGGTTGGCGAAGATCTACGGAACGGAGAAGACACAATATGCAGGCGCTTGACTTAAACAATATCACGCTGACAGGGGAACTGGCGTTCCGGTTGGGAAGAAACTATTCCCGGCTGGAGGATCCGATGTATCGCGCGGCAGAGATCTTCCAGGCAGACAAGCAGGGCTGGCCGGGCGACTGGGAGGGCCGGACGATTTTGGCCCTGTGCCTGCACGAGCGAATCTCCGGACGAAAAGCAGCGTTTTTGGACGAAATTCTGGAAGCGCTGGATACGCAGTGGAACGAACGCGGATATTTAAAAGGCATCTGTGCACCGGACGCCATCAATGAACAGCAGCTTTCCGGCCATAATTGGCTTCTCCGAGGCTTGCTGGAACTGTATATCAGCAGGGACGAAGAAAAATACGCAAAATGCGCAAAGCGGATCGTGGAAAATCTCTACCTGCCGTTGTCGGGAAGGTTTCCAACTTATCCGACCGCGCGGGAAAAACGCACGGCAAACGCGGAAGCAGCGGGGCATCTCGGGGACGAGATCATAGACGGCTGGCGGTTGTCCACGGACATTGGCTGTGCGTTTATTTCCATGGATGCGCTGGCGCAGTACGAGACGCTGTTTGCAGATACGCGCGTGCGTGCGCTGTTGTCGGAAATGATCGCGGCATTCCGGCAGATCGACGTGGAAAAAAGTTCCCTGCAGACACATGCGACGCTCTCCGCGCTGCGCGGGATCCTGCGCTTGTGTGAGGCGGAGCCGGATGAGGAACTGCTCGCGTTTGCAAAAGAAGTGTTTGCGCACTATGTGCAGTACGGAATGACCGCAAATTACGCAAATTATAACTGGTTTGGGCGGCCATACTGGACAGAACCCTGTGCGATTGTCGATTCTTATATGGCCTCCATGGCGCTGTTCCGCTTGACACAGCAGAGCGAGTATGCGGTACTGGCAAACAGGATTTATTACAATGCGCTGCTTGCTTCTCAGCGGCCGAACGGCGGCTTCGGTTGTGATTTGTGCAGCGGAACGGAGCAGAGCGGCAGGTTTGTGCAGGCTAATACGGATGTCTATGAAGCGTGGTGGTGCTGCTCCATGCGCGGAGCAGAGGGCCTTTGCAGCGCAGCGGCAAACAGCATTCTGACGGAAGACGGCCAGATCTGGTTCGTGCATTACCTGCCGGGACATTTCCACACAGAACAGGCGGACATCGATGTAAAGACCAACTATCCGCACGAAAACAGGGTGCAACTTTCCCTGCGCGGTATACGGAGAGAATTGCAGCTGCATCTGTACATCCCGCAGGGGACAAAAGACGTGTCCGTTCAGATCAACGGGCAGCCACAGCGCGTGCAGCTGTCTGACTTCCTGCGTATTTCTGTATGCGAAGATGCAGAACTGGAACTGTCCTTCTCGCTGTCGCCAAGAAGCGTACCGGCAGGCGGATTCTTCACGGCAAAGCGCGCACAAATGACAATGCAGGGCGATCAGATTCTCAGCAAAGATGCGGACAGAAAGCTTGGCTTCCTCGCAGACCGCATTTATACAGAGCGCGACCAGCAATGCAGGGCCGAAATTCTGGATTTGCGGCCATAAGCATACAGAAGGCCTATCCGGATACATCTGAATAGAATCAGCATGGGCGCCAGCGAAAGCTGGCGCCCATGTGCGTTCTGAATACAGTGGATATGCGCTTCTTAGAGAAGCGTCAGTCTGTCAAAAAACGATTGTTTTCCTATTTTGTGTAGGGTTTCCGAGGCTGGCGTA
>ULUJ01074174.1_pt1 | contig 14366 bp, 7 predicted proteins | sample 1958381 | NCBI WGS metagenome assembly ULUJ01 (sample SAMEA4835757, study PRJEB28245) | human gut metagenome | biome: gut microbiome; material: fecal sample | place: Denmark | collected 2008 | reverse complement strand
CGCTTGAGGCAGATAAGGATTACACCGTTTCTTACGCCTCCTACGTCAACGCTGGTACTGCCACCGTCACCGTCACCGGTAAGGGCAACTTCACCGGCTCGGCGAACACGACCTTCACGATTGCAAAGGCTGACCTGAACCTGAGCGTCTACACCATCTCGAGCCTCTGCACCGAGACTGAGGTGAAGACCAGCACGCTCCCGTCCAACTTCTTCCTCGCCGACGAGACGGAGACTGGCTTCTCCATCGCACTCACCGCCGCTGGCGGCGACGCGATCTTCACGCAGGCGCCCGCTGTGGTCGATGGCGAAAACATGATCACCTACCAGCTGAACGGCGGAACCGGCGAAGCAACTTTCAACGTGACTGTCACGCCGGTCTCCAGCAACTACAAAGCCGGCACCTATGATCTGAAGATCCAGGCCTATGACAAGACCAACGTCTCCAACCGCATCGTCTTTGAATCCGGCTCCGCTGTCTACACCGGCTCCGGCATCAAGTACGAAAAGGCAACCATTGCAGGTCACTCCAGCGGCATGCACTATACCTACGCCCCCGATGTAGCGACCGGTGCAACGCTCGACGCAGCTGGCCTCCCGCTGACCGTCGGCACCTACACCGTCACTGCGACCTACTCCGATGCAAGCAGCTACGGTTACAAGACTGCGACCTTCACCATCACCAAGGCGACCCCGGTCGGCACGCCCGCCTACACCAAGATCGAGACGAGCGGCAAGACCCTTGCTGACACCAAGCTGACTGTCGGCACGATTCGCCCGGCTGGTACCATCGCATGGGATCTGCCCCTCACGACTGTACTTAAGGATGGCAAGGAATACGCATGGACTTTCACCCCGACTGACACGCACAACTATACGACGCTCACCGGCAAGCTGATTCCCTATGTTGACGACGGCACGGATTATATCCCCGGCGTGATCGACGGCAACTCCGGCAGCTTCAACTTCCATGATGTGAGCCGCTTCGACTACTTCTACGACGCAGTCAAGTGGGCCGCAGAAAACGGCATTGCCTCCGGCACGGGCCGCTACACCTTCTCTCCCGACGCCGTCTGCACCCGTGCACAGACTGTCACCTTCCTCTGGCGTGCAGCCGGTTCCCCGATGCCTAGATATCGCACATGCGCGTTCACGGATGTGGACTCCCGCGATTACTATTACAACGCAGTTCTCTGGGCAGTTGAGCAGGGCATCACCACCGGCCTCACGGCTACCACCTTCGGCCCCGACGTCACAGTAAGCCGCGGACAGGTTGCAACGTTCCTCTACCGCGCAGCCTCCGCATCCAAGCCCAATACGTTTAACCCCTTCACGGATGTTAAGACTACGGCTTATAACTACGACGCCATCCTCTGGGCTTATGACAACCGCATCACCACCGGCACCAGCGACACGACCTTCAGCCCGGACGCTTCCTGCACCCGCGCACAGATCGTGACTTTCCTCTACAGATATTATCAGGGGCGCTGAAGCTAGATAAAAAAGGGTCGCTGCCCCGCGCAGCGGCCCTTTTTCTCATCCATGCGCAAAAGAGAGAGGAGTATTGACATGAAAACACAACTCAAGCGCCTGCTGGCGCTGAATCTGGCGATCATTATGCTGCTCTGCGCCGTCTTCCCGGCCTCCGCCGCAGGAACTGCGGCCCAGCCCGCCGCCGACGCCCAGCCCCAGCAAACTGCCCAACCCACCGAAGATTCCACCCAACCGCAGACCACCGCACCCAACCCCGGTACGCACACCCTCACCATCAATGGCGAAACCCGCACCATCGGCACGGAACGGCAATCTGGAGTAGGCTGGACTTCTGTTGCCACTATGAACGGTGATGGAGAGCCGGTATACGCACTGACGCTGAACGACTACAAAGGCGACCCAATCACGATAACATCCAATCACGATTATACGGGCTCGACCCGCCCAATCGTCATGCTGCGCTTCATTGGCCAATGCAATATCAGCGGCAGACAGGACAGCGCGGCGCTGTCCCTCAGCGGCTATCGCGGGCTGGTCATCATGATGGACGAGAGCACCGTGGCTGGCAGCTCAGCACTCTCCATCGGCGGCAATCCCACCATTTCCATCCCGGACGGCTGGGTTCGTCTCGACAGCAATGAGATCACGCTCACCAGCTGGAACGGCGACCCGGCAGTGAACGCCCAAAGCGTGAACTGCGATCTGCCGACCTACAAAACCAAAGACAACGGCAACGGCGAGATCTGGTTCATCAGCACAGCCGAGCCGCGCACCGTCACCGTCAAGGGCAACGGCGGCACGAATTGGAACGGTACGACAGACGATGTGACCCTGACGTGCGAGGAAAACAGCCAGCTTGATCTGGCGAACGCCTTCACGCAGAGCAAAAAATATGTGGCATATTATCAGGGCGACGATGGGCAAACGTATTCGCCGTTCCTGATCTACCCCGACCTGAAGCCGGGCAATACAGTCCTGACCGCCGTCTGGGATAAATGCGATTATGAGATCCCTGCGATCTTCTACGGAAATCTCGGAGACGACAGAAACGTTACCGTGGTCGACGGCAGCAGAGAATGGACAGCGCCCATGTTCGAGCCATACGATATCTCGCAGTATCATAACACGCCGCTCTGCTGGGAAAATCAGATCGGCGACCGGGTCACGCAGCTGCTCTCCGGGCAGAAAATGCCCGCGCTGACGCGCCCGACCGCGTACCACGCCGTATATACCGTCTCGGAGACCGGCCTGATCTTCTGTGCCAACGGCGAGACGTTCGATTACGGCTGGGTCGTGTTGCAGCCGGTCTATACGTATACTGCGAATGAAAACTGGAGCCGGTGCGAAAGCGGGAAGAAGTTCCTGAGCTGGAACACAAAGCCCGACGGCACTGGCAAGACCTACGCCAACGGCGAGGACGTTCCGGAGTCGCATAACCAGCTCGTCTGGCTCTACGCGCAGTGGGAGCAGAACGGCCCTCAGCCCGGCACGCACACCCTCACCATCAATGGCGAAACTCACACCATCGGCACAGGAACCGTGACCGGAGACGGCTGGGAAGCCTATGCGTTCCTGAACGGCGACAACGAGCCGCTGCTCGTGCTGGCCCTGAACGATTATAAAGGCGGGCCGATCAGAATTTCCGATCCAACCGGTGTCGGAACAGCCAAGCAGGTCTACGCGCTGGTCAGCATAAGCGGAACCAACACCGTCACGGCGCAGTCCGGCGCAGGCATCACCGCGGAAGGCTATACCGCTCTGACCATTGAACGCTACAGCCGGACGGCATCCCTCACTGTCAGCGGCCAGCCCGCCGTTCAGACGGATGGCTGTCTGCAGATTTTCAGCGGCGGCATCACCCTCGACGGCGGAACCGCCGCGGCATATGCGGCTGCGAACGGCTTCGTCTATAACGACGGACGCTGCGAGGCAAACGAAACGAAAACAGGCGACCTCGTGACGAAGCTCGTCATGCGGGATGTCTCCCATTATCTGGTCGTCGACGGGCAGCGCTATTATCTCAGCGAACAGTACCCGCATGCCTCCGGCAGCGGATGGGGCGCGGTGCTCACCAAAAACGGCGACGGCCTGCCGACCCTCTGCATCAGCCTGTACGGCTACGCGGGAGGCGCAATCTCGTTTAGCGCACCGTATAACGCGGGCGAGACAGCGGACGTGATTGCGATCCTCAACTACACTGGGCAGAACCAGATCACGAACGAGTCTGGGGCTGCGATCGCGGCCTACGGCTATTCATGGCTAACGCTGCAGGAACGGAGCGACAGTAGTTCCCTCGCTGTCAGCGGCCAGCCTGCAGTCCAGACGGGCGGCATCGTCCGGCTGAGCGGCTGCGGCATCACGCTGGACGGTCTGAACGGCCCAGCGTATCAGGCGGAATGGCTCGGAAATGATGACAGTGTGTGCGATATGGACTCGACATGGCAGGACGGCACCGTCGTGCGCGTCACGACGAGCGAGCCGACGATGCTCACCATTACGGTCTATAAGGATGAGTCAAAATCAGAGAAACGCGTCCTGAGCGCAAGAAAGAATAAACTCATTGACCTCACCAATCTTTTTACACAGACAAAACAGTACATAACGAGTTATAAGGACGCAAACGGCGGCCGGTATCAAACGATCCTTTCGGCTTCGCATGATCTGGAGTTGACAGCGGTCTGGGAACCCTGCGATGCGGAGGTTCCGGTGGTGTTCTATGTGATGCCTTCGGAAAAGTTTGCGGAAGCGAAGGTCGTCGATGCAGCGCGGGATGGTTGGACAGCGCCAGAGCAGCCTGACTTTACCGACGCAGGCGGATACACAAACACGTTCCTCTGCTGGGAACGGAAGACCGGCGAGGATGAATATACCTATCTTCTGCCCGGCCAGCCGCAGAAGGCGCTGACAGCAGGCGTGGGCTATTACAGCCAGTATACAATTTATGAAACCGGTATTGTTTACTATGGCAATGGCGAGGCATTTGCGGATGGCAGAGTTGTCATATATATGGGCAGCCCTTTCCACACGATGTACTGGGAATCCAAAAGCAGGAAAGCCCTGACCGGCTGGAACACTGAGCCCGACGGCTCCGGCACAAGCTATGCGGCGGACGGCGAAGAAGTCCCGGCGGCGCACACCAGCCTTGTCCGCCTCTACGCACAGTGGGCCGACCCCGAAAACAGCGTGCGCGTCAGATTCTACGCCGGTGCGGTGGGTTATGACGAAGAAAAATGGCTTCCGCGCGGCAGCCAGATCCAACTACCGGAGTTGGGGGCGTTGTACGGACAGGAACAGCCGTATTGGGATGTGGATTTCATCTATGCGGATGGAAGAAGAATCCGTGAGAACAAGCATCTGTCCGGCCAGACCATCACGATCCCGGCAGATGCAGCTGAATGCAGACTCAACGCCTATTGGCTTCCGGCGGAGCCGCTTGTGATCGGAGGTAGAAGCTTCTCGCTTTCCAATAGAACCAGCAGCTTTTTCGGAGAAAACTGGAGCGTACGGTATTATCCATATGAGGGGCTATTTATCGTGCAGCTGTACGGATATCAGGGATCGGCGATCAGCCTGCCTGCGTATACACAGCTGAGAGTCGGATTTGGTGAAAACACGATCACAGCGGCAGCGGGAAAACCCGCAATCGCATGTATCGATGGACTGGAACTTGTAACCGCGTGCAGCGACGACAGCCATGCGTCACTTCGGGCTTTCGCCGGTGAGGGTGCGCCCGCAGTCATGGCAGTCCGCGTGATAAACAGCCGCGCGCCGCATATGGAGTTCCACGCAGGCGCAGGTAAAAATGTATTTGCGGATGGAACAGCCCTTGAATTGGGCACAGCTGCTTGCAGCTATTCCGGCGTTCTGAACGGAGAAACAGCTGAAATTACGCTCGATCCTTCGGACATGCCCGCCGCGATCAGCGACCTGTATATCCACCCGCATATGAGCACACTGACCGTAAAGGGCGGAGGTGCGACGACAACGGACGGTGGAACGCAGGTCAGCAAACAGGTCGAAGCCGGACAAATGACAAGCTACCACACGATTGGATTTACCTATCCGGGCTATTGGTGCTCCGGCTATCATAATGTTGTTGGCAATGTGGCTGGCAGCACCTATGAAGTGTCTGTCCCAGAAAGGGACTGCACGATTGAACTGGAATGGGTGCCGACTGGCTATGCGTCCTTCCTTGCCTTCCGTGTCAGCGGTGAACTGAAGAATGAGACGAAATTGGATCCTGCGCATTTCTTCAAAACAAGGAGGGAACGTGTTGTATTTGTAGATTACCAGAATGGCACAGCAGCGGTTCCGGAACTGCAGTTTGAGAATTATGCCAGCTACGGTGATCTGCTGTACTGGTATACCGAGGACGGCAAGGCATCTGAAACGAAGGATAGCCAACAGTTCTTGCCGGGGGAGAGCATCACAGAGAAGGAGACCGGCATTCAGAGCGGCACAACGCTCTGCGCTGTGGCAGATGGAGAGTATCGCCTTGTCTTTTATGCCAACGGTAAGCTGTTTGATAACGGCGGTAAATACGGCAAAAAGGTCATAGGGTCTTACGGAAACTACAGTGAACGCTGGGATGCAACGGATGGTTCGCAGCTGTTCAGCTGGAACACACAGCCGGACGGCACGGGAACCAGCTACGCGTTCAACAGAGGGATTCCCGGTAATGTCAAAAAGCTTTACGCGCAGTGGCTGGAAACAGGGAGTGTCCCGGTTAAACTGTATAATTATGTGGATTACAGTCAGGAGATCAGTTCTGCGAAAATCGGCTCTTCCTATGTCCTTCCAGAACCCTCCGAGACTCCGGATGGCCTTCGGTTTACGCAGTGGCGCTGCTATTACCGCGACCAGAACGGAAGGTATCAACAGATCGGCATGATCGCAGCAGGCGAGTCCCTAACCGTTACGGAGGATATGAAGGAAATCAATGCGGTTGCCCGCTGGCTGCCAGACGGAAAGCTGACTGTCGATGGTATAGATTATGCGGTTGAGGCTGGACACACTTCTTTCGAGTTTGATGGATGGTCGGCATACTTCTATGTTGAATCCGGCAGGCTTGAAATGGAACTGCGCGGCTATCAGGGCAGCGACATTTCTCTCCCGTGTGCGGCGAATGTACGCGTAATAGGCGGTGAGAACTGGATTGACGGAACACTCAGCTGTGTGGGGGAACTCTGTCTCGATGAGAGTTGCGCATGGGGGGAGCATCCCAGCCTGACGATTACGGCAAAAGAGGCGGACAAGCCCGCAATCCAGATGAAAGCGTTGATTCTCAGCCGAGCCCCGCACATGACGCTGACCGGCGGCGCGAACAGCAAGGCGATCGCCAGTCTGAGCGGGAAAGAAGAGTTCAATATCGATACGGATACTACTCACTATTACGGCAGAACCAGCAGGGAAGCATCGGAGAACTCCGTAGGCGAGGGTGAGATCGGCGACATGTGGCAGCTGCGCACCGAACCGGTCATGTGTACGACGACAGTGGATGGTAACGGCGGCACGACAGCCGACGGCGCTGCATCCATTACGCTTCAGCTTGAGTATGGCGAAGCCTACAACCTGCGCAGCGCTGGGTTTAAAAAACAGTACGCCGATCTGATCGGTGCAGAGGGCAGCACGGGCAATTCTTATGGCACGACGATCTGGAGCTATCCGCAGCTTGCGTTCACGCTTACATGGAAGGACCTCGGTTATCCGTACATCGCGTTCCGGGGAAGCGGCATCCTGAAAGGAGAAGACGTTCCAGCTGACAGCTACGTTGCCTATTACCGCAACAGCGACACGCTGACTGCGCCGAAGCTGGTCTATCAGAATGCCGCCAGTTATGGCGATCTGGTCTATTGGTACACATCCGAAAACGGAACAGAAACGGCAGACAGTCGCTGCTATCTGCCGGGCGAAACAGTTCAGGAGCCGGATGACACGACGCTTTTTGCTGCGTCGGTCAGTCTGGGCGAGGTCGCGCTTGTGGCGACCGGTACGACCTTCAAGAACTGGAGCCGGATCAAACGCGCCGAAAGCTGCCAGCAGCTGGTTTCCGAGGACGGCAGAGTGGTCGAAAGCTGGAACACCAAGCCGGACGGAAGCGGAACACGTTATGAGATCGGAACATACGCCATCCTGATCAAAGATTCGCCGCGCGTGCTCTATGCGCAATGGAAATCTGCGTTTACCGCGTCTGCCAGTACCGACAGCGCGACAGGCGAGACGACACTTACCATACGGCCATCCAGCGACCTAATCGAGCCGCCGAGAAATACGGACGATAAGCCGTTTGAGCAGAGCGTCCGCGTCATTCTTGCGGCCTACCAGGACGGACGCTTTGTCAGGATGGTCTACGCGGAGGCGCGGGACGGCGTAATTCGCTGCAAACTCCCGCGCGGGCTGGATTACCGGAACTGCGAACTGAGGCTGTTCTTCCTGGAGGGCGGCAAGCCGTCCAGGGCGCCGGAGGACATTCAGATCGAAGCTTGAGACTGTCCGCAGCTGACAGTGCATACGCGCTGTCAGCTGCGGCACAATGGAAAGGGAGGACGACATGAGAAAATATCTGACCCTGATTCTGAGCCTGTTGGCCCTCATGTGCGCGCTGTGCGTCACCGCGCAGGCAGAAGCGTTGGAGACGGAACAGGCGGCAGGGAAACTTTACATCGAAACCGTCGATGAGATCGATATTTCAGAAGCGCGGAGGCTGGCGGAAGCACAGAGTACACAGTCGCCGGTCAACACTGAAAACTGGGAAGCAGCTAAGCGAACGCTGAAACAGGGCATACAGGAAATGCAGGACGATATTAATGTTTCGCGCTATGCAATCCCGATAGAAAGCATAAAGGAACTCTATCTTGAGGTTGCATATGAAAACCCGGACTTGTTTTACGCAAAAACCGGCTATATATGTAGCTATAGCGATTCTTCAGGCGAAAAGATTGCATGGGCGATTTCTCCATGTTATACGACAGATGGAAGCGATGAGAGGGACCAGCTGACGGATGAAGACAAACAGGAGATCAGACGGCAGCAGGCAATACTGGAGCAGAAGCTTCTGGAGATCATGCAGGAGGTCAGAAGCGACTGGTCAGACCTGACGAAAGCGATGTATCTGCATGATTATATTGCCATACACTGTACCTATGATTACGATTATAAGTATTATGACGCATACCGTATGCTGATCAACGGAACAGGCGTTTGTCAGGGCTATACGATGGCGTACCGTCTGCTTCTGAATCGGGCTGGCGTCACATCCAGCTGGGTGCAGAGCGACAGCTTGAGACATGTCTGGTCGCTGGTACAGCTTGACGGGGCCTGGTATCATATAGATGTCACATGGGACGATTCGACGTGGTTCGCAAAGTCCGGGCGCAAGTATTTCTGCATCAGCGAAGAAAAAATGAAGTCTGCAGAACTTAGACATCTGGAAAAAGACGACTGGGTATATGGCACAGATGTGCAGGCAGACAGTAAAAAATACGATAACTATTATTGGCGCGATCTCGATAGTCCGATTGTGGCAGTTGGAGAAAACCTGTATTATCTGGATGGAAACCAAATCATGGAGACGAATGACCCGGAATATCAGGGAACCGCGAAAAAAACGATTTATGGGCAGTGGCGTGGATGGGGCTGCTATTCAGGATTGTCGAGTTACAACGGCAGGCTGGTCTATAACACGATGGACAAGATTTACAGCTATGATCCGGAAACGGAGCAGGAACAGGTGCTTTATACGCTTACGGACGAAGAGAAACAAATAGGCGATATTTATGGCTCCGTAGTAAATGGAAACCTGCTGCAGTATGTACTGCTGCAAAGACCGTCGCGGCCGGAAACGATATACAGCATCCAGATCAGCCCCTACATCACCGTCACGGAGGGCGGCTATGCCTATTATCTGAAGGATGGAACGCTCCATCTGAAGCGCAGCGGCACGGAAACCGGCAGCGTTATCGCAGCGTGGTACGACGGGAGCGGAAAGCTGCTTGGTATGCGGATCCTGAATCAACAGGAACTGGATATCCCCGTGCCTGGCGCGGCAAAAACCGTGAAGATTTTCGCCGCCGCAAAGGGAAGCTATGCGCCGCTCTGTAAGGCGATAGAACTTCGTGCAGCAGGATAAAAAACCTCCCTCTGCCGTATGGGCAGAGGGAGATTTTTCATAACAAGACTTAGTTCGGTTGATTGACCAGACCGACGAACAGCGGCAGGCCGTCAATGCCGGTGATAGCGAAGACGAACGGGTTATCGAGTGTAAAATCGATCTCATCCTCCGGCCCCATCATCGCAGTCGCCTCGACACCAAGGATGGTATAGGCCGCTGCCTCGCAGCCGTCCTCGTCGATCTTCACGCGCGCAGCGTGCTTGGCCTGCGTCAGCGCCAGCGAGTCGTTTGCGGCTGTGAGCGGCGTGAAATCAGATTTTATGCCGTCCAGCACATCTGTCATGCCAAGCTGGGCCAGCGTGTCCAGAATGTCCAGATCGGAAGAAACGTCAAATTTCGGCAGACTCAGATTGACGATTGCGCGCTGCGTCTGCGACCATTCGCCGTTCGCCAGCAAAAAGCCCAGCGTGTCCTCGTTTTGCAGCAGTTCAGCCGCGTCTACACCCTCATCCGGCTTCAGCAGCCACATCCGGCCGCTGTTCTCCAGCGAAAGCCCGATGGCCGAGAAGCCATCGCCGTAATATACCGTGTTGGAATCGCTGCTGTGCAGGAAGTCTGTGCTCACATCGCCATTCGGCGCGTGAAAGACGTCCTGCGTGGTGGCGGCGCTGGAAAATTTGTCGTGCCACGACGCGCTGTAGTAGAGCGTCGATACCAGAGCCAGAACCGTATCGGCATTCAACTCCAATTTACCTGCCTGCTCGGTCAACAGGTTCCCGGTATGCTCATTGATCCAGTCGCGCAGTATATTGTTGTACGCGTCAGACCCCATTTCCCCGGAAAACGCGGAAGCATAAAAATCTTCCCCCAGCTTTTGGAGCGTTTCACTGTTATAGTTGTACCCATCCCTCAGCCAGATAGAGTTTGCAAGCGTGCTGGTGACGAGGCCATCGTCCCAGCTGTTTTCCGCCCAAAGCTGTGCGGCCTGCTTTTGAAGCGCGTCCAGAGACTCTGCGCCCAGTGCGTCGAGAATCTGCTGCCGTGTTTCACCGCCCGTCACAGCGGCCAGCATGGAAAGCGCCATGTAGATATTCAGCGGCGAGCACACGCGGTTTTCCTTGCCTGCGTTCTGCATCAGGGCTGGAATGCTGGTCGTGAACCAATGCGTCAGAGCGGCGGGGTCGGTCATATCTGCGGTTTTTTCCTGATAGCTTTCCCACCATGCGTCCCAGTCCTCGTCGTATTTCTCGGAGTCAAAGTTACCATTGCTGGCTGTGTACTTTGCTTCGTTCGGATACTGCGGCATGGAAACAGCAACAGGTGCAGCCAGCTGCTGCGTCGTCGGGTCGCCGATGCAGTCCAGCTGCTCCTCTGCTGCTGGGGGAGCGGAGGCGTTCGGGGTATCTGGAGTGGCCGCGCAGGCTGCCAGCGAGAACGCACACGCGGCTGCAAGTATAATCGCAAGAAGCTTTTTCATAAATGATCTCTCCTTTATCATAAAATGTGATCTGCTTTTACAGACGCAGAAAAACGATAGAAGTTGCATCCTTTGATTTTATGAATTTTGCCGACTTGCCTTTTTCCATGATTTGTGTACAATACGAATAGAGATTCTATTCCAAGGAGGCTGTTTTTATGGCTGTTGATACAGAAAAAACCATTCGCAATCAGGTTTTATACTCCATCTATGTCCGCAATTATTCCGAAGCGGGCACCTTCACCGCTGTTCAGGCGGATCTCGACCGTATCAAGGCCCTTGGCACGGACATCATCTGGCTGCTGCCCATCCACCCGACCGGTGAAAAGCATCGCAAGGGCACGCTCGGCAGCCCCTACGCCATCCGCGATTACCGCGCTGTGAACCCAGAGTTCGGCACGCTGGATGATTTCCGGCATCTGGTTGACGCCATCCACGACCGGGGCATGAAGTGCATCATCGACGTGGTCTATAACCACACGTCGCCCGATTCCTGGCTGGCAGAGCACCACCCGGAGTGGTTCTTTCACAAGCCGGACGGAACGCTCGGCAATCGCTTCGGCGACTGGTGGGACGTGGCAGATCTGGATTACAGCCACAAGGAACTGTGGGATTACCAGATCGAAACGCTCAAATACTGGGCGCGCCTTGTTGACGGCTTCCGCTGTGACGTTGCGCCGCTTGTCCCGCTGGAATTCTGGAAGCGGGCGAGGGAAGAGGTTGCGGCCGTTCGTCCCGGATGCTTATGGCTGTGTGAATCGGTCGAGCGCGGCTTCCATGTCGCAGCCCGCGCACAGGGTTTTGCAAGCCTGTCCGATGCTGAACTCTATCAGGCGTTCGACGCAGGCTATGATTACGATGTCTACCCTTATTTCCGCGACTATCTGGAGGGTAAGATTAGCCTGACGCAGTATGCCGACCGGCTTGACGCGCAGGAATGGATCTATCCCGATAACTACGTCAAGCTGCGCTTCCTTGAAAACCACGACCGCGCCCGCGCGGCCCATATCTTGCCGGACGAGAAAATACGCCGGAACTGGACGGCATTCCTGTTCTTCCAGCGCGGGCTGACGATGATCTACAACGGGCAGGAGGCCGACAACCCGCACGTCCCATCGCTGTTCGACAAGGACCCCATCAACTGGAACACCGGCCGTGACCAGTCCGCGTTCCTCGCGCATCTGGCGGCGATCAAGCGCGACCCGATCTTTGCGGAAGGCAGCTATACGCTCACGGCGCTGCCGCATGATGTGCTGCTTGCTGTATACGAAAAGGACGGCCGCCGCATGGCTGGCCTGTTCAGCTTGCGCGGCGAAAGCGCGCTCGTCCGCTTCCCTGCGCCGAACGGCGTGTATCAGAACTGCATCGATGGCAGCCCTGTTGAGATTTACGAGGAGCAGCTTGCCATCCATGGCGAACCCATTGTGCTTGCGTTCTGAAATTTTTTCCGGTTCCGGGAACAATCGGTGTGCAGCGCCGTCTAACCTATATCAATGAAACGGAGGAACTTCTGATGAAGAAACTGTATAAAAGCAACAACCGAATGATCTGCGGTGTCTGCGCAGGTCTTGCCGAGTACCTCGGCATCGATCCCACCGTCGTTCGCCTGATCTGGGCGGCCCTCGGCCTGACTGGCACAGGCATTCTGCTCTACATCATCGCGGCCCTTGTCATGCCTGAGAACATGGACATTCTGTAAGCTGCGGAATAGATGAACTGCGCGAGATAGCCGCCCGCATAGAAAAGCGCGGCCAACGCGACAGGCAGGAAGCAGACCCGCGTGATCTTCTGCTTCTTATTGATGGAGCATCATCCTTTCGTAAGCGGCAAAGTCGATGCTTGTGATGTTGACCTGCGCACCGAACACCTCTTGCAGGGTATCTGCCTGATAGTCAAAGCAGAGAATGCCACCGGTCTGATTGTGCAGCGTCAGCGCACAGCAGAACCGGTGCAGCCGCATCCGGCGCTCTGGTTCGGACTTCAAAGAATTTGCCTCGGACGCGCCTGTAGGATAGGGTACAAGGTCGATTGGATATTTTTGAAGCAGCAGCCGTTTTGCGCTTGTGGTCAGTCTGAGTCCGCGCAGGCCGTTTTTGGGCAGCAGACCCGGCAGCGTGATCTCCACCAGCCCCGGATGCGCAGTGATCGTGATGCCGAGGACATTGGCGGCAGAGGTCAGGTATTCATGCTTCTGCACGGTGGTGAAGCCGTAGACCAGATGCCGCATCCGGCAGGCGATCTGCTCCGCGCGGAGCGCCGCGTCGGTGGAAAGCAGCTCATAGTTTTCCGGGTAACGCTGCAAGTCCATCGTGTTCATGGCACAAAGCGCGTTGCTCATCCTTCTGTGGATATAAACCCAAAATCTGTTTCTGTGTAGAACACCATAGGTGAAAATATCCCGCAGAATGCCGCTGGCTTCGTGCGAGTAGATCTGTGCGCGGGTTTTCATAGTCGTCACCTCTAATTTTTGTGCGTATAACTGCCGCACAGAATACATACAAGCAGTAACAGGAAAATTTGAAAAAGCCTGCTGTACGCATAAAAGACGCATTGTGTATGCGAAGATGATTTCTGGAAGAAGATGTTGCTTTCGAGGAGTATAAAATGTATTGCAATTTGCAGTACATTCGTATATACTAATGACAAGGAGGCGATTCATTTGGCTACAAGAACCGCGAATGTCATGGCTCGTGTGGAGCCGGATGTAAAAGAACAGGCAGAGGATATTTTGGATCGGCTCGGCATTCCCGCGTCGGTTGTCATCAATGCTCTGTATAAGCAGATCATTTACAGAAACGGGATTCCGTTTTCTCTGGTCTTGCCGTCTGTGCCGGTCGCCCGCGACGAAATGACAGACGCAGAATTTAACGCTATGATGCAAACTGGCCTGAACGCTGCAAAGGCCGACCATTCCCGCGACGCATCCGAAGTCTTTGCAGATCTGCGCAGGGGACTTTGAATGTGGAACAGTATGCAGTGAAAATCACGGAACCGGCACGGCGCCAGCTTCAAGAGATCATCCGCTATATTGCGGAGGATTTGCAGGAGAAGCGGACGGCGATCCGGATGCTGGACACGCTGGAAAAGGAAATCCTATCCCTTTCTACGCTTCCAAATCGGGTTGCACTGACGGAAGAAGAACCCTGGCACAGCGCGGGTATCCGCAAACTGCCGGGTAAGAATTATCTTGTCTACTTCTGGGTCAATGAGGAGCAAAAGCAGGTCCAAATCACAGCGGTTGTGTATGGCCGGCGGGATCAGAGGACTGCGCTGCAAAATATGAAGT
>ULUJ01060731.1_pt1 | contig 14382 bp, 10 predicted proteins | sample 1958381 | NCBI WGS metagenome assembly ULUJ01 (sample SAMEA4835757, study PRJEB28245) | human gut metagenome | biome: gut microbiome; material: fecal sample | place: Denmark | collected 2008 | reverse complement strand
GTAACGTTTTTAATTGCTATTTATAAAAGTTTTAAGTCTTTTGTTTAGTTCATCCAAGTCTATATTGCTGTCGTTGTAGGAATGTTGATTTTCACCTATATAATAACTGTCTGTTGCATCGTTTTTCCAAAGTATATATTTGGTTTTTATCGTTCCGCCGAAACCGTTTGACGCCAAAATTGTTGCGTATACGGTTTTTGTTTTGTGTTCCACATAACACTGAATCACTTTAACGGATTCGGGGTTTTTAAAATTATAGATTTTTTTAGCAATACAGATATACGCTAATTTCGCATTTCCTTTTTCCACCTTTGGCGTAGTGCTATCAAGAAACAAATCGTATGATTTGTTATTGATCAGATTTTCAAGATGAATGCTTGATTCTTTGAATGAAATAAGATAATTATCGGTTTTCTCTTCGGTTATTTGATCTTGATATCCTATTACCGCTTTTTCGTTTTTGTAATCTATATAATAGTAATAATCGTTGTTTGCTTTCTTGCTTGTCGGAAGTGTGGTGTAAAACCAACTTGACCCATAAGTGTCGTTGTAATTTTCGTATACATATCTGTATGAAATTTTGTTATCGTTTTTGTCTTGCCATGTTCCGTATAACATGTATGTAAGTAAATTCTTAAACTCGTATTCATTTAATATATCGCAATTATGTTCTTTGGAATGTTCAACGATAATTTTATATTCCTCGTACATTTCCGAATAATTGCTTTCCAAATTGAATAAGGCAATTTTTTCAATCAAAGAATCGTCGATATCGGTTTTTCCTTTACAACCGGATAAAATTGATAGAACAAGAAATAAAAATACAACAAATAATTTCTTCATAATTCGTCTTTCCTTTTGTTTTCTGATAGCAACAGGCTATATTTTAAACAAATTATATAGCAAACGGCTATACTTGTCAAGTAAAAAGGAAACAGAAAATGAAAATATTTCGGGAAAGGCTTTTTGAACAAAGAAAATTAAATAACGTAACGCAAAGACAAATGGCAGAGTATTTAAAAATTGCTCAGCCGTCTTATATTCGATATGAAAACGGGACTGCCGAACCCAGCCTGGAAAATCTTGTTAAAATCGCGGATTTTTTTGATATTTCAACGGACTATTTGCTGGGAAGAGAAGAATACTGAAAAATTTGCAATGCGGTTATATGAGTTCAATGAGACTAAAATATTAAAAAATACTTTCGAGGAGGGCGAAATTAAATGAAAACAATTACGGTTAAAGGAACGGGACGGGTTTCGGCAAAACCCGATCTCATAGTCGTTTCGATGAGACTGGAAACCGAAGATAAGGATTACGGCAAAACGACGGAGATTGCTGCCGAAAAAATAGGGCTTATCAACGAATCGCTCGAAAAAATAGGGTTTGAAAAGAAAGCCGTGAAAACCACGAACTTCAACGTTAGCGCGAATTACGAAAACGTCAGAGATAAGAACGGCTCGTATAAAACCGTGTTCAAGGGCTACGTTTGCAACCACAATCTTAAGGTTGAATTCGATTTCGATACGAAAAGGCTTGCCGAGGTGTTGTCGGCAATTTCCGCGTGCCTTGCAAAACCCGCGTTTTCGATATCTTTCACGGTGAAAGACCCTGCTGCGATAAGCGACGAACTTCTTAAATCCGCGGCGCGGAACGCGAAGCAAAAAGCGGAAGTTCTGTGTTCCGCATCGGGCGTGAAACTCGGCGAACTTGTGTCTATCGATTACAACTGGGGCGAATTGAATGTTTATTCCGCAACGGAATATAAACTCGAGAGCAGACGCATGATGAAAGCCGAGGCTTGCATGGCGAACGTTGAAATCGAGCCCGACGACGTCGACGTCAACGACACCGCAACGTTCGTGTGGGAAATTTTATAATTTTATAAATTTATTCCGGAATTTTCAAGGCGGAAATTTGCGTAAAATCAAAAAATAAGGCGTAACCGAACAAATCGGTTGCGCCTTTTCGGTAATAGGTGATATTGAATGTATCGCCGAACAATTAATTATCGGGGAAGAGATATTTTATCGCCTGATAAACGTGCTTTATCGGAACGATTTCGATTTTATCCGCGTATTTTTTCAGATTATCGCAGTTTCTCGCCGGCATCAAAACTTTTTTATAGCCCAATTTGTAAGCGTTTTCCACGCGTTTGTCGGCTTGGGTTACCGGGCGGATTTCGCCCGTTAAACCGATTTCGCCGAACGCGCACACGTCGCCCGCCACCGATTGATTTTTGTAAGAACTCGCCAGAGCAAGCGCGACGGCAAGGTCGCTTGCAGGCTCGCTCAGTTTTATTCCTCCCATAACGGTTACGTAAACGTCGAACGTGTAAAACGGCATATAGGCGCGTTTTTCGAGTACGGCGAGAATGAGCATCGTGCGGTTATAGTCAAGTCCGAGCGGCATTCTGCGCGGCATACCGAAAACGGTTTTGGAAAGAAGCGTCTGAATTTCCACCGGCATGCAGCGGTTGCCCGAAATCGACGGCGTGACCACGCTCCCGGGTTCTTTTCCGTGTTCTTCCGAAACGAAAATGCCGTTGTAGTCCTTAACGCCGAAAATCCCGTTTTCTCTCATCTCGAAAACGCCCACTTCCTGAGCGGAGCCGAATCTGTTTTTCACAGCGCGGAGCAGTTTATAGTTATCCTGCGGTTGCCCCTCGAAGTAAAGCACCGTATCCATAATATGTTCGAGAACCTTCGGACCGGCAATCGCGCCCTCTTTGGTGACGTGTCCGACTATGAAAACGGTCGTTTTCGACGATTTTGCGAATCGCATAAGCCGCGACGCGCATTCTTTCACTTGCCCGACCGTGCCGGACGAGCCGCTGAGATCGCTGAGATAAACCGCCTGAATGGAATCGACGATCAAAAAGTCGTAATTTTCGGCTTCGTCGATAATGTTGTCGAGGCAGGTTTCGTTCATGAGCATCATGTCGTCCGAATTTATGCCGAGCCTGTTGCAACGCATTTTAACCTGCGCCCGGCTTTCTTCTGCGGAGGCGTACAGAACCTTGTATTTTTTTGAAAGCGACAATGCGACCTGCGTCATAATCGTCGATTTACCGATTCCCGGATCGCCGCCGATAAGCACGAGCGACGACGGAACGATGCCCCCGCCGAGGACGGTATTGAGTTCGTCGATTCCCGAATCGATTCGTTCGAGTTTTTCGTGTTCCACTTCCGAAAGTCTGACGGGTTTGCTGTACGTCGGGCGTTTCGTTTTGTCGGTTTGCGGAGTCTGTTCTTCTATTTCTTCGTTGATCGTGCCGAACTTTCCGCACGAAGGACATCTGCCGAGCCAGCCGGGCGTGACCGCGCCGCACTCCGAGCAGACGTATTTTGACGTAATTTTGCTTTTTGCCATATTTTTACCCCTTTGCTTAATGCCGTCCCTGTGAATGAGCGTTGGCGAAATTAATCTCCTTTTTTCGTCAGGCAGTAAGCCTGAACGGCAATTCCTTCCTCTCTGCCGACGATTCCTATGCCTTCCAAGGTGGTGCAGGTTATGCCTACCGCCGATTCGTCAAGCCCGAGATTTTTTGCGAGATTTGCTCTTATCGCATCGACGTATCCCGAGAGTTTCGGTTTTTGCGCTTGAATCACCGCCGACACGTTAATCGGCTTATAGCCCGACTTTTTAAGCAAACCGAGAACGTTTTGTAATAATAAAATACTTGAAATGCCTTTGTATTTATCGTCGGTATCGGGGAAATGTCTGCCGATGTCGCCGAGACTTGCGGAGGAGAGAAGGGCGTCCATGATCGCGTGGGTTAAAACGTCCGCGTCGCTATGCCCTAAAAGCCCTTTGTCGTGCGGAATTTCCACGCCGCCTAAAATAAGTTTTCTGCCCTCGACGAGAAGGTGCAGGTCGAACCCCGTACCGACGTAAAGCCTGCCGTTGCCGTCGATAGAAAAATCTTCGGCGTAGGTGAGTTTTTTATTCGCGGTTTCGCCATCTACGATATGGCATTTGCCGATATATTTGCAGAAGACCCCGGATTCATCGGAAAAAACTTCGTCATTGGAAGCGAGCGAAAAAGCCTTCCTGATAAGTTCCGTTTTAAATCCCTGAGGCGTCTGAACGGCGTACCTGCCTTCCCTCGAAGAGGAAAGAATAATTTTCTCTCCGTTTTCTTCCGTCACTTCGGCGATCGTGTCGGTTGCGGGAACGGCGGTGATTGCCGAGCCGAATTCCGCGGCGGTTTTCACACAGTCGCGGATAACGCGCCCGGATACGAACGGTCGCGCTCCGTCGTGAATGAGAACTATGTCGCCGGACACGGCTTCAAGACCGCTTTGAACAGACTTGCTTCTTGTTGTCGATCCGGTAATAAAAACGGCGTTAATCGACCTATCGAGGCACTTTTGCTTGAAAATTTCTTCGTCTTGCTTTGCGCAGACCACGATTATTTTGTCGATAACGCCCGAATCCGCAAACGCGCAGACTGTTTTTTCAAACGGCGTAATTCCGCCGATATCTTTCAGAAGTTTATTGAAACCGAATCCGGCTCTTTCGCCCGAGCCGGCGCACGTTATAATCGCGCTTACCATAATCTTCTCCTTATTTCTATATCGCTTATTGCTATATCATTATATGATTCCAAGTGCCGTTCGGGCAAATTGCCCGCGGCTACTCGTTGATAATCTCGTAAAGAGAAGCGGCTTCGTCTTTGCGGACGGTTTCTTTAAGGTTAAGCACGCGGAATTTAAGCGAGCCTTCGCCGAACGCAATGGAAACAACGTCGCCGACCTTAAGATTGTAAGCCGGTTTTACGGATTTTCCGTTAACTTCAACTCTTCCGCCCGAGCAGGCGTCGTTCGCCACGCTTCTGCGCTTTAAAATGCGCGATACTTTCAAAAATTTATCTATTCTCATAAAAAACCTCGTTATTCGACGTCGGAAACGCCGCAAAGAGACGTTCTCCGTTTAATTATATCAAAAAGTTATATTATTTCCGCCAAAATTTGTAATATTGCCGTTAAAATACTTGACAACACGCGCGATCGGCATTATAATTATGTAATGCTATAATTTCCATAATAGCGTCTTTTTGCGCCTTTTCGGAAAAATTCTTCCGGACGCGGACGACGGCAAAAACTGGAACAAGGATTGTTTTTTGCAGATAAAATCTGAAAAAACGGGAAATTTCAGTGGCGGATATCCGACCGGTCTTTGCTTGACCGAACACGGCGGGGAAAACAAACCCGTCAACCCCTCGGTCACAGGCGTATTATACACCATTACGGAAATTAAATCAACAAAAAAAAGGAGTCAATTTAATGACACGCAATTTACCGTTAGTTAAATTCGGAAACGTTGAGAGAAGAACTTTCTCCAAGATAAAAGAGGTTCAGCCGATGCCTTATCTTATCGAGGTGCAGAGGGATTCTTACGCCAACTTTATCGAAGAGGGTATAAGCGAAGTTTTTGAGGACTTTTCGCCTATAACCGATTATTCCGATCGTTTCGAACTTTATTTCCTCGATCATTCCCTTTCCGATAAGCCGAAGTACGACGAAAAAGAATGCCGCGACAGAGACGCCACCTACGCGGTACCTTTAAAAGTAAAAGTCAGGCTCGTGAATAAGGTTACGGGCGAAGTTCTCGATCAGGACGTATTCATGGGCGAACTTCCCAAGATGACCGAGAACGGTTCGTTTATCATAAACGGCGCGGAACGCGTTATCGTTTCGCAACTCGTTCGTTCTCCGGGCGTATACAACGGGTTCGAGTTCTCCAAAACGGGCAGAAAACTTTACGGCACGACGATTATCCCCAACAGAGGCGCGTGGATAGAGTTCGAGCAGGACGCCGACAACACTTTGTGGGTTAAGGTCGACAGAACGCGTAAACTCACCGCGACCGTTCTTCTCCGCGCTCTCGGGTTCGGAACGGACGAGAGCATAAAGGAAATTTTCGAGGACGACCCGATGATTCTTGCCACTATGGACAAGGACGTCGCCAAGTCCGAAGGCGAAGGTCTTTTCGAACTTTACAGAAGGCTTCGTCCGGGCGAAGTTCCCACCGAGGAAGCCGTTCGTCAGCATCTTAAAAATCTTTTCTTCGACCCGAGAAGATACGACTGCGCGAGAGTGGGCAGATATAAGTTCAACAAACGCCTTAACATCGGCGTAAGACTTCCGGGCGTCGTCGCTTACGAAGATATCGTGAACGAGGACGGCGAACTTCTCGTCAAAAAGGGCGAAACAATTTCTCCCGAAAAGGCGAAACTTATTCAGAACAGCGGCATAAACGTCGTTTACGCTCTCGTGGACGGCGACAAAAAACATAAAATCATCGGTAACAATATAGTCGATTTCGAAGCGGTCGCAGGCGTTTCGCCCAGACCTTTCGGGCTTATCGAAAATATTTATTATCCCAACTACGTTTTCGCGAAGGAACTTGCCGAAGCGGTTAAAACGAGCACGATCGAGGACGTTGCGGAAAAATATCTCGACAGAATCAATCCTCTTTTCTACGTGGAAGAAACCACCACTCCCGCAGGCGAAGACGTTAAGCCCGAGGACAAGAAAAACGAGGAAAAGAGAAGAGAACTCCGCAGAAGGTTCGTATTCGCGTGCCGCGCCTTCTTCGATATCATTGAGGCGGGCGTTCCCGAAAAACTCACGAGCGAGCAGAAGAAGAACGTCAAGCCGCTCATCGACAAACTCAATCATAAGCATATAACCACGGACGATATCATCGCCACCATTTCTTTGAACAGCGACCTCAATTACGGTATCGGTTCCGTAGATAATATCGACCACCTCGGCAATCGTAGAGTAAGGTCTGTCGGCGAACTTTTGCAGAACCAGTTCAGAATCGGCATCAACCGTCTTGAAAGGGTTATCAAAGAAAGAATGTCCACGCAGGATCCCAAGGATATCACTCCCAACGGACTTATCAACGTAAGACCGGTTTCGAGCGCGATCAAAGAATTCTTCGGGTCTTCGCAACTTTCCCAGTTTATGGATCAGACCAACCCCATTGCGGAACTCACTCACAAAAGAAAACTTTCCGCGTTGGGCCCGGGCGGCTTGAACAGAGAAAGAGCGACGTTCGAAGTCCGCGACGTTCACTACACGCACTACGGCAGAATGTGTCCCATCGAAACTCCCGAAGGTCAGAACATCGGTCTTATCACTTCGCTTTCGGCTTACGCAAAGGTTAACGAATACGGATTTATCGAATCCGCTTACAGAAAAATAGACAAGGCGACGGGCAAGGCGACCGATCACGTCGATTACCTCACCGCCGACGAAGAGGACGCGTTCGTCGTCGCTCAGGCAAACGAGCCGCTCGACGAAGAAGGTCGTTTCGTAAACGCGCGTGTCGCATGCAGAAGAAGAGATGAAATAACCGAACTTCCGAGAGAAGAAATCGATTATATGGACGTTTCGCCCAAGCAACTCGTTTCGGTTGCTACCGCGCTTATTCCCTTCCTTGAAAACTGCGATACGAACCGCGCGCTCATGGGCTCGAACATGCAACGTCAGGCAGTGCCGCTTCTTAAACCCGAAACTCCTATCGTAGGAACGGGTATCGAAGCGAAAATCGCTTACGACTCCGGCGTTATGATCATCGCCGAGAAAGCGGGCGTGGTAAAGTCGGTATCCGGCAGCGAAATCGTCGTCAACGAAAACGACGGAACGACTACGGGATTCGACAGAGTATACGTTCTCAAAAAATTCCAGAGATCCAACCAGGGTACCTGCCTTAACCAGAAACCCATCGTCAAAGTGGGCGATATAGTAGAAAAAGGAACTATTCTCGCGGACGGTCCCGCGACTTGCGACGGCGAACTCGCTCTCGGCAGAAACATTCTCATCGGCTTCATGACGTGGGAAGGTTATAACTACGAGGACGCGATTCTCCTTTCCGAGAAACTCGTTCAGAACGACGTGTTCACGTCTATCCATATCGAAGAACACGAAATCGAATGTCGCGAAACCAAACTCGGCAACGAAGAATTCACGAGAGATATCCCCAACATCGGCGACGACGCGCTTAAAGATCTCGACGAAAACGGCGTTATCCGTATCGGCGCGGAAGTTACGAGCGGCGATATTCTCGTAGGTAAAGTTTCCCCGAAGGGCGAAACGGAACTTACTCCCGAAGAAAGGCTTTTGAGAGCGATTTTCGGCGAAAAAGCGAGAGAAGTCAAAGATACTTCGCTCCGCGTTCCTCACGGCGAAGGCGGTATCGTTGTAGACGTAAAGACATTCACCAAGGCGAACAAGGACGAATTGTCGCCGGGCGTAACCGAACTCATCAGAGTTTACATCGCGCAGAAGAGAAAAATCTCCGTCGGCGATAAGATGGCGGGACGTTACGGAAACAAGGGCGTTATTTCGAGAATTCTTCCCGAAGCGGATATGCCGTTCTTAGCGGACGGAACTCCGTTGCAGATCGTCCTTAACCCGCTCGGCGTTCCTTCCCGAATGAACATCGGTCAGGTTCTCGAAGTTCACCTTTCGCTCGTGTGCAAACAACTCGGCTGGAAGATCGCTACTCCCGTTTTCGACGGAGCGAGCGAAAAAGAAATCAAAGATCTTCTCGAAGAAAATCACTTCGTCAATCCTTACGGCGAAGTCGACGGAAAGATTCAACTTTACGACGGCAGAACGGGCGAACCGTTTGAACACAGAGTAACGGTCGGTTACATGTACATGATCAAACTTCACCACCTCGTAGACGATAAGATCCACGCGCGTTCGGTAGGACCTTACTCGGTGGTAACTCAGCAACCTCTCGGCGGAAAGGCTCAGTTCGGCGGACAGAGATTCGGCGAAATGGAAGTCTGGGCGCTCGAAGCCTACGGCGCGTCGCATATTTTGCAGGAAATTCTTACCGTCAAGTCGGACGACGTTGTGGGAAGAGTCAAAACCTACGAGTCTATCGTCAAGGGCAGCGACATTTCCGAGCCGGGCATACCCGAATCGTTCAAGGTTATGCTCAAAGAACTTCAGAGTCTGGCTCTCGATATGAAAGTCCTTACCGAGAATCACGAAGAGATCAACCTTAAAGATCTCACCGAGGACGCCGACGACGTCAACGTCAACATCAGAGAAAAAGAACACGTCGATTACGTCGACCTTGCTCCCGAAAAGGAAGAACTTCCCGAGGAAGAAGAGGACGAAGTCGGTTCTATCTTCGACGATTACGACGAGGATACCTTCAACGAGGACGACGGATTCAAGTCGAGCGATCTCTTTGACGATTTTGACGATCTTGACGATCTTGACGCCGACACGGACGACGGCGACGATAAATAAAACGGGAGGAGTCGTAAATATATATGTTTGAACTCAATAACTTTAATTCGTTACAGATAGGCGTTGCATCTCCCGAAAAGATCAGAGAATGGTCCTACGGCGAGGTTACCCGCCCGGAAACAATAAATTACAGAACTCAGAAACCCGAAAGAGACGGTTTGTACTGCGAAAGAATTTTCGGACCTACCAAGGACTGGGAATGTCATTGCGGAAAGTACAAGAGAATCAGATATAAGGGCATCATCTGCGAAAAGTGCGGCGTTGAAGTCACGAGAGCAAAAGTCAGAAGAGAAAGAATGGGGCATATCGAACTTGCCGCCCCCGTTTCCCACATCTGGTATTTCAAAGGCGTCCCTTCGCGTATCGGTCTTATGGTCGATATCCCGCCCAAGCAACTCGAGCAGGTCATATACTTCGCTTGCTACGTAGTTCTCGACCCGGGTACTACCGACCTCGAATATAAACAGGTCATCAACGACAGAGAATACAGAGAAGCCTGCGAGAAATTCGGCGAAAAGAGTTTCAAGGTAGGTATGGGCGCGGAGTCTATCAAAGAACTCCTCATGGCGATCAACCTCGATAAGGAAAGCGAGGAACTCAAAAAGACTATCGCCGATAATCCCGAAAGCCAGAAGAGCGCGAAAGCGATCAAAAGGCTCGATATCGTAGAAGCGTTCAGAAAGAGCGGCAGCCGCCCCGAATGGATGATTCTCGACGTCGTTCCGGTTATACCGCCCGAACTCCGCCCGATGATTCAACTCGACGGCGGAAGATTCGCCACGAGCGATCTTAACGACCTTTATCGCAGAGTTATCAACAGAAACAACCGTCTTAAAAAACTTATGGAATTCGGCGCGCCCGAAATCATCATAAGAAACGAAAAGAGAATGCTTCAGGACGCCGTGGACGCGCTTATCGACAACGGCAGAAGAGGCAAAGCGGTTTCCGGCGTAGGAAACAGAGATCTTAAATCTCTTTCGGCTATTTTAAGAGGTAAACAAGGACGTTTCCGTCAGAACCTTCTCGGAAAACGTGTCGATTATTCCGGTCGTTCGGTTATAGTCGTCGGTCCCGAACTTAAACTTTATCAATGCGGTCTTCCTAAGGAAATGGCTATCGAACTTTTCAAGCCTTTCGTTATGAAGAAACTCGTCGAACTCAATATTTGCCACAATATCAAGAGCGCGAAGAGAACGGTCGAAAGAATGAAACCGTGCGTGTGGGATATTCTCGAGGACGTCATAAAAGATCACCCCGTGCTTTTAAACCGCGCGCCCACCCTTCACCGTTTGTCCATTCAGGCGTTCGAACCTGTTCTTATCGAGGGCAGAGCGATCAAACTTCATCCGCTCGTCTGCGGCGCGTTCAACGCCGACTTCGACGGCGACCAGATGGCTGTTCACGTTCCGCTTTCCATCGAGGCTCAGGCAGAGGCGAGATTCCTTATGCTCGCTTCCAACAACATTCTTAAACTTTCCGACGGTAAGCCGGTTATGTCGCCTTCTCAGGATATGGTTCTCGGTTGTTATTACCTCACCATAACGAGAAAGGAAGAAGGAAAATATTACGACGAAAGAGAAACCGAATACGTCCTTAAAGACGACGGATTCTTCTATGACGAAAAGGAAATCAGATTTATTCCTTCCGACATAGTCAAAGCCGAAAGATGCGTCGTTGTCAAAGCCGACAAAGACGGAATCTATTCGAGAACGGAGAGAGCGATCAAAGAAATCATCGTTTCGTGCAAACTCGTCAAAGAGGGCGGCGATCCGTCCGAAGCGGTTGTCGCCGATTATTACGAACCCGACGTTTACGCTTCTCCCGACGAAGCCCTTATGGCATACCAGACCAAACAACTCTGGTGTCAGGACGAAATTTACGTCAGACGTAACGTAACATTGCCGGACGGGACGAAACATTCCGGAATCATCAAAACCACCGCGGGCAGAATCATCTTCAACCACGGTATTCCGCAGGATATCACGGGCGCGAAATTCACCGTGAGAAATCCCGGAGATAATGATAGTTACCTTCAGTACGTAATCAACTTCCTCGTAGGCAAGAGTCAACTTAAAAAGATTGTCGACGCTTGCTTCAAATCGAGAGGTTCGGGTTGCGCCGCCGATACGCTCGACTATATCAAGTCGCTCGGTTATAAGTATTCCACGATCGCCGCTATCACCACGTCGGTTTTCGATATGCAGGTTCCCGGCGACAAGAACGAGATCATTTCCAAAGCCGGCGAAGAAGTCATCGGTATCGAAAAGAAGTTCAACAGAGGTATTCTCACCGACGATGAACGCTATAAAGCGGTCGTCGATATATGGACGAAAGCGACCGCGGACGTTTCCAAGGTTCTGCAACTTACGCTCCGTAAGTTCAACCCCATCTGGATGATGGCAGACTCCGGCGCGCGTGGTTCTATCGACCAGATAAAGCAACTTGCAGGAATGCGTGGTCTTATGACCAACCCCAACGGTAAAATCATCGAAATTCCCGTTAAGTCGTGCTTCCGTGAAGGTCTTACGGTTCTCGAATACTTCATTTCCTCCCACGGCGGACGTAAAGGTCTTGCGGATACGGCGTTAAAGACGGCAGACTCCGGTTACCTTACGAGAAGACTTGTAGACGTTTCGCACAACGTAATCATCCGCGAGGACGATTGCGGCGACGTCAAGGGTATGGAAATCGAGGCGATAAAGGGGCTTAAAGGCGAGATAATCGAAAGTCTTGAGGACAGAATCAACGGCAGATTCACTCCCGTTGACATTCACGACCCCAAGACGGGCGAACTGCTTGTCAAGGCTAACGAAATGATAACCGAGGACGACGCGAAGAAGATTTGCGCGGCGGGTATCGAAAAAGTAACGATCAGAAGCGTGTTCACCTGTAAGTCGAAATACGGCGTATGCGCCAAGTGTTACGGCAAGAACATGAGTAACTCGCTCCCCGTTCAGATCGGCGAAGCGGTCGGTATCATCGCGGCTCAGTCCATCGGCGAACCCGGTACTCAGTTAACAATGAGAACGTTCCACACCGGCGGTATAGCGTCCACGGGCGATATCACTCAAGGTCTTCCGAGAGTTGAGGAACTTTTCGAGGCGAGAAAACCCAAGGGCGAAGCGATCGTCTGCGAACACAGCGGCACGGTCACCGTTCAGGAAAAGGACGGAATCCGTCACGTTATGGTCAAATCTCCGGACGACGGCTCCGTTAAAGATTACGGAATTCCGTTCAGCGCGGATCTGAGAGTTAAAACGGGCGACGTCGTAGAACCCGGTTCCGTTCTCACGGGCGGTTCCGTCAATCCGCAGACTATTCTTAAAACCAAGGGATTCAAAGCCGTTCAGGACTATATTCTCAAAGAAGTTCAGTCCGTATACCGCAGCCAGGGCGTTGACATTAACGATAAACACGTTGAAATAATCGTCAACCAGATGCTCCGCAAGGTAAGAATTCTTTCCGGCGGCGACACGGGCTTCCTTCCGGGCGAATGTGTGGATATGCTCACGCTCGACGAAGAGAACAGCAAAGTTCTCGAAAACGGCGGAGTTCCCGCAATCGCGAAGAGAATTCTTCTCGGAATTACCAAAGCGGCTCTCGCAACCGAATCCTTCCTTTCGGCGGCTTCCTTCCAGGAAACTTCCAAAGTTCTCACGGATGCGGCCATTCACAACAAGATCGATCCGCTTATGGGCCTTAAGGAAAACGTTATCATCGGTAAACTTATTCCCGCGGGAACGGGCGTGAAAGATTATAAGAACCTTTCTCCGCAGTATAACTCGCTCAGAGGAGTTACAACCGACGCGGGCGACGAAACGACCGACGATTTCGACGACGAGGAAAACGCGTAACATAAAGCGGAAAACGCAATAAAACGTAATATAAACGTGGTTCACGTTGATTAAAAAGAAGCGGCGGGGTTCGGAAATTTCCGAACTCCGCCGCTTTTAACTGTATCGAATTGCGTAAACAAGGCTCTTTTCATACATAGCCGAGATACGATTTAATTTTCTCGTTGACAAATTTTAATCTATTTTCCCGACGAGATAATCGACGGAAACCTCAAATAAATTCGAAAGCATAACAAGTTGAGCGATGCTCGGCTCGCAATAACCGCTTTCCCAATGAGAAATCGTCATTTTCGACATGCCGACAAGTTTTGCCAGTTTATCCTGCGTTAAATTTTTTTCGATTCTTAATTCTTTCAATCTCTCTTTAAACATAAAACGATTGTAACAATTTTTGTTACAATATGCTTGACAGTATCAAAAATTGATACTATAATGTTATAGTAAGGAGGGTGATTATATGAAAAAAGCAAAACTTGGTATTTTATTATGGATTTTATTATTTATGTTACTTCCGTTTGTTCACATAGGAGAGTACTACGTAATTTTTAAATATGTAAGCGTCTTTCGTGGTGAGATTTTTATATTAAGTATTATTTTCAATTGTATTATCACAGGATTGATTGTTACATCAGAGAAAAACCTTAGTTGGTGTTTTTATGGTAAAAGGACGACCGTGAACGATGAGCGTCAAGAAGTTGACAGGTTTTATAGTAAACTAAAACCGCTTATAGTAATTGATTATTTGGTTGCGATTGTTTTATTTAGTATGTTATTCGGGATTTCGGAGTTGTTTAGTTTGATAGGCGCTTCAGAGATAGATGCGGAGAAGATAGGCGACTACATAATCATAGGACTTGTTTTGCTACCGGGAATAGCGTGTTTCGTTTTTTGTATGGTTATAAGTTGCGTGTCGTCTTTTGACTTCACGCTTAATGTATGTTCGCATTGCCAAAGAGTAACCAAATACAAAAAAACAAAGACGAGGACGATTATAGAACCATGGAGGGAAGAGGACTATAGAGTAAGCTCTTACACAACGGAGGAAAAAATAGGGGAGTACTATGATTCGAACGGGAACAGAGGCGATGTTTATGGTGACGTCACGCATTACGAAGACGTTCCGTCTTATACTTATCACCCCGGACTTTATGAATTTAAATATACATGCGATTGTTGCGGATACGGTTTCACAAACATCGAAAGTAAATAATTTAATATGGATATTAAAGCGGCGGTCGCAATTT
>ULUJ01021675.1_pt1 | contig 14399 bp, 9 predicted proteins | sample 1958381 | NCBI WGS metagenome assembly ULUJ01 (sample SAMEA4835757, study PRJEB28245) | human gut metagenome | biome: gut microbiome; material: fecal sample | place: Denmark | collected 2008 | reverse complement strand
ATGCCGACCCGGCAGCCGGAGGCCGCCAGCCGTCCGGCCAGTGCGCGCCCGATCCCGGACGTCGCACCGATAACAAGTACACGTTCCATGGCCGCAAAGATAGACCTTCGGCCGTCCCGGAGCCTTGATCGGAATCAAGAAATCACCGGATGCGGCGGCGGATGCGGCTCAAGGTTTCGGGACGGACGCCCAGATAGGAGGCCAGTTCGTGGAGCGGGATGAAATCCAGTACCCCGGGGCAGCGGGTCAGCAGGCGTTCGTAACGCTCCTGCGGCGTGGCGGCACAACGTTCCAGCAAACGCTCGTAGACCTCGGCCAGCAGGTGTTCGGCCAAACGGCGCCCCAGCCGTTCGTGGGCGGCATCGGCGGCATAGAAGGTCTCCAGGACTGCAGTGCCGACCTCCGTCACGCGGCTGTCACACATCGCCTCGATGGAGACCCACGAAGGGATGCCGTTGCAGTGCGAGATGTAGTCTCCGACAAACTCCCCGGCGAAGGCATACCCCACGATCCGGCGTTCGCCGTCGGCCGTCAGGTGGACGTAGCGGAAGGCCCCGGCAAGGAGCAGCCCGCAGGTGCGGTTCCGCACCCCCTGCCGGGCGAACTCTTCGCCGTTGCGGTAGGTCCGTTCGGTCCCCTCGGCGCGGAAAAACGCAGCAAGGGGCTCGAATGCCCCGTCGGCAAGATAGCGATTGAACGGCGCACGGTCCACGCAGGAGGCTGCCTCTCCCTGCGCGGCAGCGGCAGCCGAGAAATCCGAAGTCTCCATCAGAAAGTCCGATTCAGGAATAGGTTCCGCCCAAAGATACGAAAAAGAGCGGACCCGGAAAAATTCCCGGATCCGCTCCGAAAGCGGACGGTGGAGGAGAACCGTCCTCTCGTAAAATTCCGCTACCGGACGACGAACTCGGCAGACGAGTTCGACAGAGTGATCTTACCTTCCTGCTCGGCCGTGATGTAGATCGTGGTCAGCTGATCACGTCCATTTGCGTCAATTTTCGTCAGTGCAGGACACTGCGTCACATCGAGCTCCTTCAGCTGATCGCCGGAGATATAATAGGCCGTCAAGTTGATCGACGTAACCCCGCTGCCGATGACGGTTATCTTCTCGACACCGATCCGCTGGCCCTGGGACAACTGGCAGGCATTCGCCCCCAGATTGATCTCGGAGAGCATGGTGTCGCCACCCGTATCCACGGATTTCACCTTCTCCAGACCGGAGATATCGATCGACTCCAGTTCGGGGTTATTACCCATGTTGCACTGGGTTATCCACGGGAAATTCTCGATGCCCTCGAACGACTTGATGTCGGCACCGTCGCCCTGCAGAATGTAATAGTAATAGTCATTGTCCTTGATCGTCTCCAGATCGACCGGAATCACCTCCGGCGACTCCTCATCGACGATCTTGATCCAGCCTTTCTCCTTCAGGCTCATCCTGAAGCCCTTGTCAGGAATGGTGATCATCTGTACACCCGGTGCCAACTGGCGCACCGAAAGCGTAAACTCAAAGCGTTTGTCGGCATCGGCGATCACCACGGAACCCGTTCGGGTCTCCGTACCCTCCGAAACCTGGAAGGTCAGGCGGTCGGTAGCCAGCGCCCTGGTGGCGGGAGCCTTCTCGTAGGTGATCCAGTCGGGCGTGGTCACCGTATACGCGATGTTGCTCTCGACATCGACCGAGAACGTCGCAGCTTCAAGTGTATCGAACTCGAATACCTTGTCGCCCTTGACGTTGAGGAAATCGCTCTGACGCTGCGAGACGGCGACCTCGACACTCAGGTCATGTCCCGAGACCGTCACCACGCTCTCACGCCCCGAGTAACCGCTGTTCTCCGAAGCCGTGAAGGTCAGGAGCAGGTCGCCGAACACATCCGTGAACTCGGGGGTGCCGATCCACGAATCGCCCCCGTCGGAGAGCGTACAGGTCAACTCCTCCTGCGGGATGTTGGTGGCCAGTTTCACCGAGAACTCGCCCCCGGACTGAAGCACCGAGACTGCGGCATCGGAATCGAGCGACAGCACATAGCCCTCGCCGCAGGTCACCGTCAGACGGGCTACGGCACTGCCCGTAAAGAGTTTGAACTCCGACTGCAGGTTGCGGTCGGTGGCGTTGGGATCGATCGTGAAGACGACCGTATCGCCGGATTTGCCCTCCGTCACGGAAGGATGCGCCCACGTCGAGGTGCCAGACATCCGCCAGTCACCCGAGCTGGTCACCACGATCTCGTCCGTGCCGCCCTCGAAGTCCAGCGAAATCAAATCCTTCGAGAGGGAGATGCTGTCGCCCTTCGGTCCGTTGTCCGAATCGCTCTCCGAACAGCCGCACAGGCCCGACACCATGCATACGATTGCCAATAATATCTTTTTCATAGAAATAATCCGATTTTAAGAGTTCCTAATCACCTCACTACTGGGGACGGCTCAGCTCGAGGCGTTCCGTATCCTCTTTCTTGTAGTAATGGGTCACCTGATCGAGCGTCTCGTCGTAAAGGCCCGAGGCCACACTGCGCACCATCGTTACCTGACCGCGCCATGCATAGTTGTCCGGATTGAGCGAGAAGAACATGTAATGCCCGTATCCGGCCGCCTTCTGCTTGCGGGCCGTTTCCGTCGTCCAGTCACCCTTGAGCAGGTTCAGTTCGATCGAGGCACCCGCACAGTTCTTCAGCGGCATGCCCGTCATCGGCGTGGCACCCGGGTTGATCGAACTGTAGTCGGCAACGGCCACATCGACAAAATAGCCCGGATCGACCCCGTCCACCGCAGGGATGTACGGCGTAATGTTGCCCAGGTAGTAGACCATCACCGTCTTGTGGGGCATGGCCTTCTTGGTCTCGTAGAGCAGTCGGGCGGCAGCGGCCATCGAAGGACGCGTGAAGAGCGGATTGCTCGTATCGGGATTGACGTTCGAATACTCGTCGTCGAAACATACGCCGTCCAGGCCGTAGGTCTCGCAATAGGCGGCCAGCTCGGCGGCAAAATCACGGGCGGCAGGATCCGAGAGCTGAGCAAGGCCCGAATCGTCGTGGTTGCCCAGCACGCCCATGATCACCTTGATGCCGCACTTGCGCAGCGGCTGGAGGTACTCCTCGTTGTTGTCGAGCAGGAACTGCACCTCCTTGTTGCGCGAGAAGTAGACCCGGTTCTCGGCGGGATCATAGTTGATGTTGCCCGAGAAGAGCACCACGTAGTCGAAGAAGAGCTTGCCGCTCTCCTGAAGGCGGAACTCCAGCGCATTGAGCGGGTTGGCATCGCCCAGTTCGAAGAAGACGATGTTCTTCACCGCATCGGGGCCCTTGTCGGCCGAGAGGCTCGTGCGACCGTCCTTGACGAGGTAGACCACATGTGCGGAGGACTCGGGAACCGTGATGCCCTCGGTCTCGACACGCACGATGAGCGGCAGCAGGTACTCCTTCTCGGAAGAGAAGCCCTCGAAGGCACGAAGCGTCACGCCCAGGGCTGCCGAGCGCTTGTCGTCGGGAGCCAGCAGCATGCGGCCCTCGCCCTCGAGCTCCACGGCGCTCTCGGGGAAGAGTTCATACTCGGTCCCGTGCTCGAGGTTGTAGTTCTGCAGGTAGTCGCCGTCGTAGGAGACCACGGCATCGACACCCTTGCCCGGTTCGCACATCAGCATGAACCGCACGGCCGTCGTCATGGCGTCGTCGGTGAGGGTCAGCGTCCGCTCGTTGGCCGAATTGTACTCGTCTACCAGCATGCCGTCGATGCGCGACAGCCCGTCGTAGATTCCCTCGTCGAACTTGAAGCTCGTCGGGATCTCATCGGAACAGGATGTGAACGCGAATCCGCAGCAGGCCGCAGCGGCAAGAAGGAAGCGGTTCACATATTTCGTTGTTTTCATAAGTCGTTTTTCGTTTTACGGTTGAAGTTATTCGGCGATTTGGGGAAGTTCCACCTGGACCCAGTCCGGTTCGGACTCGATCGTCAGGTCGTGGCCGTAGGGCGAATAGTCCTTGCCCACGGTGCCGGCGCCGTCATCGAGTTTCCAATAGGCCACCAGACCCTCCGACGAGGGATCCACACGGTAGAAATGGTTCTCGGCAGCGATCTCGTCGGCCGTCAGGGCACGGTTCCAGATGCGGAGTTCCGAGAGTTTTCCGTCGAAATAACGATCCGACGTGAACGAATATCCAACCCAGAAGCAACGCTTGAACGACGAACCCGACTCATTGGAATGCGGGATTGCGAAATTGATGCTGTTCAGATAGAAAATACCCTCTTTCTTCAGCTCTCCGTTCAGGTAGATCTTCACCTCGCTCTGATTCTGCGCAATGCACTCGAACGTCACGGCGATGTGGGTCCACTCCCCGGTCGGGATCTTGAGGCTCTCGTCCGTCAGTTTCGAACTGGCAGCACCTACGACCTGAAGCTGCGAAGGATCGACGCCCGAGTCACCCATACGGATCAGGAACGTATCCTCGATACCCATGACGGTCGAGATCGTCTTGTTGAGCGTCGTGGGATTGACCAGCGCCTCCATCGTGAAGGCGTACATGTCCTGAACCTCATCGAAATTGCCGAATTCGGGCCAAGCGCGGTTCTCCGACAGATCGACGACGATGTTGATGAGCGAAGCGCCGCGGAAGAGGAAGTAGCAGGTCTTCGCACTGCGGAGCACCCCGCCGATCCCCTCGACCGACTCGATGGTCACCGGCATCACGTAACGCTGGTTGCGGTCGAGCGACAACACGTTCTCGAAGGTCACCGAAACGGGAGAACTCTGCACGTTGCCGGCCAGAATGGTGGTCGTCGGCTCATCGATGCGGCAGACCCCGTCGGGCAGTGCAATCGAGACCGTGTCGTAATAGGCCTGTTTGTAGTTGTCCACCAGTTCGGGGGCCGGACGGAAGGTCACCGTGATATCTTGCGATTCGGGCTTGGCAACGGCCGCTACGATATCGCGCGAATAGCTGTCGGCCTCATCGATGAGCATCTCGTCGGTCAGCGAAGCGGCCGAAATGAAGAGTTTGTTGTCGTAATGCTGCCGATCGGTGTCCTCGTGTTCGCAGGAGGCGAGCGCAAGGAGGGCCGTCAAGGAGGCAATCACGCTTATGGTTTTCATTTTCATGGGTTTCGTTAGTTTTCAGGTACGGGATTCATGATGTCAATTGCCTTGCGGATGTTCGGGAAGATCCGATTGAGGTCATAATAGTCGTTCCAGGCCCGGTCGATAGCCAGTCCGGCCTTGTCGTATGCGGACGGCTCGAGCACCCACGAAGCGGCGCCGACGATGGCGCTGAGCGGTTTGCCCGCCGCATCGGTCTGGGAGAAATAGCCCAGTTCGTCGGATCCGTCGAGTGCCGGGGCCGTCACGCCGATGATCAGCCGGTCGGTCGGGACACCCTCGACGCAGGCACGGTACATCTCGACCGTAAGTTCCTCTCGTGAGGTGGCGCTCCTGGCCATCACGATGACATACGAGCACTCGGAAAGCAGCGAACAGTCAGCCAGTTTGTGCGGGCCACCGCGGAAGAAGAGCAGCTTCTCGGGATGGGCCGCATGCCAGCTCTTCAGGACCTCGTAAACCACACCGAGCCGTCCGGCGAACAGGGTCGTCTGCTCGGGGGTCAGGCTCGACAGCACGGGGCCGTCGTAGGTGAAGGTCACGCCATCGAAGCCATAACGCTCGCAGCTGGCCGTCAGGGCCTCGACACGCTCGCGGCAGAAGGCGAGGAATGCGCTGTCGTCAGCGGGCTCCGTCGTATCGCCCTCCGAACCGTCGCCATCATCCTGGCTGCCGTCGGTCGCATTGCCCGACTCGGTATCGCCCGGCGTCTCGGGCTCATCGGTCTCGGGCTCATCGGTCTCGGGCTCATCGGTCTCGGGAGCCTGCAGGGCCTCCCATTCGCTCTCAATACGGGCATAGTCGATCTCGCAGACCACGCGGGTCCCTTTCTTGCGAACCTCGGCCATCTGATCGGAATACTCCGGGGCCAGGTTCTCGGGATGCGTCATGCAGATGAAGTCCACGCTGTCGGGATAGGCCGTCAGGCGCTGGTTCTGGGCAATCGGAGCGAGGCCGGCGCGGTTCTCCATCATGACAAAGGTCAGTTTGTGCTCACTGGCCTTGTAGGCGCGCAACGCCGCAAGGTACTGGGCATAGAGTGCGGGATTCTGCTCCTCGAGCGAAGGGCGGCTGATATCCACGCTCTCCGAATCCGTCCAGTCGCTGCACGAACCGAGCAATACGGCCGTGAGGGCCAGGACAGGCAGGAAATATATCTTGATACTGCGTTTCATAATTCAAAACTCTCGTTTATGGGTGAATCAATTGCGGGGAATGTTCGGGTTGCAGTCCCACCACATGCGCGTTGCCATGTTGTCGGCTCCCTGCAGCAGCGTGGAGACGGCCGTCTGGTAGTTCTCCGCATTGGTCGTACGCTCCTCGGCCGGATAGGGCATGCGGCGTGCGCCCATCTCGGAATCGACGATACCGCCGCTCTTGTTTCCGGCCTCCGTGGCAGGAATCAGGTGCGGGAAGCCCGTACGGCGGTAATCTGCCCACGATTCGTTGCCCAACAGCCAGTTGGCAATCCATTTCTGGATGATGATACGCTCCTGCATCTCATCGGGCGTACCGGTCTTCCAGGCCACCGAGGTCGTCGAAAGCGTATTCGAATAGGTGTCCTTGCCGTTGTTGGGATCGATGTAGACGATCTGCGGCGCCGAGCTCTGTGCAATATAGCTCTCGTAGCCCGAGACGCCCCACTGCTCGAACGACAGGCGGATACCCTCGTTGTAGAAATCCTCGGCCGAACCGCTGCCCATGTCGAACCCGAAGACGGCCTTGGCCTCGGCCTTCAGGAAGGCCACCTCGGCGGCATTCATCCAGCAGAGCGGCGACGACGTGGTGAGCTTCACGCCCGAATACTTGTGGCCGATCGAGGAGAGGTCGGGGATCTCGATGCCGCGGCGCATGCCGACGTAGGTCTGGCCGGGCCACTCCGACTCGACGAAATAGGCCGCACGGCGGGGATCGTTGTAGGCGTTCATGTAGCAGATGATGTCAGCCGCTGCGTGCGAGTCACCGCCCGTCAGACAGGCCGTGTTGTCGGAGTGCGTCGCCGAGTTGTAGTTCACGGCCACGTAGATCGGGTTGCCGTCGGCTCCGAAGCTCGTCATGCAGGCGTTGTCATCGTTCGAGGTCATCACGCCGATCTCATGCGACACGGCGCTCTCGGCCATCGTGCGGGCCGTAGCCGGATCGGCATAGACGATACGCATGGCCAGACGCAGTTTGAGCGAATTGGCAAACTTGCACCACTTCTCGGCGCTGCCGCCATAGATGTTGTCGGCCGACGAGGCGATCGTCACCGAGCGGTTGGACGTCAGCACGTCGATGGCCGCATTGAGCTCCTCGAAGAACTTGTCGTAGACAGCCTTCTGCGAATCGTAGGGGACCTGCAGCTGTCCGTCGGCACCGATCTGCGAGTAGGGAATCGGACCATAGGTATCTGTCACGCGGTGCATGGCAGCCACCTTGATGACATCGGCAATGGCCAGGATCACCGGGTCGTCGGTCTGTTCCTTGAGCTCGCGCAGGTTCGAGTAGAGCGTCGGAATGACGAAATCACTGGCCATGAATACGTTGGTCCAGTTATCCGTCGGGTTGTAATTCGAAATGGTATTGCGCTGTTCGGCGTTCGAGTCGGCAAAATAGCCGCCCTGCGTACCGCCCAGCAGGCAGTCGGTGAACTGCGCCGTATTGACGTCGGTCGAAATCACACCGCTCATGATACCGCTCATCGTAGCACCGAGCAGGTATCCGTCGGCCTGCATCTGATCCTTGTTCGGCTGATAAGGATCGCTGTTGATCTCCAGATAGTTGGCCGTGCAGGCGCTACCCGAGAGCAGGACCGTGAAAAGAAGCGGTTTACATATGTTTTTCATAACGGTTCGGTTTAGAATTTGAGTCTGAGGTTGAATCCGATGTTGCGCAACGACGGCATCATGAAGTAGTCGATGCCCTGATAGAAGTTGCCCGTCGTGGCGATGGTCTCGGGATCGAACGGAGCCTTGTTGTAGATCATCCACAGGTTGCGGCCCACGAGCGAAAGGGTGATTTCGCACAGGTCACCCAGCACCTTGCGCGGGATGGTATAGCCGATCGAGGCCTCCTGCAGGCGGACGTTGGTGGCCGAGTAGGTGTAGTACTGCGGAACCGTATTGCCGCCGCTGACCGATGTATACCACTTGTTGGCATCGACCAGATCGCCGCCGTTGATCACCACGCCGCCGGCATCACGCGCCGCGGCCGAAGCCTCCGAAACACCGTAGTAGTCGAGCATGGCCTGCGTGCGCGAGAATACGACGCCGCCCAGGCGTGCCGACAGGGCGAATCCGAAGTTGAAGTTGCCCCAGCGGAAGTCGTTGCGCCAGGCCATGTTGGCATCCGGAAGCACCGAGCCCAGCTTGATGTAGTCATTGACGTTCGAGATGGCCTCCGTGGCAACATTGCCCGACTCATCGACATAGATGGCGCCGTTGGCGTCGTATTTCATGTCGCGCAGCGAGTAGAGGTCACCCAGCGTTCCACCCTCCTTGAGGATGAAGTGGGCCTCGCCCAGTCCGTCCATGTCGAGCAGATCGACCGAGAAACGCTGTCCGGTCTCGGGATTGACGATGTTGTTGGCCAGCGAGAGGATCTCGTTGTGGTTCGTCGAGAGCGTGTAGTTCGTGTCCCACGAGAACTTGCCCCACGTGTTGCTGTAACCGAGAGCCAGCTCGAAGCCGCGGTTGAGCACCTTGCCCGACTGGATCGTCAGCACCGAGGAACCCGAACCGGTCGAGATCGTCGTGTCGAACGTCTGGTCCTGCGTCTTGGTGTTGTAGTAGGTCAGGTCGAGGTTGAAGTGCTTGAGGAAGCGCATCGTAAGACCCACCTCGAAGGATTTCGTGCGTTCGGGCTTGAGGTTGTAGATCGGGTACTTCGTATTGGTGTTCCACGTCAGGCCGCTCTCGTTCCACTCATAGAGCGGGTTGGCGATGAAGCGCTCGAAAGCGACACCCACCGATGCATACGAACCGCGCAACTTCACGTAGGAGAGGTTCTCCGGCATGTTGGGGATAAGCTGCGAAAGCACGACCGAGGCACCCACCGACGGGTAGAAGAACGAACTCTTCTCGGAGTGGGGGCCAGCCAGCTGCGACGGCCAGTCGTTACGGCCGGTCACCGTAAGGAAGTAGGTGTTCTTGAAGCCCACCTCGGCCGAGAAGAAGACCGACTGGGTCTGCTCACGCCAACCCTCCTGCAGGCGCTTGGTCTTCGACGAGTTGCTCAGGTTCTGGATGTTGAAGACGTTGGCCAGGCCCGGCTTCTCTCCCTCGAAGGCGTCCGAACCGTCGGCGATCGGGCCGCGGACCTTCATTGCGTCGTAGCGCATGTCCGAGATCGAGGCTCCGGCATTGGCCTGCAGCGACCAGTTCTCGCCGAAGGTCTTGTTGATGTTCACCAGCACGTCACCGTAGACCTGCTTGTCGGTCATCTTCGTGATACCGTACATACCGCGGTCGGAGTACTCGGACAGCTGTTCGTAGGTCGAAGCATACATCTTCTCCGTATAGTCGGTGTGCGTGTTGTCGATGCTGACACGGCCCGAAACATTCAGCCAGTCGAGGATGTCGTACGACAGCGAGGCGTTGAGCATGTAGCGGTCCTTGCTGTTCTCACGCAGGTTGCGGTAGTTGATCCAGTAGGGGTTCTGCATCGTCAGGCCGGCATCGCCCACGGGCCAGTACTGCGTATAGAGCTGGCGCGAGGGGTTGTAACGCTCGTACATCTGAATGTCGCTCCAGTCGTCGCCGCGCGGGAAGATGTAGGCGCCTACCAGCGGATTGTTGTAGGTTCCCTGGTTGGTCATGTTGCGGTCGCGCTGGAGCACGTAGCTCGCACCGACATCAAGACGCATGCGGCCCTTGAAGAAATAGGTCGTATTGCGGAACGTGAAATTGTAGCGGTCGTAGCTGTTGTTGGGGACGATACCGCGCGAGTTGATCGCCGCGGCCGACGCGTAAACCTGGTTCTTTTCGTTGCCCGTCGAGAAGGAGACGCTCTCGGTTCCGGTCACACCCGTCTGGAAGTAGTCGTCGGCCGGATCATAGCCCATGTAGTTGGCCGAATTGAGCCGATGGCCCCAGCTGCGGACGATCGAACCGGTGCTCGACGAGAGGTCACCCGTGCCGTAGCGGTTCTGGAACTCGGGAAGGACGAACGGCGTCATGATCTCGGTGTTGCTCGACACGACGACCGACGTACGACCGGCCTTGCCGCGCTTGGTCGTAACGACGATGGCTCCGTTGGCGGCATCCGAACCGTAAAGGGCCGCAGCCGCGGCACCGTTCAGCACCGACAGCGACTCGATGTCCTCGGGGTTGATGTCGGCGATCGGGTCGGTCGTACCCTGCGAACCGAACTTCGTTCCGCCGTCGCGGGCCGTAGTGAACATCGGCACGCCGTCGATCACGTAAAGGGCATTCGACGACTGGCTGATCGACTTCTGACCGCGCATGACCACCTTCGAGGCACCGCCGACACCCGACGACGAGGCGTTGATCGTCACACCGGCCACCTTGCCGTTGAGCGAATTGATGAAGTTGGCGTCCTTGTTGGCGAGCAGGCTCTCGGAATCGACCTGCTGTACGTTATACGACAGGGCCTTCTCCGAGCGCTTGATGCCGAGGGCCGTCACGACGACCGCATCGACCTGCTGCGTCTCTTCGCGGAGCGTGAAGTCCACCTGCGTACGGCTTCCCACGACAGCCTCGACCGTCTGATAGCCCAAATAATTGACTGTCAGGACTGCATTTTCAGCGGGGGGGGGAACTTGCAGCGTGTAGTCTCCGTTCAGGTCGGTGCTCACACCGATGGTCGTACCTTTGACGAGCACGGCGGCTCCGATCACCGGAAACCCGTTCCCGTCGAGCACCTTACCCGAGATGCGCACGGGACGGCTGTCATCCTTCTTCACCGAGAGCAGGATGTTCTGCCCTTCGACGCTGTAGGTCAGTCCGGTACCCCGTACCAGCTGGTCGAGGACCTGGTTGATCGGCTGACTCTCGGCATCGACCGACACGATCTGACGCGCCGCATCGATCCCGTCGCCGAGCATGAAGAGATAGGGGGATTCTCCTTCGATCTTGGAAATAGCCTGCGTCAGAGGGACCTTGTCCAACCGGACCGTGAGCGTATTGTCCTGGGCAAAGGCCGCCGTTGCGAAGAGGCAGAGGCATGCGCAGGCAAATGCAGGCATAAACTTGATTAGTTTCCCGATTATACGGAAACTTACGTTTTTATTCATACATTTGTAGAGTGTTTAGGTAATAGGTTTTGTTCGTTCGTCAAGGGCGGGGCCGTTACCTGCCTGCGGGTGTGCAGACCCGCAGGCTTTTTTTTACGGTATTACTCGATCTCCCCCGCCGGAAATGGAGGCAGACATCAACTCATGAGGACAGCGGTTTTAAAAGGTTGGTAATACATTTATTTCGATTCATCGATCAATAGATTGTAATGACGTTGCTGCGCACGTCGTGCTCGAAACGGAAGTCGGAGTTGTGCTGCAGCACGCGCAGGGCATGGTCCACACCGTCCGAGATGCGGATCTTGCCGCTCTTGAATCCGATGACGGGCATCTCCCGGCGACGGATGTCGATGCGCACGTTGTAGGCCTTCTCAAACTTGCGCATCAGCTCCTCGAACGACAGCCCGCGGATGCTGATGAGCCCTTCGGTCCAGCAAACGGCATCGAGGTCGGCATTCCGCTCGACGGAGATCCGTCCCTCGGTCAGACGCGCCTCGTCGTTGGGTTCCAGAACGATGGCCCGGTGCGTCGCGGGATCGGTCAGCCGCACACGTCCCTCGAGGAGCGTGGTCGAGAAAGAGCCGGTTTCGGCATCGGCCTCGACATTGAACTTCGTTCCCAGCACCTCCACATCCGAGGCGAAGGTCTCGACAACGAACGGATGCCCGGCATCGTGTGTGACCTCGAACATCGCCTCGCCGGTGAGTTTCACCTCACGACGATAACGTCCGAAAACCGACGGATACTCCAGACGCGATCCCGAGTTGAGCCACACGCGGGTACCGTCCGAAAGGGTCACCTCGATTCGCTGGCCGGCCGGGACATTCAGCGCAACCATCTGCTCGGACACGCTGTCGAACGTATATACATAGGTCAAATAACCCACTCCGAGGAGCAGTGCCACGACGGCCGCCACGCGCAGCACGCGGCGGAAGACCATCCGCATGGCCGTCGGCCGGGAGGAAGCTGCGGCAGTCGTCGCACGCTGCGGGGTTTCGCCCGCAGCGAGACGCTCGAGCTCGGGTCCGTACATCTTGGTCGTCTCGAAGACGAAACGTATCTCGTTGAATTCACGCACATGCTCGGGAGAAGCGTCGAGCCAGTCGGCCATGCGGCGCTTTTCCTGCTCCGAGCAGTTGCCTTCGAGGTATTTCAGTACGTCGGTCGATTTCATCACAATACTTCTTTTTTGTACGTTTTGTCCGCATCGGTCCTGGGCTCCGCACGGTGCATTGCCGGCCGACAGACTATTATCACACTTTTTTCGTTCTCTTGACATCTATATATTGCACGAAAGCGGTGATCGGACAACCCGATCGGAGCATTTTGTGCAAATAAATATTTTTACGAAATTGCTAAATTTTTTTCACGATCTAATTCTAAAAAAACCAGATCTGACACGGTGTTTTTTTCACGGATTGGTCGGAATGCTCGTGTAACGATTGAAAAAATATTATAACTTTGATCCCGAAAAAACAGTCAGTATGCCGATACCGGACGAGAGAGAATCCAGCGTCAGGGAATTCAACGAACTTTATTTCACCTATCGGAGCAATTTCATCTCGATAGCCCGTTCGTATGTCGAAGAGACGGCCGTGGCGGAGGACATCGTCACGGACAGTTTCGTTGCATACTGGGTACGGCGGCACGAACTGGCAGCAGATACGGATCCCCGACGCTACGTTGTCGGAGCGATCAAGAAGCGGTGCCTGGAGCACCTGCGCAACAAGCAGATCCACCAGCGCGTCGAAAAGAAGCTGCAGGATGCCAGCGACCGCATGCTGGAATACCACCTGGGAAGCCTCGAATGCTGCAAACCCGAACAGCTCTATGCCGACGAGGTGTTGGCCATTCTGCAGAAGCGGCTGGACGAGATGCCCGAACTCACCCGTGAGATCTTCATCGCCAGCCGCACCGAGGAGTTGAGCTACAAGGACATCGCCGAACGTTTCCGAATTCCCTCCTACAAGGTCAAGTATGAGCTGCAGAAGGCCCTGACCCAGTTGCGGGATTCACTCAAGGACTATCTGCCGGGCGTCCTTGTCCTAATCGCCGTGGACTTCCTGCTGCGCTCGGGGCACCACCCAAGCGGCATGTAACCCGTTGAGAGGCCCCCGCCGTCCGTGCGGCCGGAAACCGTTGCGGTCAGCCTGGCCGATGCACTTCACTCCAACCATTTTCCTCCGGACTCTTCGGCCCCGCCCGCAGCGAAGACTGCCTTCGGGCCGACAGCCGGCTCCCCTATTCCGGGTAGATCATCCGGATGGTGGCCCCGCCATCGACGGTCAGGGTCTGCCCGTTGAGAAAGTCGTTCGCCTCGTCGCACAGGAAGAGACACATGCGGGCGATGTCCCCGGGTTCCCCGACCCGGCCCGATGGATGGGACTGATGATCCTCCGAGCGCAACGGCTCCTCTTCGCGCACATGAATCCATCCCGGAGCAATGGCATTGACCGTAATGCGGAGCGGAGCCAGAGAGACGGCCAGCGAGTGTGTCAGCGAGTAGATGCCGCCCTTCGAGGCGGAATAGGCCTCGGTTCCGGCCTCGCTCTGCAGGTAGCGGGTCGAGCAGAGGTTGATGATGCGTCCGTATCGCCGATTGCCGTTCCGGCGGCGGTGGAGAGCCAGCTGGCGTGAGGTAATGAAAACCGGGCGCAGGTTGGTGGCGATCACCCGGTCGAACTCTTCGATCGAAAGTTCATCGAGGGGTTTGAAGAGGCCGATCCCGACGTTGTTCACCAGAATGTCGATATCGCCCAACGTCTCGAAAAGCTGTTGCATGCACCCCTCGAGACCGGCGGCATCGGTGACATCCAGCTGACAGAAACGGGCTCCGGTCCCGGCTGCGGTCCGGGCCCCGAGCTCGGGGTCGATGTCGCAGAAGACCACCTCATCGCCCTGCCGGGTGAAAGCCTCTACAATTCCCTTTCCGATTCCGCGGGCGCCGCCCGTAACGAATACACGTCTTTTCATGTTTTTTTGAATTTTTACCGCAAAGATAGCGCAAGTCGGCTGCAGAGACAAGAGCCGAAACCCCTCGAAAACGATCCGATTTCGTGACATCCCACCCACTCCGGGCGT
>ULUJ01016237.1_pt1 | contig 14442 bp, 13 predicted proteins | sample 1958381 | NCBI WGS metagenome assembly ULUJ01 (sample SAMEA4835757, study PRJEB28245) | human gut metagenome | biome: gut microbiome; material: fecal sample | place: Denmark | collected 2008 | reverse complement strand
TAATAATAAGCTCGTAAATCTATTAAAAAATAATTGGTTATTTAATTATCCAAAAACAATAATCATAACAGGTACTCAAGATCCATTACACGATGAAGGAGTTGAGTTAAAAAATAAATTAGAAAGATTTAGTGTTTATGTAAATCACTTAGATATAGAGAATGCTAAACATGGATTTTTAACTAGTATTATAGATCAAAAGTATACTGATAATACAATTGAATTTTTAAAAAAATACTTGTAAGAATAACTCTATTTTGATATACTTTAAATAGAAAGAAGGTAAAAAATGGATATAAGTTTTAAAATTGAAAATGAAGTATTTAATGTAAGAACTTCAGCATTTATTAGACATAATGATGAAGTACTTGTTTGTGTTCACAAAGATAAGGATTATTGTAGCTTACCAGGTGGAAGAGTTAAACTAAATGAATCAAGTAGCAAAGCATTAGTGCGAGAACTAAAAGAAGAATTAAATTATGATATCAGGGAAGAAGAATTAAAAATAGTAAGAATTGTAGAAAATTTCTTTACTTATAAAGATGGCAGAGTATTTCATGAATACTTATTTATCTATGAACTTGCTATAGATGATTCAATTTATAATGGAGACTTTAAAAACTTAGAAAATGAAAATATTACAATGAACTGGATGAGGGAAGAAGCATTTATTTTATATAATGTTAAACCAGGTATTTGTAAAGGTATTGTTGCAGATAATTCACTAAAACATATTATATTAAATGAAAAAGCCAACGATTAACGTTGGTTTTATTTTATAATGTTTCAATTTCTTCAACTTGATTATTTGCTGTATCACTTGTAATTTTACCTATAAATGCATTTTTTATTTCAGTATCTTCTTCACCAATATCATCTTCGACATCAATTACTCTAAGTATTTCATCAACACTAGTAAGACCCGCAACAACTTTTTCAAGCCCATCTTGAAGTAGGGAAGTAACATCAGATTTATTATAAACCAAATCTCTTAGTTCACTTTTTCTTACATTATTTGTAATAGCATCTCTGACTTCTTGATTAATTTCTAGTATTTCATGTAAAGCAATACGACCAGTATAACCATTAATACATTCACTACATCCATGCGGAGTATAAACTTCAGTAACTTCCTTTTTTAATACTTTTTCAAATAATATTTTTTCATATGGTGTAGTTGTTCTGCTTGTTCTACATTTTGGACATAATCTTTTAACAAGTCTTTGAGAAATAATACCAGTTAAAGCACTTCCAAGTAAGTATCTTTCAACTTCCATATCAAGCAATCTTTCAATTGTATTAAGTGAATTATTGGTGTGAATTGTAGATAATACTAAGTGGCCAGTAATTGATGCACGAACTGCAATACGAGCAGTTTCATCATCACGAATTTCCCCAATCATTATAATATCTGGGTCTTGACGAAGAATACTTCTTAATGTATTACCAAAAGTAAGACCTATATCACTCATTACTTGTACTTGATTTATACCAGCTATTTTCATTTCAACTGGGTCTTCAACAGTAATAACATTTTTAGATACTGTATTTAATATTTGTAACATACTATATACAGTAGTTGACTTACCACTACCAGTAGCACCAGCAACAAGAATAATACCATTTGGCATTTTAATTAACTTCTTTATTTTTTCTAAGTTCTTTTGTGATAATCCTAAGTTTTCTAAACCACCACTTGACATAGTATAATTAAGAATACGAATAACTATTTTTTCACCATCAACAATAGGAAGTGAAGATACACGCAAGTCTAAATCAACTTTATCAGATAAGCTTTTTATCGCACCATCTTGAGGAAGCCTTGATTCAGTAATATTCATACCAGATATAATTTTAATTCTTGTAAGTAAGTTCTTCTTAACAAAGTTTGGTACTTTTGCATATTCTAAAAGTTCCCCATCTATTCTAATGCGGACATTAAGACAATCTTCCGTAGGATCGAAGTGAATATCTGATGCTTTCTTATTAATAGCATCTATTATCATTTCGTTTACGATATCAACAACAGGTTTATTTTCATAGTCAAAATCTCTAAACATCTGTATCACACAATTCCTTTATTCTTATAATATTATACACTATATTTATCATTTTCACAATGCATTTTTGTTAATTTTAAAAATTTTCTAAAGCACTTGACTATCAAACATATATTTGATACAATTGATTTGTAATGAAATGAGAAAATTTGCTTGGATAATTTGCAAATTTGTTATATAATAAATCTAGTGTGTAAAGGTGGTGCAAAAATGGTTATAGGTATAGATGTTGATGACACAATAACAAAAACGAGCAAGTGTGCTAATAAGTTATTAAAAAATGATGATAAATATAATTATGTAATAGATTATCATGATTTAAATAGTGATGATTATGATGAATTTATAAATAAGTATATAGGTAATATTTATGATTGTGTACCACTTAAAGAAGATGTAGTTAATACATTAAAGTTATGGCATGATGAAGGCATAAAAATAATTTTTATTACAGCCCGAGGTAGTGATAATTATAAGGATGCATTTTCAAAAACTGGATTATATTTTGTAAGTAATGATATTTATTTTGATAAAATAATATTTAAACAAAAAAGTAAGTTTGATGCATGCATTAAAAATAATGTTGATTTATTTATAGATGATAAAGAAGAAGTATTAGATGAAATAAAAAAGAAAGGTATTGCTACATTAAGAATAACTGATTCTTTAGAAAGTAAGCATGAAGTAGTAAAGACTTGGCAAGAAATTAAAGATTACGTAGATAGGTGGGTTAGTTATGGAAGAAAGAATAATTGATGCAAATACAAGCATCGAAGATATATTTGATAAAAGCATTAGACCAGAAAGTTTAGATGAATATGTTGGTCAAGATAAAATAAAACACAATTTAAAAGTATTTATTGAAGCAGCAAAGATGCGTGATGAGCCCTTAGATCATGTTCTTTTGTATGGTCCTCCGGGACTTGGAAAAACAACGCTTGCTCACATTATAGCAAATGAACTTGGAAGTAATTTAAAAACTGCAACAGGTCCAGCTATTGAAAAAAGCGGAGATCTAGCAGCAATACTTTCAACACTTGAACCTGGTGATGTCTTATTTATTGATGAAATACACCGTATTCCTTCCTTTGTTGAAGAAATACTTTATTCTGCCATGGAAGATTTTACAATTAATGTTGTAATAGGCACTGAAGGGAAAAGTAGATCAATTAAAATAGATTTACCACCATTTACTTTAGTTGGAGCAACAACTAGAGCAGGTGATTTATCAAGTCCTCTTCGAGATAGATTTGGTATTGTTAATAAACTTGAGTATTACACAGATGAAGAACTGGCAAGTATAGTAAAAAGAACAAGTCAAGTTTTAAACATGAAAATTAATGATGATGCAGCAATGGAACTTGCTAAAAGAAGTAGAAAAACACCACGTATTGCCAATAGATTATTTAAGCGTGTTCGTGACTTTGCCCTTGTGGAAGGTGATGGCTTAATAAATTTAGATATAACCCTAAATGCTTTAGATAGATTAAATGTTGATACCTATGGGCTTGATATGATTGATATTGAATATTTAAAAGCTTTAATAAATAAATTTAATGGTGGACCTGTCGGAGTTGAAACAATTTCAACAGCAATCGGGGAAGAAATATCAACAATTGAAGATGTCGTTGAGCCATTTCTTTTGCAAGAAGGATTTATAAAAAGAACCAGAAGTGGTCGTGTTGCAACAGAAAAATCATATAAACATTTAGGAATAAATCATAATATGTCGTTATTTTAAGGAGGTTAAAATGATTTTAGATGGAAAAAAACTAAGGGAAGAACTTCTTGCTAATTATAAAAATATAATAGAAAAAGAAAATTTGAAAATTAAACTTGCAATCATTCAAGTGGGTGATAATGAAGCAAGTAATATTTATGTTAAAAATAAAGAAAAATATTGTAATATGGTAGGTATTAAAACAGATATATATAAATTATCTAGTGATACAAAAGAAGAAGAGTTAATTAATTTAATTGATAAGTTAAATAAAATAAAAGAAGTAACTGGAATCATTTTACAAAGTCCAGTACCAAAGCATATTGATTATGATAAATGTAGCAAGACTATATTAAGTAGTAAAGATGTTGATGGTTTTACCAAAGAAAATATATATAAATTATATATGAATGAAGATACAATTATGCCTGCAACAGTAAAAGGGATTATTGTCCTTTTGAAAAAATATAACATTAATATAGATGGAAGTAATGTTGTTATTATTGGTCGTGGTAATATTGTTGGTAAACCATTATCTCTTGCCTTAACTAATGAAAATGCAACAGTAAGCTTACTTCATTCTCATACAAAAGATATAACAAAATATACAAAAGAAGCAGACATAATAATATCTGCATGCGGTATTCCAAATATTATAACTAGTGATATGATTAAAGATAACGCTGTTGTAATAGATGTCGGAGTAAATAGAATAAATGGTAAAATTGTAGGTGATGTAGATTTTGAGAGTGTTTTTAAAAAAGCATCATACATAACACCGAACCCTGGGGGAGTGGGTCCAATGACAATTGCCATGATTATAGATAATTTAATAAAGTTAAAGAGAGGTTGTTAGATGGATAAAATATTAGAAGATGCGTTAAAGAAAGAAAAAATTAGACAAGAGAATAATATTGAATTAATAGCTAGTGAAAATTATGTTTCAAAAGATATTTTAATCTTACAAGGAAGTATCTTAACAAATAAGTATGCTGAAGGTTATCCGAAAAAAAGATATTATGGAGGATGCGAAAATATTGATGTATTTGAAAGTACTGCTATAGAATATGCCAAAAAGTTATTCGGAGCAAAATATGCAAATGTTCAACCCCATTCAGGTTCATCTGCAAATATGGCAGTATATCGTGCCCTTTTAAAACCAGGGGATAAAGTCCTTGCTATGAATCTTCAAAATGGAGGACATTTAACACATGGTCATAAATTATCTTTTAGTGGTATTGATTATGATATAATTGATTATGATATCAATAAAGAAACGGAAGTTATTGATTATGATGCACTGGAGGATCTTGCTCTAAAAGAAAAACCAAAGATGATTATTGCTGGAGCAAGTGCATACTCAAGAATAATTGATTATGCCAGATTTAAAAGGATTTGTGAAAAAACGGGTGCATATTTAATGGTAGATATGGCTCATGTAGCAGGTTTAGTTGCAACTAATCTTCATCCAAGTCCAATACCTTTTGCAGATGTAGTTACATCAACTACTCATAAGACATTACGTGGTCCTCGCGGAGGATTGATACTTACAAATAATGAAGAAATTGCTAAAAAAATAGATAAAACGGTTTTTCCAGGTTTGCAGGGTGGACCACTTATGCATGTAATTGCTGCAAAAGCACAGTGTTTCTATGAAGCAATGCAGCCTGAGTTTAAGGTCTATCAAGAACATGTCCTTGAAAATATTAAAGCACTAGCCAGTGTTTTACAAAGTGAAGGATTTAGAATAATATCTGGTGGAACAGATAATCATCTAATACTTGTTGATGTTAAGAATTGTTGTGGTAAAACAGGTAAAGAAGCTCAAGAAATATTAGATAAAATCCATATTACTACGAATAAAAATGCAATACCAAATGATACAGAATCATTAACGGTAACAAGTGGATTAAGACTTGGTTCACCAGCAATGACATCACGTGGTTTAACAAAAGATGATTTTGAAAATATAGGTTTTATTATATCACGTGCGTTAAAAAATAGTAGTGATGAAAAAGTTTTAAAAGAATTAGAAAAAGAAGTATTAAATATAACTAGTAAATATCCATTATGGTATTAAAGGGAGGTAAAAAAATGGAAGTAAAGTTATTAGGTGTAACAAATGAAGAATACATTAAGAATCAATTGCAAATTTGTGCTGCAGCAGGAAAATTATCAAGAATGCCTGGGACAGTATTTGATGCCTACACATCAATGAGCGATTATGAAAAAGCATTAAAATTTATTAAAATGGTTATTGGAATGGGACACACTTCAACAATAGATCATGATTATATGGTTTTTGCCTTATCTGGAGTAAGCCCAGTCGTAGAACAAACAATCATTGCTGAAAGATTCTCATCATTTACCATTAAATCAAGACGTGAAGTAGATTTCTCATCAGTTGGTTTTTACACACCAGATTTTCATACCGAAGATGGAAGTATTTCTCCGGATAATGAATTGTTAAAAGAAAAATATAATAAATATATGCAAAGCCTTTTTGATTCATATGAATATTTTGTTTCATCTGGTATAACTAAAGAAGATGCAAGATTTGTTTTGCCATATTCATATCACTCAGAAATTATCATGGGTCTAGATGGAACTAGCTTAGCTAGAATGATTAGTCTTTTAACCAAAACAAAGTATAGTAATATAACTGAGTTAAAAGAACTTGGAGAGTCTCTAAAAAAAATATCAGAAACTAGAGCACCATATATAAATACTGTTGTAGATAAAGAACCAAAAGTATTAGAAAGTGAAACTGAACAAATACTAAAAGACTTAGGTATAACAAAAGAATATGATTTACTTGATGAACCTATTCTTTTATCACACACTGATAATTTAGATGAAACAATATTTATCAATGCCTTAGCAAGAATAAGTGGCAAGAGTGTTCATGATGCAAAATTAATGTATGATAAATTAATTAAAAATAATGAAGAGTTAAAAGCTAAGTTAATGAAATCAATCTTTAATGAAGTAAATCATGAAGATTTAAGACAAGTAAATATGAGATTCCAATTTGCCGTTCCATATGCAATACTTACTCACTTTACTAGACATAGAAGATTATCTTTATCAATTCCTGATTTTGTACCGAATAATGATTTATTAAAATATACAACCCCACCAAAGATAAAACAAAATGACGGGTTAAATCAAAAATATGAAGAAATATTTAGAAAAAATAAAGAAATCTGGGAAGAATTTAAATCATATAACATTAAAGAAGAAGATTTAGTATATTTCACATTAAGTGGTAATACAATAAATATTATTATAAACTTTGATGGTGAAGCGTTCCGTTGGATATGTCGCCTTAGGGAATGTACAAAAGCCCAATGGTGTATCCGTAATATAGTTACAAAAATGCATGAATTAATAGATGAAATATCAACATATTATTCAGATAATCTTGGACCTGACTGTGTAACAAAACACGTATGTGGTGAAGGAAAAGAATCATGTGGAAGACTAAAATTAATATTAAAGAAAGAGGGACTAAATAATGAAAAAAGGTAAATTAATAGTAATCGAAGGAACTGATTGTTCAGGAAAAGAAACTCAAGTTAAAAAAGTAGTAGAAAGATTTAAAGAAAAAGGAATAAACATTTATAACTATTCATTTCCAATGTATGATACACCAACAGGTAGAATTATTGGAGGACCATACTTAGGTAAATCTTATATTGGAGAAGGTTGGTTTAAAGAAGGAGCACCGAATGTTGATGCTCTAGCAGCTTCAGCTTATTATGCCGCAGACCGTAGATACAACATAGGTATTATAAATAATCACTTAGAAAAAGGTGACATAGTTATTCTTGATAGATATGTTGAATCAAACATGGCTCACCAAGGTGGTAAATTAAAAACCCGCGAAGAAAGAGAAAAAATGTATCAAAAACTAGATCAGTTGGAATTTGAAATAATGGAATTACCTCGTCCAGATGCTGTAATATTTTTATACATGCCATTTGAATATGCCGCAATATTAAAGAAAAATAGAGCGGAAACACCAGATCAGCACGAATCAAATAAAGCTCATTTAAAACAAGCAGAAACTGCATACTTAGAATTAACTGAAAAATATGGGTATCAAAAAATAACTTGTGTTAAAGATGATGTAATTAGAACAATTGATGATATCAGTGATGAAGTAGTTGCAAGAATCGAGGAAATTATTAAATGAATATTTTAGAATACGACTATGACTTACCACAAAAGTTTATTGCACAAACCCCATTAAAAAACCGAAGTGATTCAAAATTATTATTATTAAATAAAGATAATGGTAATATTAAAGAAGATGTTTTTAAAAATATTGGTAAGTATTTAAAAAAAGGTGATGTTCTAGTTTTAAATGATACTAAAGTAATACCAGCTAGGTTAATCGGGGAAAAAGAAGAAACAAAAGCAGTTATTGAACTTTTACTTTTAAAAGACGTTGAAGGAGATATCTGGGAATGTCTTGCAAAACCTGGAAAAAGATTACATGTTGGAACTATTATTAGTTTTGGTAATGGGCTACTTAAAGCAGAAGTTATTGAAAAAAAAGATGAAGGAATAGTGCATGTAAAACTTATATATGATGGAATACTTATGGAAATACTAGAGAGTCTTGGAACGATGCCACTTCCTCCGTATATTCACGAATCTTTATCTGATCAATCGCGTTATCAAACTGTCTATGCTAAAAACTTAGGCAGTGCAGCAGCACCAACTGCAGGGCTTCATTTTACAAAAGAATTACTCGATGAACTATCGAAAATGGGTGTAGAAATATTATATGTAACTCTTCATGTAGGTCTTGGAACATTTAGACCTGTTGAAGTTAGTGATATAACAAAACATCATATGCATAGTGAGTATTACATAATGACTGAAGATGTTGCAAAAAAACTAAATAAAGCAAAAGAAGAAGGAAGAAATATTTATGCAGTTGGGACTACATCAACTAGAGTACTAGAAACAGTAGCTCATAAATATGATAAGTTTTCTGCTTGTAGTGGGAACACTGATATATTTATTTATCCAGGTAATTTCGAGTTTAAAGCAATAGATGGACTTATAACAAACTTCCATTTACCAAAAAGTACATTATTAATGCTAGTTTCAGCCTTATCAAAAAAAGAATATATATTAAATGCTTATGAATATGCAAAAGAACATGACTTTAGATTCTTTTCATTCGGAGATGCTATGTTTATTAAAAAAGACATATAGCATCTTTTTTCTTTCAAAATTTTGTAAAATTGTCCCATTTTTATTGTGCGATTACTAAATATCATGGTAGAATATATACTATGGAGGTAATTATGGAAAAATATGTTTATTTGTTTCAAGAAGGAAACAAAGATATGAAAAATCTCCTTGGAGGAAAAGGTGCTAATTTAGCAGAAATGACTAATATTGGTATGCCAGTTCCAAGTGGATTTACCGTTACAACAGAAGCTTGTAACAAATATTATAAAGATGGAAAGGAATTAAGTTCTGAAGTAATTGACCAAATTAAAGAAGCTTTAGAAAAGCTTGAAGCAAAAAGTGGTAAAAAATTTGGTGATTTAGAAAATCCTTTGCTAGTTAGTGTAAGAAGTGGTGCTCGTGCAAGTATGCCAGGTATGATGGACACTGTACTAAACTTAGGATTAAATGATGATATTGCAGCATCATTTTCAGAAAAAATCGGTAACAAAAGATTTGTTTATGATTCATACAGAAGATTTATTCAAATGTTTGCGGATGTTGTAAAAGGTTATTCAAAGAGTAAGTTTGAAACAATCATTGATGAAGTTAAAACTAAAAAAGGTGTTAAAAATGACATAGAATTAGATGAAAATGATATGGTTCAATTAACTAGTCTATTCAAGAAAGCTTATAAAGAATTTGCGGGTGAGGATTTCCCACAAGATCCAATTGTTCAATTAATCGAAGCAGTAAAAGCTGTATTTAGAAGTTGGAATAATGAAAGAGCAATCTATTATAGAAGAATAAATGATATTCCATCAAGTTGGGGAACTGCAGTTAATGTTCAAGAAATGGTTTATGGAAATAGTGGAGAAAATTCCGGAACAGGTGTTGCATTTACAAGAAACCCAGCAACTGGAGAAAAAGCATTATTCGGAGAATATTTAATTAATGCTCAAGGTGAAGATGTTGTAGCAGGTATTCGTACACCAAGCCCAATAGCAACATTAAAAGAAGAAATGCCTGAAGTATATAAAGAATTTGCAAGTATTGCACAAGAATTAGAAAAACATTATAAAGATATGCAAGATATGGAATTTACTATTGAAAATGGCAAGTTATTTATTCTTCAAACAAGAAATGGTAAAAGAACAGCACGTGCAGCAGTAAAGGTTGCAGTTGATTTAGTAAATGAAAAAATGATTTCTAAAGAAGAAGCTGTATTAATGGTTGAGCCTAAACAATTAGATGCATTACTTCATCCAACATTTACTACCCAATCTCTAAAGAGTGGTAAAGTTGTAGCTAGAGGACTTGCAGCATCACCTGGTGCAGGAACTGGCAAAATTTATTTCAATGCTGCAGATGTAATTGAAAACAAGAAAAAAGGAATTGATTCACTTCTTGTTAGACTTGAAACATCACCTGAAGATATCGAAGGAATGAATTCAAGTAAAGGTGTTTTAACTATTCGTGGTGGAATGACTAGCCATGCAGCAGTAGTTGCTCGTGGAATGGGAATTTGCTGTGTAAGTGGAGCTTCATCTATTGTTATAAATGAAGAAGAAAAAACATTAAAAATGCCAGATGGAACAATTTACAAAGAAGGAGATTATCTATCAATTGATGGATCAACTGGTAATGTTTACGCTGGTAAACTTGAAATGCAAGATGCATCAATTAGTGGAGACTTTGAAACATTTATGTCTTGGGCAGATGATGCCAGAGTACTTCGTGTAAGAACAAACGCTGATACACCAAAAGATGCAATTCAAGCAAGAAAATTCGGAGCAGAAGGAATTGGTTTATGTCGTACGGAACACATGTTCTTTGAACGTGACAGAATATTCAACTTCAGAAAAATGATTTGTGCAACAACCTTAGAAGAAAGAGAAAAAGCTCTAGAAAATATTTTGCCTTATCAAAGAAAAGACTTCGAAGGATTATATGAAGCAATGGCACCATATAGTGTAGTTATAAGATATTTAGATCCACCACTACATGAATTCTTACCAAAAACCGATGCTGAAATTAAAGAACTTGCAAAAGACCTAGGAAAAACAACTGAAGAATTATATGAAGTAATTGATTCATTAAAAGAATTCAACCCAATGATGGGACATCGTGGATGCCGTCTTGCTATAACTTATCCAGAAATAGCTAGAATGCAAACAAGAGCAGTTATCGAAGCAGCTATTAATGTATCTAAAAAAGGAATCGATGTTACACCAGAAATTATGATACCTCTAGTAGGTGAAGTAAAGGAATTAAAATATGTTAAAAACATCGTTTGCCAAACAGCAGATGCTATAATAAAAGAATCTGGTATTGATTTAAAATATGAAGTTGGAACAATGATAGAAATTCCAAGAGCAGCACTTTTAGCAGATAAGATTGCTGAAGAAGCAGAATTCTTTAGCTTTGGAACCAATGATTTAACTCAAATGACTTATGGCTTTTCAAGAGATGATGCTGGTAAATTCTTAAATTCTTATTATGAAAAAGGAATATTTGAATTTGATCCATTCGCTCGTATTGACTTTGATGGGGTTGGACTTCTTATGGAAATGGGTGCTACAAAAGGACGTAGTGTTAATAAAGATTTAAGTCTTGGTATCTGCGGAGAACATGGCGGAGACCCAGCAAGTGTTGAATTCTGTCATAAACTAGGATTTAACTATGTATCTTGTTCACCATTTAGAGTTCCAATTGCTCGTTTAGCAGCAGCTCAAGCCGCAATTAAAGAAAAGCTAAATAGATAAGTTGATATTAAAGAGATTGAAATTATTTCAATCTCTTTTTTTGAATAAAAAAAAGAAGCAATAAAGCTTCTAACTATTAAATAATCTATCTTGCATTATATCAGAATTATCTAAATACATCTTATACATTTTATATATATCACTATCTTTATAATTAACTTCTTTAAAGTTATCATTTAAATCCAATATTTTCCCATTTCTATAACTTATCAAAATAGGTGAGTGAGTTGATATAATAAATTGACTTCCTTTTTTAACCAAATCATCAATCAAACACAAAAGTGAAAGTTGACCTTGAATTGATAATGCTGCCTCAGGTTCATCCAAAATATATAATCCTTTTTCAGTAAATCTATTTTGAACAACTTTTAAAAATGATTCCCCGTGTGAACAATGATGTAAGTTACCACCATATGATTTAAATAATGAATTCCAATGAGTCTCTTTAACAAGTCTTTCAACTTCACTTGAAAAATTATAAAATGATTCAGCCCTTAGAAAAAATTTAGTTGCAGGTTCATTATCAATTACAAGTTTTAAATAATCTGACAAATTAGATGTAGTATCATTAGTTTCATACATAAAATTTTCAGTACCACCCTCTTTAGGTAAATCTAAATTAACAGCAATAGCTTCAATAAAAGTAGATTTTCCAACTCCGTTTTCTCCAACAAAAAATGTAACCGGAGAATTAAATTTAATTCTTTCAAAGTTTTTAACAACAGGTATATTAAAAGGATACTCATTATAATCTTGAATTTTATACTTTTCTAAAATTATTTCTCTAATCATAAGCTTACTACTCATAATAATCACAACCTCAAAAGTATAATATCATGAAAATACTAAAAAATCTATATAAATCACAAAAACGATAATTTTAATAAGAAATTAAATTGACCCAACGTGATATATGTGATACATTTAATATGCGAGTAAAAAATGTTAAATCATTTTTGTGAGGGGGCTATTTTCGGATAGAGCCCTAGTTTTAAAGTAAAGATTGAATTAATTTTCAATCTTTTTTTTTCGCTTTAAAATTTGTTATAATTACTGTGGCGATAGAAATGAGAATATTAATAATTGGAGCAGATGTCCTAGGTTCGAATCTTGCTCACTCTTTAAAAAAGAATAATGATATAACAATACTTGCAAGAAATACCACATATGAAAATATTAAAAATAATGGTCTTGTAATAAAACATAAATTAGAAAGAAAAAAATCGACCATTTTAAAGTAATTGATAATTTAAATGAAAGTGATTACTATGATGCGATATTTGTAGTAACCAGATTTTCATCGTTAGATAAAATTGTACCAATCCTAGAAAATAATAAAAGTAAAAATATAATTTTTGTAGGTAACAATATTACTGCAGAAAAATACATGAACATAAAAGATAAAAACGTATTGTTTGCATTCTTTATCGCAGCAGGTAAAAAACATGATGGATATATAGAATCAATTTGTTTAAATAAAATTGAAATCGGACGAGTAGATGGAAAAGATATAAGTAATAATTTTATAAAAACGATATTCAAGGATTCAAAAAGAAAGGTAATAATAGAAAATAAAATGAATGATTATCTTAAATCTCATGCATGTGCAGTATTACCCATTGTGTTTGCAAGCTACAAAGTAAATGGAAACTTAAAGTTACTAAAAAAAGATAAAGAATATTCTTTATTAATCATGGATGCAATAATTGAAGGATACAATGTTTTAAAAGGCTTAGGTTTTGAAATACTTCCAGAAGAAGAATATGAGGATTGCACTAACAAGAAAAAACTATGTATTTCATTTATAGGTTTTTATTTTCAAACTTTCTAGGAAAAATATGTATATCAGATCATGTGATGAATGCTAAAGAAGAATTTTTACTTTTAGAAAGTGAATTTGAGAATCTTAAGAAAAAATCCAAAGTAGAAACCAAAATATATGATAAGTTAAAGAAAAGTTTGTTAGAACATGGTGTTGACAAAATGCCAAAATAGTGATATATCCAATATGTGAATGAAACACGAAAATGTTTCTTGCTTCCGAGTGGTGCAAGTAATAAATAATCCCGGTCGAAAATACGTAAAACTTCATTAATTCAATGGAGTTTTTTTGAAAAATGTGGTATACTTATTTAGACAGAAAGAGGTACTAATGACAATAAATCTTAATGAATTGATAACTAAATATTTAAAAAAGAAAGAAAAAATTCAAAATAACATTAATTTCAATAATGAATTATTTTTAGATTACTTAAAAGATGATTTTAGTTATCAAATAAAAGAACGAGGAAAAGACTATTATGAAAAAAATAAAGTAATATCATGTTACAAGACAGACACAAGATATTATGCAAAAGTAACTGGGAGTTTGCAAAAGCCATACAATGTTAATTTTGACATAACCGAAGATGAAATTGAATATCATTGTGACTGTCCATGCGAATTTCCATGTAAACACGAATATGCAGTATTACTTGCTATTGATAATAATGAATATAAAGAAGTAAAATTAAAACCTCAAATTGCAAGTAAAAATTATGATATTACTGATATAATAAAATGCATCCCAGCAGAGAATTTAAAAGAGTATTTGTTAACCCCATTTGGTCTAGATAATATATTTTTTGAAAAAGATGATTTTAAGAATAAATACATAAAATATTATCCAAACGAAGATTATGAATTTTACTATAATAATTTATATAAC
>ULUJ01071957.1_pt1 | contig 14909 bp, 8 predicted proteins | sample 1958381 | NCBI WGS metagenome assembly ULUJ01 (sample SAMEA4835757, study PRJEB28245) | human gut metagenome | biome: gut microbiome; material: fecal sample | place: Denmark | collected 2008 | reverse complement strand
GAACTGAAAGCCTACTTGGATATTTATGGTTTGGATGGCATTGACTTTGATGATGAGTACACCAGTTATAATAACTCCAATCCCAGTCCCGGCTTCGAAAAACGTTCACGTGCCAACTTCGCGCGCTTGGTTTACGAATGCCGCCAAGTGTTTGACAAAAAGTTGATCGGTGTGTATGAATATGGTTCGCTCGACTCTCCAGACGGTGAGGTAGAGGGTATGAAGGTAGGTGACATTGTGGACTATATGACCTACGGTTACTACCAGAATCAGAATCCCGAGGGAGCCTTTGGCCGTGAAGAGTCTCATTTTGAGAACCTGCCCAAATCCAAGTATGCTCCGCTGCCTTGGAAGATTAATGATGAGTTGAACGGAGGTTGGAGTGGATTTGACAAGAGCAAATTCCAGAAAGTGAAAGATGAAGGTTATGGCATTCAGATGTTCTACAATCCCAAACCGCTGGTGTATCAGTATTATACGTTGCTTTCGGAAATAAGTAAAGTACTTTTTGATGATGAAGTGGAGTGGAGCGGCAAGTACTGGAGCCGTATCGGTGAAGCTTATCAGGGCAAAATGTTGGGTTATGAAGATTTGGTCGGCGAGTGGAAAGTAACTTCCAGTAACTCTCTCTTTACCTATGTGGATGAAGAAGGCAATCCTCGCTGGTGGGATTGGAAAGGCAGTCAGGAGTTTGAGAAGAATGTAATTATAGAGAAGGATGAAGAAGGTACCGGATATGTGGTTTACAACTGGGGTACTTTCCCCGAAATCACCGGTAAGTATCCGATGCATTGCGATTACTATAACGGTGCACTGCTCATCTATCCGCAAACCATTCATGAGGGCGATGCTGAAGACCCTGCTACCTACAAGATGCATTTCGGTACTTACAGCAAGAATTTCCAGTGGAAAGCATATCCTAACTATGATGATTACTATATGGATGGTGCTATTGCTCCTAACGGTGATATGCATATCTATGGCTTGGGCAACAGATGGGCTATCAATCCCTATAAGTATGTAGGCGGTGAGATTGAGACCGACATCTTCCCCGATGTTCCTTACTTCGTGAGTGAGAACTATACGATGAAGAAGGTACGCTGATGCCGTGTTTTCCGTAAACTGAGGTTTCGGAAAACGGATGCTTGAACCTTTTCATACATGAAACAAAGGAGGGCTTTGCTCAAAGTAATAGGGCGGCCCTCCTCAAGCATTCTCATATAACAAGATTCTATTATGAAGCTATACACCTACTTATACAATAAACAATATGAAGAAAAACATGAAATCTAGTTCCATACTGTTGGGTGGACTTTTTCTGCTGGGGGCGGTTTGCAGCTGTACCCAGACGGCACCGGACTATGCGTCTTACGTCAATCCGTTCATCGGTACGGGTGGACATGGGCATACCTATCCCGGAGCGGTAGTTCCCAACGGGATGATTCAGCCCAGCCCCGACACGCGTATCTACGAGTGGGATGCCTGCTCCGGATATTACTATGCAGATACTACTATCAACGGATTTTCACATACCCACGTCAGCGGTACGGGTTGTGCCGATTACGGGGATGTGCTGCTGATGCCCACTGTAGGTCGGCAGGATTACCACTCCATGGGCTCGAAGAGCCAGCAGATGGCGTACGCCTCTGCCTTTTCCCACGAGAATGAAACAGCCGAACCGGGATATTATTCCGTATTTTTGGACCGCTACGGGGTGAAAGCCGAACTGACCTCTACCAAACGTGCGGCGATTCATCGCTATACCTTCCCGAAAGCGGAAGATGCAGGTTTTATCCTCGACCTGGATTACAGTATCCAGCGCCAGAAGAATGAACAGATGGAGCTGGAAGTAATCAGCGATACTGAAATCCGTGGACGCAAGAAGACTGTATATTGGGCTTTCGACCAGTATATCAACTTCTACGCTAAATTCTCCAAACCATTTACCTATACGCTGGTCACGGACTCCATGGCATTGGACGAAGGCGGTCCGCTTCTGCCTACAGCTAAAGCTTTACTGCAATTCCAGACGGAGCCCAATGAGGAGGTATTGGTAAAGGTAGGTGTGTCTGCCGTGGATATGGACGGTGCCCGCAAGAATGTGGAAGCCGAAATCTCCGGATGGGATTTTGACGGTGTGCGCCGTGCTGCCCGCCAGCAGTGGAACACTTATCTTTCCAAGATTGACATCGATACGAAGGACAACGACCAGCGTACCATGTTCTACACGGCACTTTACCACACGGGTATGCAGCCCAACTTGTTTACCGATGCTGACGGACGTTACTTTGGTATGGACTTGAAGCCCCATCAAGGCAGGGTGGACGAGCCTATCTACACCATTTTCTCTTTATGGGACACTTTCCGTGCCTATCATCCGCTGATGACGATTATTGATCCTGAACTGAACGAGGCTTTCATCCGTTCGCTCATCCAGAAGTCCCGCGAGGGCGGCGTCCTGCCTATGTGGGAACTGGCCGGAAACTATACGGGTACCATGATTGGTTATCATGCAGCCTCCCTCATAGCGGATTCTTATGTAAAGGGATACCGTAACTTCGACGTGCAGGAGGCTTACAAGGCTTGCCTCCGTACGGCAGAATACGATACGACGGGTATTATCACCCATCCTTTGGTTGTGCCGCATCTGATGCCGCAGGCCAAGTACTGGAAGAACAAGATTGGCTACGTGCCTTGCGATAAGGACAATGAGTCCGTGGCAAAAGCACTGGAATATGCTTACGATGACTGGTGCATCTCCGTACTGGCAGGTGCCTTGGACGACGAAGCCAACCGCGATAAGTATGCGGCCTTTGCCGAGGGATATAAAGTTTATTTCGATCCGAGTACCCGCTTCATGCGCGGACTGGACAGTGAGGGCAACTGGCGTACGCCTTTCAACCCCCGCGCTTCCAATCACCGTAACGATGACTATTGCGAAGGTACGGCATGGCAGTGGACTTGGTTCGTTCCCCACGATGTGGACGGATTGGTAGAACTGATGGGAGGACGCGACGCCTTCATCGGCAAGTTGGATTCTCTGTTCACGGCCGATTCCAAGCTGGAAGGTGAATCGACCTCGGTGGATATTTCCGGTCTGATAGGTCAGTATGCCCACGGCAATGAGCCAAGCCATCACATTGCCCATCTCTACAACTACGTAGGCCAGCCCTGGCGTACGCAGGAGATTGTGGATGAGGTGCTGCATACGCTTTACTTCAACAACCCCGACGGACTTTCGGGCAATGAAGACTGCGGACAGATGTCTGCATGGTACATTCTGAATGCGATGGGCTTCTATCAGGTATGCCCCGGCAAGCCGGTATATTCCATCGGACGCCCGCTGTTCAACGAGGCGACCGTTCATCTGAAAGACGGCAAGTCGTTCAAGGTGATAGCCCACAACAACAGCCGCGACAACAAGTATGTGCGGAGCATTGTGCTGAACGGCAATAAGTTGGAGACTCCATTCTTCACGCATCAGGATATAGTGGACGGCGGTACGCTGGAGCTGACTATGGGCAGTGAACCGTTGAAGTGACACAGATAATATACAGAAGGGATGAGCCGAAAAAATCATAATCCTATATCGTGGGTCCCCACCGTATATTTCGCCATGGGATTGCCGTTCGTGGTGCTGAACATGGTTTCTGTGCTGATGTTCAAGGGGATGGGTATCGGTGACGCGCAGATTGCTCTGTGGACGTCGCTCATCATGATGCCCTGGACGCTGAAGTTCCTTTGGAGTCCGTTCCTTGAAATGTTCAAGACGAAGAAGTTTTTCGTGGTACTGACGCAGATGGTTACCGGAGCAGGTTTTGCTCTGGTGGCTTTGGCGTTGCAGTTACCGTTCTTTTTTGCGATATGCATTGCGCTGCTGGCAGTGATTGCTTTCAGCGGAGCCACGCACGATGTGGCTACGGATGGTGTCTACATGTCGGAACTGAACAAGCAGGACCAGGCCAAGTATATCGGTTGGCAGGGAGCCTTCTACAATATAGCGAAGATTGTGGCGTCCGGCGGGTTGGTCTGGCTGGCAGGTGCCTTGCTGGTAGGTTTCGGTGGGGTGGAGGGTGCCACAGAGGCAGTCCGCCACGAGGCTACCCGGCATGCATGGATGACGGTGATGCTGATATTGGCGGCGGTGATGCTGCTGCTTGGCTTCTACCACATGCGCATGCTGCCATCGGGCGGTGCGGCCGCATCCGGCGCCAAGTCGGCAAGAGAGACGTGGGAGCAGTTGGTGGCGGTAATCAAGGATTTCTTCTTGAAGAAGCACATCTGGTACTATATAGCGTTCATTATCCTTTATCGCCTTGCCGAGGGTTTTGTCATGAAGATTGTCCCTCTTTTCTTGAAGGCGGAGCGTTCGGCAGGTGGCTTGGGACTGAATGAGCAGCAGATAGGTTTGTACTACGGCACTTATGGGGCGGCAGCCTTTGTGCTGGGGTCACTGTTGGCAGGCTATTACATTTCGCACCGGGGATTGCGGCGGACGCTGTTCTCTCTGTGCTGCATCTTCAATCTGCCTTTTGTAGCGTATACCCTGCTTGCCATGTACCAGCCGGAAAGCGGGTTGCTGATAGGTAGTGCCATCGTGCTCGAGTACTTCGGTTATGGTTTTGGTTTTGTGGGACTGACTTTGTTCATGATGCAGCAGGTGGCGCCGGGAAAGCACCAGATGGCACATTATGCCTTTGCTTCGGGCATCATGAATCTGGGTGTGATGTTGCCGGGCACAATCAGCGGTTTTGTCAGCGACTGGTTGGGGTACGAGGCGTTCTTTACCTTCACGCTGTTTGCCACCATTCCGGCGTTCCTCATTACGTACTTCATACCATTTACGTATGCCGATGAGAAGAAACAACAATAACCAATTAATAATATAGAGCAATTATGAGCAACAAAATCACAATGCCTTGGGAAGAACGGCCGGCAGGCTGTAAGGATGTAATGTGGCGTTATTCGGAGAATCCCGTAATAGACCGCTACCATATTCCGTCGTCGAACAGCATTTTCAACAGTGCGGTGGTTCCGTTTAAGGATGGTTATGCCGGTGTGTTCCGTTGTGACAACCGGGCGGTGCAGATGAATATCTTTGCCGGTTTCAGCAAGGACGGCATCCACTGGGAAATAGAGCATGAGCCAATCAAGTTCAAGGCCGGGAATACGGACATGATAGAGTCCGAATATAAATACGATCCGCGCGTGACATGGATTGAGGACCGCTACTGGATTACGTGGTGCAACGGCTACTACGGCCCCACCATCGGCATCGGCTATACTTTCGATTTCAAGGAGTTCTTCCAGTGCGAGAATGCTTTCTTGCCTTTCAACCGCAACGGTGTGTTGTTGCCTCAGAAGTTCGATGGCAAATATGCGCTCTTGAGCCGTCCCAGCGATAGCGGACATACTCCTTTTGGCGACATCTACATTAGCTTCAGCCCTGACATGAAATTCTGGGGCGAACACCGCCATGTGATGGCTCCTACGCCTTTCCCCGAAAGTGCCTGGCAGTGTACCAAGATAGGGGCAGGTTCGGTACCGTTCCTCACGGACGAGGGTTGGCTGATGTTCTATCATGGCGTGATAACCACTTGTAACGGTTTCCGTTACTCCATGGGAGCAGCTATTCTGGATAAGGACAATCCTGCCAAGTTGCTCTACCGCACCCGTGAGTATCTGCTTGCGCCTGCTGCTCCTTATGAGTTGCAAGGTGATGTTCCCAACGTGGTGTTCCCTTGCGCAGCGTTGCAAGATGGAGAACGTGTAGCTGTATACTACGGTGCAGCCGATACGGTAGTGGGGCTTGCCTTTGGGTATATCCGCGAGATTCTGGAGTTCACGAAGCGCACAAGTATTTTGTAAGTACCAAGCAGTTGGCAGGCGCTCGGTATTGCTGAAAAGCGCCTGCCGTAACTGCCTTATACTTAGTGTAATATCACTGCAAAGATACTGCATGCTTTTTGCAGTGCTACTGCAAAGCCGTTGCAGCGCCACTGCAAAGCTGATGCAGCGTCACTGCAAAACTGTTGCAGCGCTACTGCAAAGTAGTTTGCAGTGTCACTGCAGACCGTTTGCAATAACTTTGCAGAGTGCATGCAATGACACCGGCATGGGTAGCGTGCTCACTAACTAATAAAGAACAAATCCTTACTATATTATGAAACGACTGATTACTTTCTGTATCATCTCCTTTGGAATGCTCACGGCATCTATGGCTGCGGAGAAGCATCCTGCGGACTATGTGAATCCTTTTGTCGGTACCACTAACTTCGGTACCACGAATCCGGGAGCCGTCTGTCCCAATGGAATGATGTCCGTAGTGCCCTTCAACGTGATGGGTTCGGAGGACAACAAATACGATAAAGATGCCCGCTGGTGGTCCACTCCCTATGAGTATCACAATTGTTTCTTCACCGGATACTCGCATGTCAATTTGAGCGGTGTGGGCTGTCCGGAATTGGGTTCTCTGCTGCTGATGCCCACTACGGGAGAGCTGTCCGTAGATTATAAGGAATATGGAAGCCGCTATAAGGACGAGCAGGCATCCCCCGGATATTACAGCAACTTCCTGACCCGCTACAATGTGAAGACGGAAGTGACGGCAACTCCTCGCACGGGTGTGGCGCGTTTCACCTTTCCTGCCGGGCAGAGCCATGTGCTGCTGAACCTGGGCGAAGGCCTGACCAATGAATCGGGAGCTTTTCTGCGCCAGACGGGTAAATGCGAGTTTGAAGGTATGAAGCTGCTGGGTACTTTCTGCTACAACCCACAAGCCGTTTTTCCCATCTACTTTGTGATGCGTGTCAACAAGCAGCCCGCCGCTTCGGGCTACTGGAAGAAGCAGCGCCCCATGACCGGTGTAGAGGCCGAATGGGACCCCGATAACGGACGCTACAAACTTTACACCCGCTACCAGAAGGAACTGGCGGGAGATGATATCGGCGCCTATCTTACATTCGATACCGAAGAAGGCGAGCAGGTGGAAGTACAGATGGGAGTCTCTTTTGTGAGCATGGAGAATGCCCGCCTCAATCTGGATACCGAGCAGCAGGGAAAGAACTTCGGTCAAGTGCTGGAAGAAGCCCGTCGCCGCTGGAACGATGACCTTTCGCGCATCCTTGTAGAAGGAGGTACGGAGGAACAGAAAACCGTTTTTTATACGGCACTCTATCATACGCTGATACATCCCAATATCCTGCAGGATGTGAACGGGGAATATCCCGCTATGGAGAGTGATAAGATTTTGACTACCCAAGGCGACCGTTATACCGTCTTTTCTTTGTGGGACACTTACCGCAATGTGCACCAGCTTCTTACGCTGGTATATCCCGAACGGCAATTGCAGATGGTGCGCTCCATGCTCGACATGTACCGCGAACACGGCTGGCTTCCCAAATGGGAACTCTACGGACGTGAGACGCTGACCATGGAAGGTGACCCTTCCATTCCCGTCATCGTCGACACCTGGCTGAAAGGTCTGCGCGACTTTGATATAGAACTGGCCTACGAAGCCATGCGCAAGGGAGCCACCCTGCCGGGAGCGGAGAATCTGCTCCGACCGGACAATGACGACTACGTGTCATTGGGATATGTGCCCCTGCGGGAGCAGTATGACAATTCCGTTTCACATGCCCTGGAATACTATATTGCCGACAATGCTTTGTCGCGCATAGCCGCTGCGCTTGGCAAGAAGGAGGATGCCCGTCTGTTCCACGAACGTTCGCTGGGCTACAAGCATTATTACTGTAAGGAGTACGGTACTTTCCGTCCTATCCTGCCTAACGGTGAATTCTATGCTCCTTTCGACCCGAGGCAGGGAGAGAACTTTGAGCCGAACCCCGGATTTCACGAAGGTTGTGCCTGGAACTATACTTTCTATGTTCCCCACGATGTGAAAGGGCTTGCCCGGCTCATGGGTGGAAAGAAGCCGTTCGTAGACAAGCTTCAGCGTGTGTTCGACGAAGGACTGTACGACCCTGCCAACGAACCGGACATTGCATACGCCCATCTTTTTTCTTATTTCAAGGGTGAGGAGTGGCGCACGCAGAAAGAGCTGCACCGCCTTTTGCAGAAGTATTTCAAGAATGCCCCCGACGGAATTCCCGGCAATGATGATACCGGAACGATGTCCGCTTGGGCTATCTTCAATATGATGGGCTTTTATCCGGATTGTCCCGGAGAACCGGCTTATACGCTGTCTACTCCGGTATTTGATAAGGTGACCATAAAGCTCGACCCTAAGTATTGGGGACGCGACCAACTGGTGATAGAGACGGAACGCCCGTCGGCAGAGTCGCTTTATATCCGTGAAATGGAACTGGGAGGAAAAAAACTGTCCCGATATCGTATCACTCATGAAGAACTGGTGCAGAGTGGAAAACTGCGATTTAGTCTTCGATAGGTATTGTGAGTCAGGATAGCATCGGTGATGGTTTAGGTTGCCCGTCGTTGACAGAGTTCATGTCAGTGGCGGGCTTTTCTATGCAGGTTGGCTTCCGGCAGGCTGATAGGGTATTTCGAACCAGAATTCGGAACCTTTCCCCGGAATAGAGCTGACGCCCACTTTTCCGTTCATTTTCTCGGCAATCATGGTGCAGATGGAGAGTCCGAGACCCGTGCCTTGTTTAAAACTGTTTAGCTTGACAAAGCGTTCGAATACATCCTTTTGCTTTTCAGGAGGAATGCCGCAACCGGTATCACGGACAAAGAAGCGAATCCTGTCTTCTTGCGGCAGGTGATAACCAATGTCGATGAAACCTTCTTCCGTATGCTTGAGGGCGTTTGACAGATAGTTGTTCAGTACTTGTCTTACCCGTTTGGGGACTGTGTGAATAATACAGTAATCCGCACCGGGCAGGAGACGTATACTGACTTCGGACGGAAGTTTCAGTTTTGCCATCGTCTGCATTTCATCAAGCGTCTTGTTTACATCCATATCTCCTTCTGTGAATTCGAGAATGCCGGCTTCGATGCGTGACAGGTCGAGAATATCATTAATCAGTTGCAGCAGCAGTTGGGTGTTTTCTTCGATGATATGTATGTATTCCTTTGTATCTTCGTCTTGTATATAATCGGAAAGTATGGAGGAGAATCCGACGATGGCGTTTAGCGGAGTACGTATCTCGTGGCTCATGTTGGCGAGAAAAGCCGATTTCAGGCGGTTGGCTTCTTCTGCTTTCTCTTTGGCTGCCAGCAGTTCGGTGATGTCCAGTGCAGAACTGACAATCCACCTCTCTTTTCCTTTGTTGTAGGACACCAGCGTTTTGTGAAACGACAGAATATACTCTCTGCCTTTGGGATTGACAAAGTGTTTGATGTAGGACTGGGGAATTTCCGACTCTTCAACTTCTTTGTCTGTCTCTTGGATGAAATTATCTTGCATTAGGGGTTTGAACTCCTCTTCATAGTGTCCCACAATATCCTCAGCGGGGACTTCCATCATCTCTGCCGCTTTTTTGTTCCATATCAGGTAACGTCCTTCATCGTTTTTATCTTTTACTGTAGTGGCGATGGGGAGGTTCTCCAGAATACTTTCAAGGAAGAAACGGTATTTTTCGTTTTCCCGGCGTTGGACTTCATCTTCCGTAATGTCGCGTATGAAGGCTATGACATAATTTCTGTTGAGGTAGACCATGCGCACTGCGATATATAGTTTCTCACCACTTTCTATTCTTATCTTTAGGGTCAGGCTGTCCGAAGTGCGGGTATTCAGTACGCGTAACAGCGACGTCATGTATTTCCGGCATTCATCGGCGTCTGTCACTAAATTATTGATATTTAGAACTCCCGGATTCAGGAACGGAAGTCTGTTTGCCTTTTCGGTAGGTGTATTAAGTAGTTTTACGACAATACCTTGTCTGTTCAGCAGATATACTGGAATGTCTATTGCCCGGATAATCTGTCTGTTCAGACTTTTGTATTTATGATTTATCCAGTATAGAAAGCTTGCAGATGTAACGGCAATTAACAGAAATAACTGTACTTCTCCAAATAATGTAAGATGCATACGCGGTGTCTTTCATTTCGTCTGTCCCCATTGACGAAGGTTATTATATAAAAAGCGCGAGGACTGTTATTGTCTATCTGCATTCGAGGCTCTGGAAAATGCCCACACCGTTAATAGACAACAGCCCCCACGCCTAAGTATATAATAACATAGACGTGAAGAAACTGTTGCTATTATCCTGCGGTGTTTAAGAGAATTTTCCAGATTCCGAATAGCAGGGATAATAACTTTCGCTTCTTGCGTTCTTATCGAATCGAGTCAAAAGTGACGTTATCACTATAACAGCCAAGACTTTGGTGCAAAAGTAGTATATTTTTCGGGATGTACGGTATGATGAGGACAATAAAGTGTATATGCAAACAAAGCGTGATGGTATTTGACCGTCACGCTTTGTATAGTCTGCCATTAAAAGTTGTTGTTAGAGAGAATTGTTAGAGGATTTATTTCATGGCTTCTATGGTATATCCTTGTTGTTTCAGAAGGTTCAACACTCCATTGTCTCCGGGCAGGTGTCCGGCACCGACTACGAAAAGGGTGGGGGCTTCCGTCATGATGGCAGGCATCTTTTCAACCCATGCCTTGTTGCGGTTATCCAGCATGGCTTCCATCTCACCGGGCAGCGGGTCGCATGAATTGCCGTCGCGCTCTTCCATCAGTTGCAACATGGCGTCCAGGTCTTGCTTTTCATAAGCGGTAATCAGGCGTTTGCTTTGGTCGATACCTTTCTCAATGTCGCTGATGGCGCAGTAGAGGAGGCTTGCCTGGCGTTGCAGCGTCTGGCTGTTGAACAGAATGTCTATTTGTGACTGGGCTGTTTCCAGACCGCCAATTTTCTTGCCTTGCTGTGCGGCCTGCTGCTGGAAGTAAGTGTCAAGCTGTTCTTGCGGGTTGAAGCCCGGAGTGTGTTTCATGTAGAGCAGGACGACAAGCTGCTGGTTGATGGCAGCCGGTTTCAGTTGTGCCAGCATGGCAATGTCCACCATCATGTTTTCCTTGATGGCTTTGCCTACTTCTTCGTATTGTTCGGGAGTAAAGAGGCTTTGCAGCGTGGTGTCTTTGGGCATCATCATCTGCTGTTGCATGCTTTGCATGAAGGCGGGAGTCGCCATTTCGCTCATCACAACTTCCCCGTAGACTTGGGCGGTTTCGCTCATGGCCTGCGGCATGGCGGCAATGCTGTCCTTTATACTGAGTGGAGAGAGGTGATAAGTACCGAAAATATAGGATGGTTTCTCTAATCCTTTACCGGATACTTTCCATAAAAGTTGTGCATTGGCGCTCAGCGCAATGCTGATGAATAAGAGGATGCCTAAAAGTTTCTTCATTGTTTTCTTCTTTTAATAGTTTCTGGACTATCAGTCGGGACAGAGTAAAGAAAATCACAAGAAGGGAAAAATTAGTATTATTTTATTCTTCCTCCGCAGAGCCAGTGTTGGGTGTAATATTTTTCCCGGAGGTTGCTGACTATGACTCCCTGGCTGGTGCTGGCATGTATAAACTTGCCGTCCTTGAGGTAGATGCCTACGTGTGCCACTTTTTTGCGGGAAGCACGGCTGGTGAAGAACACCAAATCTCCCTCACGCAAGTTGCGGCGGGAGATTTTACTGCTCTCTTTCAGTTGCCCGTCTGTGCTTCTCGACAGACGGGTGTGGTAAACTTTCTTATACAGTTGCGATACCAGTCCGGAGCAGTCCGTTCCACGTTTGCTGTCGCCACCTGCGCGATAGGGGGTGCCTATCCATTCGGAGGCATGGATGTATAGCTTGTGGTTGTCCTGCAGTTCAATATCCACTCCCAAACGGACGGATGCCTGCGCCAGGGCTTTGTAGTCCAGGCGTGGCGCGGAAGTATGGCAGGAACTTAAGCCTATCAATATGATGGTAAGAGCTACTATATAAGAAAGATATTTTTTCATGCTTCCGAATTTTTTTCTTCTACCGTTTTATCTTCTTTTTCCGTTATTTCTTCTACGGCTGCTTCTACTACCGTTTCTTCTACCACGGCTTCTTCCTCCACACCGACGTTGAAGTAAGCTTCCAATTCCTGCTCGGCAGAGTTGTTCTCATTTCGTATATCGCGGATAATAACACCGTTTTCTAACAATGCAATACGTGGACAAACGTCCACTGTGTGATTCAGGTTATGGCTGGAAATGATGACGGTGGCTCCGTGCTCTTCATTGTATCTTTTCAGCAAGTGTTTGATTACAGACTGTGAACTGGGGTCAAGGAAGTTGAACGGTTCATCCAGAATCAACAGTTGCGGGTGATGTAGCATAGCGGAGATGATGCCGATTTTCTGCTTGTTTCCGGCAGAATAGTTGCGTATGAATTTTTTCTGCCCCATCACTTCGCCGTTCATGAAGCGTTCGAAGGGAAGCAGGCGTTCGTCTACCTCCTCTTTCTTCAGACCGTACATCTTACCGATGAAGTAGAAGTATTCTTCGGGGGTGAGGTAGTCTATCAGGAAACCGTCGTCTATAAAGGCTCCCGTGAAGTTCTTCCAGTCCTCGCTTTTGCTGACGTCAATGTCATTGATGGTTACATTGCCCCGGTCTGCCTGCAGTAAGTCAAGAATAAGCCGGAAGAGGGTGGTCTTGCCTGCACCGTTGTTGCCTACCAGTCCCAGCATATCGCCTTGCCCGATGGTGTAGTTCTCTATATCTACGGCTTTTTTTGTGCCGAAATTCTTTTGTAAATTGTTGATGCGTATCATGTTAGTGATTGATGTTTAATGATTTCTATTTCTGTCTACTGTCCCTGAAGCCTTCCATATTCTTGTAGCGGCGTTTCATGAGTCGGTGATATACATTCATCAGCCAGAATTTGGAAGTGGCGATGAATGCCACGCCGATGCCGATAAGTATCCAGGGGGTGACCTCTTTGCCAAAGATGGCATTCAGTGCAAAAAGCAGCAGTAAAGGTATGCCGAAAGCACCTCCTGAAATCAGATTCTGCAGACCGGTGCCTATATTCTGCCGGCTGGTCATCTTTGAATTCAGGTCGGTAGTCTTGTTGTTGTAGACTGCCAGTTGGAACAGACAGCAGTATACGGCTCCCGGAATGAATATCAGCCATGCAATGCAACCGAGTACGGATACCTTCCCGGTAACCATACCGGGAATCATCAGAATCGTAGGAATGAGCAATGCAATGCTGTACAGTATGTATTTGGCACGCAGCAGCGAGTAGATAGATTCCTTGCGGCTCATCAGTCCGTCAATGTAATTGCCTTCGTAACCCATCAGTGTGCTGAGGAACATGATGCCGAAGATAATGTAATTATAAAGGACGAAGAAATCTCTCAGACCTCCGTCATACATATCGGAAAAGCTAATGATACTACTGAACATTATCACTACACCGGTGATGGAATAGAGCGAACGCTTACAAATCTTGTTGCGTAGCAATAACTTGAGTTCCAGTCTCATGTATTCGCCTATTTCGCCGTAGCGGTCGAGGAATTTGTATTCGGATACATGTTTTATCCGTGTATCTTCCACTTTGTTCAGTTCATTGTAGATGAGTTTCTGCATCAGGGTGCGGTTGATGAACCACATGAGGGCGATGGCAGCCAGTACACCGATGAATGACAGTATATTGCCGGTAATGAACCCTTCTCCCAGATTGACAAAACAGTCGAAAAGCGGACTGTTGTCCGGAATGAATAGTGCGGCGGCAATGCCGCCATATACTACTACCGGTAATGCCAGCCACCAGATGCGCTCACCCATCAGTGTGCGGCACAACAAGAACCAGTAGTTATTGAATACCATCAGCAGCCAGATGCCAATGCAATAGGTCAGCACACCACTGATTCCATAGAATTTGGTGACGGTGATGATGGAAAACGGAACAAACAGAAACAGCCAGAACAGATTGAAGCCATCCAGTCCGGAACGGATCAGCAGGAAGTCTATAAGACGATTCCGTTTGATGGGAAGCAGCAGGTAGGGCTTCACTTCCTGGGTGGGTGTTTTTTGGAAAGGCAGGCGTATCAGGAAATCCAGCACAAGGACAAATATCAATCCGGAGTTCATTACGTGATAGGCTTCTGTGGCACCACCGTCAAAGGCGAATGCAAAGGTCGTACCGAAGAATATCAAGTAACCGGCCCAGAAGACGAACATGAAGTACATCCAGAATTTTCCGAATTTACTTTTTTCGTACATAGGATTTCGTTTTTCTGCCAGTTTTCCGTGCTTGCGCAGATCTAAGAAAAGACTCATAGTATTTGTATATATAGAGTTTGTATAAAAAAAGCTGCGCTGCCTTTCATCGAACAACGCAGCCTTCTGTGTGTATGGCTCTCTTATTCTTTGTCAGGAGTTTCAGGACTGATCATTGATACCTCAATCTCATTCTTCTGCTTGAACAAGTCGTCGGTGAACTTTTGGATGTCCTTCACGGTGATGCTGTTGACAATCTGTTCGTAATCCTTTATCGGATTCATACCGGTGAACAGGTATTCGTCAATGCTTCCCAGCCAGTAGCTGTTTTCCTTCAGGTCTTCGGCGTGTTTTTTCAGCATGAACTCTTTCACTTTATTCAGGTCTCCTTCCGACGGACCTGCTTTGGCGATGTTGTCGAGTTCTGTAAAGATAATCTGCATCAACTTTTCTCTTTTTGCCGGAGCGGTTTCGAATATAATTTGCAGAAGGGCCTTTTCTTTCGGATATTTGCTTAACTGGCCGCCTACATATACACCGTAAGTGCCACCTTCGTCTTCACGTACCTTGGCTGTATAAACCAAGTCAAGAATCTGGCTGGTCATATCCAGCAGGATGTCATTTTTCAGGTCGTACTTGCAGTCACCGTTCAGCAGGACAAAGTTCGACGCTTTGGCAGTTTCCTGCTTCCGTACGAATTCGTTCTTATAAACTCCCTGGCGCATGTCC
>ULUJ01060888.1_pt1 | contig 14913 bp, 16 predicted proteins | sample 1958381 | NCBI WGS metagenome assembly ULUJ01 (sample SAMEA4835757, study PRJEB28245) | human gut metagenome | biome: gut microbiome; material: fecal sample | place: Denmark | collected 2008 | reverse complement strand
AAACGAGAATTTACAGGAGCAAGCTCGCTCCATTTTCCAGTCGTGGTTTATTGATTATAAGCCATTCGGAGGAGCAGCTCCTTCAGATTGGCATCCATCCACGTTAGGAGAAGTAGCGATTATGAAAACCGATAGCTGGTCACCTGCGAAGAATCCTGATGTTGTGGTGGAACACTACAGCATTCCCGCCTTCGATGAGCAGCATTACCCTGTGTTCGAAATCGCATCTGGAATCAAGAGCAACAAATACATTCTCACTTCTGATTCAGTGATGATTTCTAAACTCAACCCTGACACCAAGCGGATCTGGAGACCAGTGTGTCTCTCGAAACACCCTGTTTGCTCCACGGAGTTTATTGTCTATGAGGCAAAGAAGAATGGGCAGCGAGATTACATATACTCGCTCATTGATAGCATTCCGTTCTTCAACCATCTTTGCTCACATACGACAGGCTCAACAAACAGCCGTCAAAGAGCAACACCGAAGAGCACACTTGGGTTTTCGTTTTTACTGCCTCCTGACTCTGTAATTGAGGAATTCTGTCATATTGTTACGCCAATGTACGACCTAATCGCCTCTAACATTGTTGAGAATCAGTCTTTGGCAAAAACTCGTGAAAGTTTACTTCCTCGGTTGATGTCAGGAGAGTTAGACGTTTCCGACCTCGGCCTCTAAGCTGCTAAATTCTCGTTTATCTTCTCGTTATTTTGTATTTTTTCATCTATAGCCTTGAGCATACGCCCTATGGCTTTTTGTTCACTCAACGAATTTGGAAACCTGATTACGACCTCATCCAGTAATCTTCGCTTATTAATTTCTGTTTGTCCTGTGGAACCCTCTGCGAAACTCTCAACTTGTATGTGACAAGATTTTATCGCATATCCATAGTATAAAGGATCTATTTCCCGAGTTGGACGCATCAATATCATGTGACCATCCAAAGTGGTCGGCTCGGGAACATGCCAAATCTGAGCCACACGTCCTGCTGTGCCTGTTCCTGTTGAATTTATGAGCACATCAAAATCCCTGAGTATTTTATCTGCGGGAACTTTTTTTACACTATTATCATGCAAACGAGATTCTGAATATGAAATTCTGTAATTTCTATTGCACTTTTGATTCAGCACTCTTATGGTCTCGATACCAGCCTCCTCGACATATTTCGGAGGAATTCCCTTCGCTATGTACGAAGTTAATTCACCCAATGTCTTTTCAATCCATTCCCCCATAAAATCACCATCCTAACCTATATATTTCCTATGAGCCGTTTTCACATTGCTCTGCTTAACCATTGCGTACTGCAAGGTCGTATCTATCCGTTGATGCCCAAGCAGCCGCTGTAGCTGCTCAATAGGCATCCCTTTGTCAATCGCCATTGTTGCCAATGTCCGTCTGAACTTATGTGGATGCACTTTCGGGATGTTCAGCCGCTTGCCCATCTCCCGGAGCCGATGTTCGATGCCGCCGATCTGTATCCGCTCGTGCGGAGCCCTTAATGTTACGAATAGCGCCGGATTGTCATCCGTGCGGCTGGCAAGGTACTCCTGCAGGTGTAGCTTTGTTCTGGCATCAAAATAAACCATTCGCTCTTTATCTCCTTTACCGAAAACCTTACATTCCCTCTCGGCAAAATCAATATCATCCCGATTTAGCAGAACCAATTCCCCCACACGCATTCCCGTTGAAGCAAGCATATCGATCATAGCCAAGTCCCGCAGTTCCTCGCAGTTATCGCGCATCTTCTCCAAATCCTCGTCCGAGTAGGTTTCCTTGATGCTGCTTGCCGTTTTCACCTTATGAATACGGCGCACCGGACTTTTGATAATATAATCCTCATCCTCAAGCCATGAAAAGAAACTGGAAAGGATACGGCGTATGTTGTCAATGGTTACCCGGCTTGACTGATTCTTGCTCTGGTAATCGGTAAGGTAAGTCCTCAAGTCCTCTGTAAGAATATGTCGGACATTCTTGCCGAGAGATGATACCATTGCATCAATCGTGGTCTGGTAATACTTCAGCGTCTTTTCCGAACATCCCTCAATCCGCTTAGCTGCTATAAACATTGCTATAAGGTCATTGCTATCGTCCTCCTCCGGCTTTACTTCCGTGCCGGTCACTTCGTAGTGATAGAGCGCCTGTTCCATCACCTGTCTCAGCTGTTTCAGTTGGGCATTGTCGAGGTAGGGCAACATCTGCTGCATTACCTCTGTCATCAATTCTTCTTTCATGTCGTTTCTCCTTCTATATTGATAATTCCAGAGAACGACATCAACGGCAGTTCCATTGGCTTGGCTCTCGCCGTTGGTGAGAGTTAATCGTACTTAAACGAGAATTTAGCGGCTTAGCCCTTGAGCTTCTGGTACTGCTTTTTCCATGCACGAGATGGTTTTCTGCATATTCCATCTTTGCTGACGAAAGCACAGATGCCTGACAGACCATTATTCCCACATATATCGGGATTGTTTTGGCGGCATCCGTAGGTTTGTGTTTCGGTATCTTGCTCATTAAGCGGAGCGTTAAAAGGAATTCTTAGCTCTTTTTCGTTCATAATGACACCTCCGAAACATCAAGCTGTCCAGACATAAGCTGTGGAAGAAGATCATCACGCAGAGAAGCAAGTTTCCGGTTCTCTATACGATTTGCGATAACCAAATCATATAGAGGAGCAAGAATCCCATCGATGCGATTATAGTCGGATTGTGAGGGAATCAGCACTTCTGCTTTGGCAAGCTCCTCGCGTTTGATATGTCCCATCGTGGTGGCCATGTCTGCGGCAATGGCAGCAAACTTCTGAAGATGATGATTTGTCCATGCGAAATAGAACCACTTGGCATACTTGTTAGAGGTGACCTTGAACAGATGCTGGTTCAACCCGCAAGTGCCACCGCACCAGAAATCAACAAGTAGACTGCCAGACCAAGAGAAAATTACATCTCCATCATGAACAATGTATTCTGGCTTAATGGACGGTGAGCACAATTCACTATTGGCATCGCACGAGCCTTGACGAAGTTCCTTGATTTTAAGAACCGGCAGCCCCTGTTCATCATCTGAAGGACGGAATTTCTGCATAGCAAGGCCATTGAGATAATTGGCAATACCAAGCAAAGAACTTTCAGACCAGCCTTCAGGGATGCCATCGAGAGAAAGAAATTCTTCAGTAAAAATCGTCTGAGCTTGCTCAAGTAAATTCTCGTTTATCGCATTGTTTAGTGCGATTTTATTATCGAATGTCCTTAAAATGCCTCCGATTTTCTTTTGTGTATCTAAATCAGGAATGTCAATCTCAAGATTCTGAACCACATCTGTCTGTACGCGTTGCCTACCTGATGACCCAACCATTGATTTTATAGCCGGATCACGAACCAGCGGACTACATACCAAGTAATAAAGATAGTCCTCATCAGCTAAGTTTTCTTTTGCTCGGAATACGATATATTCCGTCGATCCAAAGCCAACCTCGCCGTCATCAAGGATGTTAACTTTTGCAGTTTTTCCGTTTTCAAGACACGGCGTGATTCTGGCCATAATTGTGTCGCCGTTTCTAAATTTTGTGCCACCAGAAAAAGTTGCGTATTCGTATTCCGGTATATCGCGGCAAAATGGCTGCAATTTGTCCATAGCAATCTTTTTAGCCACAGAGCCTTTTTTGATTGACTCACGAGGATTAAATTCTGCGATATCTGAAAGCCTATATTTCATATCCAATCGCTCCTAACTTTCTTCTGATCTCGTCCTCCAGTTCATGGGACTTGGCAAACATATCAGACAGTTCCGATGTCAGCCTTGCCATTTTCTCTTCAAACGGCTCGCCGTCATCTTCCTGCTCTTCAATGCCGACATAGCGCCCCGGTGTCAGAATATAATCCTGTTTTGCAATATCCTGCAGGGTGGCAACAGAGCAGAAGCCCTTCACGTCCTCAAGCGTTCCGTTCTGGAAAGCCTCGAAAGTATTCGCCAGCTTTTGAATATCTTCCTCGGAGAAATCCCTGTGTTTTCTATCGACCATGTGTCCCATCTTGCGGGCGTCTATAAAGAGTGTCTTGCCTTTCTGCTTCTTGCCCTTTGTGATAAACCACAGCGTGACAGGGATGGTAACGCTGTAGAAGAGCTGCGTTGGCATGGCAATAATGCCTTCGATCAAATCATCCTCTATGATTTTCCTGCGGATTTCACCCTCACCGCTTGACTGCGTGGACAATGCCCCATTTGCAAGCACCAGACCAATCTTGCCGTTAGGCGCAAGGTGATGAATCATGTGTTGAATCCATGCGTAGTTGGCATTGCCCGCAGGTGGAATACCATATTTCCAACGCACATCTTCCAGTAGTTTCTCCTGATTCCACGGATGATAGTTGAAGGGTGGATTCGCAAGAATAAAGTCCGCTTTCAAGGTCGGGTGCAGATCGTTCGTAAAGGTATCTGCTTGATAAGGACCAAAGTCAGCATCGATGCCACGAATCGCCATATTCATCTTCGCCATCTTCCATGTGTCGGCGTTTGCCTCCTGGCCGTAAACGGCGATGGCTCCGCGCTTACCGGAATGAGCCTGAATAAATTTTGCGCTCTGCACGAACATACCACCGCTACCACAGCAGCAATCGTATACACGGCAGTTGTCAAATGGGCGAAGGATAGAGACGAGCGTCTTAACCACGCTGGAAGGAGTATAGAATTCGCCTCCTCCGACACCTTCCTTTTCCGCAAACTGTGCGATACAGTATTCATAGGTACGGCCAAGAAGGTCTTCACTCTCCGTGGTGTTGCTCATGTCGATGTTATTAGTAAAGATGTCAACGACATCACCCAGCACACGCTTGTCCAAATCTGGACTTGCATAATTTTTCGGAAGGACATTCTTCAGAGTCTTGTTCTCAGCTTCAATGGCTCTCATAGCCGTATCGATAACCGTTCCAATTTCCGGAGTATGAGCTGCTGAAGCAATTGTGCTCCATCTTGCTTCTTCCGGCACGAAGAACACGTTCTCCATCGTATAAGCATCACGGTCATCCTCGAATCCATCACCATCCGCAACAAGCTCCTGATATCTCTTATCAAAAGCTGCGGAAATATAGCGCAGGAATATAAGGCCGATTATGACCTTTCTATATTCTGCTGCCGGGATATGTCCCCACAGGACGCAAGCCGCATCCCACAGTTGTTTTTCAAAGCCGATATTGGCATTAGTTTTATCAGCCATCTGAATCTACCTCCAAGTAATCGCATGTATCCATGCTTATTCTATTCTTTGCGTTGTCCGAAAAAACGGGCTCAGTCTTCAGTTTTTTCTTCCGGTGCGTCGTCTGGAACCATTTCGCAAATGTCAGAGATGTCGCAATTAAGTTCCTCACAGATTTTTACCAAGACATCTGTCGTAACGTTGGCACCTTTTCCGAGCTTGGCAAGGGAGGCAGAGCTGATTTTTGCCTTCTTAGCAAACTCTGTTTTTTTCATGTCTCGCTCTACGAGCATTACCCATAATTTTTTATAAGATAGTTTCATACTTACTCCTTCGGGAGATCCTTTCTCCAACTTGGCATGAAGCCGTACACATGTCCGTCTTTCTCATCTTTGTGATACGTTACTACATTGATTCCCTTTGCTTCAAAATCTATATCCTCCGGAATGACATTCAGGTTATCAACGATGATGACCTGGCCATCACCCTGGTGGTTAATAAAATAATGGTATAGTCCATTTTTTATCGTGTTATCGCCAAACTCGTCCTCATTTTCATCAAAGCCGAGCAACGGCGTATCGATCATGAGGAATCCGGGCTTAATGAACACATTGTCGCTGTTGAAGTATTCATACAGCATCATGGCCACAACAGAATTCAGGAAGGAGCGATAGCCCTTTCCTTGATCCTCCGACTTCGGCACACCGTCCATCAAAATATCGAATGTTCCAAAATCCCAGCTGGCATAACCGGCGTTCCGATAATTGCATTCTTTGAGTATCTTATTTAAAAGCGTGTTGAAGCCGGTTCCGACCTCCTCCTCAAACTCCTGCTTTGCATGGTAGAGAGGAGGATTTTTCTGCTTCTGCAGCTCGGCAACCTTCTTCTGCCCAAGTATAGCAAGTTGATCATTTACAAAATCGATACCTGTCTGAAGCGTCGTATAATCCTTAAACCGCTGCAGACCGGACCGATAATTCTGGATCTCACGATTCTTATCATCGAGAGCCTTGTTGACTTCGGTCCTGCGAATCTGCAATTCTTCGATACTCTTACGGATAGATTCCTGTTCCTCACGCACACTATTTTCAGTCGCGGCAATTACGGTGAGCTCGGAGGCTATTCGCTTGATCTCAGCGTTGATAGCTTCAATATAGCTATCATCATCTTCCGGATGCAGTTCGCCTCCACAGAACGGGCATACTCCATTTTCCGGCAATCCCTTCACGGCCTGCTCGCCCTTTGAAATGAAGTCCAGCCTTTGCAGATCTGCCTTGTACTGACTGATAAGGGATTCGTACCTGTCCAAAAGCACGCGGCAATTGGCGTCCTCTTGCTGATATTCCGTCATCTGTCTTACGATAGCGGTATTCTCTTCGATTAGCTCTTTGATTTCCTGGTGAACTTCCTGAATGTGATCCGAGAGCTGTTGCATCTCGCTCTCGATGTCCAGACCGGCCAATTCCTCAAGCTGCATAATATAACCGACGCGCTTCTCCGTAAGAGCGGCTACCTGCTCCTCGATGTAATCTACCACTGCTTTCTTCTTCGCAGTGGCCACCTCCGGCTTGGTGATCTCCGGTATTCCTTTTTTATAATCTCCGGTGAGGAGAAAATACAACGATGCTATCAGCGGCGTCTCGTACCGCTGATCTTTGATTACGATGGATTCCGACTTGTCGATCTCGTTCTCATCGGCAAAGAAAACGCTGGCGATGTTCGTCCATGACATACGTTCCCTTGCATAGCGGGCGGTCTTCGGGACCTCAATTGTCTCGTCAAGTCCGATGATGCGCAACCACAGATCATTCAGATACCTTGGGCTGGTAGCCTTTTTATAATTGGTATCATATTCACCGTTTTCGACTTCTTCGCTTTCAGCAACTACAGCAGCCTTCTCCTCGTCGAGCTTTCTGGATATGGTAATCCTTCCGTATCGTTTGGTAAGGAAAACACCCTCAATATCCGTGTAGCCTGTCAGTGGAGAATAAGGCCTCGTGTCGGAGCTGAAAAGATAATAAATACACTTGAGTATCCACGTTTTTCCGGTATTTGATCGTCCTTGGATGATGTTCAATCCGTCCGTGAAGTTTATAACACCGTCAATCTTTCCGGCTCCGGATACACGCAGTTTTTCGATCATAAAACTCTGCATCCTTACACCCCCTTTGACTCCGTAGCTCTATCGCTTATATATTGCAATACGCCTTCGTCTGTGCAATTAGAGAAACGCCTGCATACGATTTTTGCTCCAACAACGTAGGAACGAGCATACGGTGACTGAACACCTTGCACTACTTGTCTGCCACGATCATTAATGCTGTATAAAAAGCCCTGCTCCGTGTGTTGCACACTAATAAAATCATTTCTGACCGAGAGTTTGACAGCCTCGGTTATTTTTTCGCGTTTATTTGCAAACTCAGCAAAGCCAAACTCATTATCGCCATGAAGGTTTTTATCAAGCACCTTGCACTTCTTGCCGTAGATGCAGATAAAATCCAGAGCTGCAAGCCTGTCAACATTCGCCGGTACATTTAAGGTATCTACCAGTAGAAGGAGCCGCAGCATGTTTTCAAATGTTGTATTAAAAACCTTACTCCGCATACGGATCTACCCACGAAGTCATCGTCTTGTCGTTCACCAGAATATGAACGATGCCAAGCCTTTCTAAATTTCCTATCAGATTCTTTATCAGGGACAGCTTTGACTTTGTCAGTTGAACATCGGAGATTTTCTTAAGGACCTCCAACAAGCGTCTGTATCCATTATCGTAATCGTCAAAATATGTAGTCTTGATGCCGTCATAAGCATCGGATTTCAAAATATCAAACTGGTTTTCCCCGTCCTCATACACTTCGCTGATGGACCTCTGTATGCTCTCAGCGCTGAGATATGCCTTGCGCTGATCATAAAAGTTTGTTTGATACTTCTTTGGAAGCGCAGGTATGTCGTCCACGGTTACAGAATCACGGGACAGCGCTTCTGCGTATGCATCACACAGGGCAGAAATGTACCCCGCCTCAAAATCATAAATCTGCGCGTCACTCAGCTTGATCGGGAGCTCTATGACATCGCCATCAATATATAGTTTACCGTCCTCGCAGTAGATTCGATCTCCTGCGAGATTTTTTATGCTCGGCTTCGGATCGTGGATAGTGAGTTTGATATCCACATCATGGATACCTTTGGCCAGACCATGAAAAATCTGATTCAAAACATCCTGAATTGCCGATCCAAGCTCTTCTATATCAACATTGATTCCTCGGTTTTCAAGGAATGTCTGTAAATGTTCCTTGTCTGCGTCGTAAAGATTGTCTATTTCATCAGCGAAATCCTGACCATCATATCTACTACAAATCAAGCCGGCGCGAGCCTTTGATATGTATTTTTTTCCTTCGAGAATCTGGTCAAGCATATTGATAGACATCCTGCTTGCAAGGGGATTGAATTCATCGTTCAAATCCATCTGCTGCTCTTCTTCAGTCATAGGATCGCGCAGTGTATCTCCAACCAGAGCAATGACAAAATCACCGCCACGTCCGGTCGGGTCCATATATGTTTTTAACTCGCCAGCGATTTCGTGAAAATACACTCCGGCTCTACCTCCTTTTGACCTTTTAAGTCAAACCGCAGTCATCGGCGGTCATAACCGAAAAAGCCAGATTTTGTACAATGAAGAAAATCAGCGCCGCTGATAGAAAAGTTCCTTTGAAATTATATCACAGATTTTAGCGTTTTACAATCCCTTTCGTGTTTTCGCTGATAAAAAATTTGTGAATGCAAAGAAAAGTTTCTTAAATAATCGCTGATTCCGCCCTGAGCAAGGCTACAAACCGCTCACCACCACCGAGGTGTTGTTCCGAGTGCACAAAGAGGAACTGTTCGCCGCCGACGTGATGGGACAACTGAATAAGAAGCCAGCACGCGAACAGCTGGACGCAACTTGAAGCGGAGGCATTGTTCTCTCGCATCGGGTGGGATTTCTGCGTCCATTTTGCCGCTGGCACCCATACGGGCTCTCCGCTTCTCCACACCATTCAGCGGTTGTGGGGCCGAAGGAGGGCCCGTATTATGCAAAACAAAGACAATCAGAGTAAACGTATCTATCTCAAAGCCACTCGTCAGTGGGTGGATGTCTCGGAAGAATACTACCGCGACCATACCCTTTACCACGACGCTCTCCGTAAACGTCAGCAGTCTCATGGGCAGTGCGTCTGCCCAAAGAACAAGTTCTGGCTCTGCGATGGTGACTGCCTTACTTGCGAATTCCGTCGCGCTGGTGACATGCTCTCCCTTGATTACACGGTTGAAAACGAAGACGGCGATGTCTGCTCTCCGCTGGACAACCTTGCCGATCCTGCTCCTTCCATTGAAGAGATCATCTGCGACAAAGCCGAGCTCGATCAGCTCTTTGCCCGTCTGAATGAGCTGATGCCGGAAGCAGTCGAAATCGGCAGACTCCGTCAGGACGGTCTGTCCGATGAGGCGATTGCCAAGATTATCGGCATCAAGCGCACCACATTCCTGTCTCGTCTCAAGAAGGCTAAGAAGCAACTCGCCGCAGAATTTCCGGATCGCTTCTAAATAATGTATGGCTCCGGCTGCCGTTATGGTGGCCGGAGTTTTTCTCAATTTTTCTCCCTTCCTTCGTCAAACCGTCTGCCTCACCTCCAGTGGGAAGTGTAAGGAGCACGAAACCACAAGCTCCGGAACGGAGGTGAACGACATGTACGAAGCACGCAACAAGAGCCCTGCGGACGCAGAAGTCATCGAGGTATTAACCGCGATCAGTCACGTATCCGCAAGGTTGGCAAGGAAGCTCACAGTCCTTGCTACACAAAGCAAATCCGATGAAGGAGGAAAACATTATGAGCAAAATGGGCGATATGGCCATGACCATCGAAGAGCTCCGAAATGCTGCTGCCGCTATTAACGATGCTGCCGACTGGCTCTCCCGTCAGTTTAGAGGTGAGCCCGCAGATGGTGAACCGACACCCGCAAAGGAACCGGAACTGAAGCTGGAGGATGTCCGCGCTGTATTGGCGGATATGTCCCGCAAAGGTCATACGGCTGAGATTCGTGTCCTACTTCAAAAGTATGGTGCTGCTAAGCTCTCCGGTGTCGATCCGGCGAACTACAGCGCACTCTTGAAAGATGTGGAGGAACTGGACCATGCCGAATAAACACGCATTACTCTCCGCGTCGTCATCTGAACGCTGGATTCACTGCCCGCCGTCCGCAAGGCTCTCCGAGAGCTATGAGGATAAAGGAAGCGACTATGCTGCCGAAGGTACCGATGCCCACAGTCTGTGCGAATTCAAATTGAAGACCGCATTTGGCATGGAGGCTAACGATCCCACCGAGGGCCTGACTTACTACGATCAGGAAATGGACGACAGCACCACAGGCTATGCGGCCTATGTGCTGGAGCAGGTGGAAGCCGAAAAGGAAGTCTGCAGCGATCCGGTCGTTCTGATTGAGCAGCGTGTCGACTTCTCCCGCTGGGTAGAACAGGGCTTCGGAACCGCCGACTGCATCATTATCGCGGACGGCACCCTGCAGATCATCGATTTCAAATATGGTCTCGGCGTATTGGTCTCTGCTGAAGAAAACCCGCAGATGATGTGTTACGCGCTCGGCGCTTTGGAGCTGTTCGATGACATCTACGACATCAGTACCGTCCGTATGACGATCTACCAGCCGCGCCGGGATAACCTTTCAACCTACGAACTTTCCAAAGAGGACCTGTTTCGCTGGGCAGAAGATGTTCTGAAGCCCGCTGCCGATCTCGCCTTTGCCGGTGACGGCAACTTCCTCTGCGGAGAATGGTGTGGTTTCTGTAAGGCCAAGAACGCCTGCCACGCTCGTGCCGCTGCCAATCTGGAGCTTGCGAAGTATGAATTTAAGCTGCCGCCATTGCTCACCGACGAAGACGTGGAGGACATTCTCTCCAAGGTTGACGATCTGGTGACATGGGCATCCGACATTAAGGAATACGCGCTCCAGCAGGCGATCAGCGGCAAGGAGTGGTTCGGCTGGAAGCTGGTCGAAGGCCGCTCCAATAGAAAATACACAAACGACGCTGCCGTTGCTGAGGCAGTCACCAAAGCCGGTTTTGATCCGTATGAGCGGAAGCTCCTCGGCGTCACCGCCATGCAAAAGCTCCTCGGCAAAGCCCGCTTTGAGGAAGTCCTTGCAGGTCTTATCGAAAAGCCGCAGGGCAAACCCACTCTGGTGCCAGAGAGTGACAAGCGTCCGGCCATGAACAATGCAAAATCTGATTTCAGTGAAAATTAAGGAGGACAAGATTATGTCTAAGAACACTACTGTAAAAAATCCCATGAAGGTCATCACCGGTGAAGACACCCGTTGGAGCTACGCCAACGTCTGGGAACCGAAGTCTATCAACGGCGGCGCTCCGAAGTACAGCGTCAGCCTCATCATCCCGAAGTCCGACACCAAGACCGTTGCCAAGATCAAAGCTGCTATCGAAGCCGCCTATGCCGAAGGCGAGTCCAAGCTCAAGGGCAACTCCAAGAGCGTACCGCCTCTTACATCCATCAAGACGCCTCTCCGTGACGGTGACGTAGAGCGCCCAGACGATCCGGCTTATGCCAACGCCTACTTCATCAATGCAAACTCTGCTACGGCACCCGGCATTGTGGACGCAGACCTCAATCCTGTGCTTACCCGCTCAGAGGTGTATTCCGGTGTCTATGGCCGCGCCAGCATCACGCTGTACGCGTTCAACTCGAACGGCAATCGCGGCATCGCCTGCGGCCTCAATAACCTGCAGCTGATCCGCGCCGGTGAACCTCTCGGCGGTAAGGCAAGCGCTGAGTCCGATTTCTCCACCGATGCCGACGAAGATTTTCTCAACTAAGGAAAGGAGCGCAAACTCATGGAAAACACGGTTATGATTTCATCTCTTCTCTGCAACATTCTGATCGGGTGCTTCTGCATTGTGGTCCTCTCTTGGGCCGTGGTCGCCATCCAGACGGTCATCAATGACTTCAAGCGTGAAAAGCGCGAGGAGAAAAAGGCCCTGCAGGACGATGAATACCACGAGAAACGTATGGAAGCCCTGAAATAATGCATGTGGGCTGGTGGCGTACCCTCGCTACCAGCCCTTTTTTAAGGATGGTGATGATATGCAAACTTTGAGTATTGATATTGAGACCTACAGCAGTATCAGCTTGCAAAAATCCGGTGTTTACCGATATGTAGAAGCGCCGGACTTTGAGATACTGCTGTTTGGATATAGTGTGGACTCCGGGCCAGTGCAGGTGATCGACCTTGCCTGTGGTGAGAAGATACCGGCAGACGTTATAGAAGCCCTGACAGATGATGACGTCATCAAATGGGCTTTTAACGCGAACTTTGAACGCATCTGTCTTTCGCAGCATTTAAAGAATCTGGGCATCAGCCTTGATCCCTTCTATGATAATCATCCGCTCTCCACAGAGTGTGCCCGATACCTCAATCCGGAAAGCTGGCGCTGCTCCATGATCTGGTCGGCCATGATGGGCCTGCCGCTCTCCCTCGAAGGCGTCGGCGCGGTCCTTGGTCTGGAGAAACAAAAGCTCACCGAGGGCAAAGACCTGATTAAGTTTTTCTGCCAACCCTGCGCTCCGACAAAAGCTAACGGCCAGCGCACCAGAAACTACCCCTATCACGCGCCGGATAAATGGGCCGCTTTCAAGCGATATAACATCCGCGATGTCGAGGCAGAGATGTCCATACAGGAGCGCTTGCAAAAGTTCCCGGTGCCGGACTCCGTCTGGGAGGAATATCACATCGATCAGGAAATCAATGATCGCGGCGTGGCTATCGACCTTCCGCTGGTCAGGCAGGCTATTGATATGGATGCCCGCTCCCGCGCAGAACTGACAGATGACATGCGTAAGCTGACGGAGCTCGATAATCCCAACAGCGTGCAGCAAATGAAACAGTGGCTTTCCGACAACGGTCTGGAAACAGACAGCCTCGGTAAAAAGATCGTAGCGGAGCTTATCAAAACCGCGCCTCCGGAACTGCAGCGCGTCCTTCTGCTCCGCCAGCAACTTGCCAAATCCAGCGTCAAAAAGTATCAGGCCATGATAAACGCAGTCTGCGCGGACGGTCGCGCCCGTGGCATGTTCCAGTTTTATGGAGCCAACCGTACCGGCCGCTGGGCTGGGAGGCTCATTCAATTGCAAAACCTGCCGCAAAACCATCTCGCAGATCTGGCCGATGCACGCTCCCTTGTCCGCTCCGGCGATTACGACAGCGTCGAAATGCTATACGAAGATGTACCGGACACGCTATCGCAACTTATAAGGACTGCCTTTATTCCGAAAGACGGCAACAAGCTCATTGTCTCCGACTTCTCTGCAATCGAGGCCCGCGTCATCGCATGGATGGCCGGTGAGAACTGGCGACAGGAAGTCTTTGCCAAAGGCGGCGATATCTACTGTGCCAGTGCCAGCCAGATGTTCAAAGTTCCGGTCGAGAAACATGGTATCAACGGACACCTGCGTCAAAAAGGCAAGATCGCGGAATTGGCACTCGGCTACGGCGGCTCAGTCGGTGCGCTCAAAGCTATGGGTGCGCTGGAGATGGGCCTTACCGAAGATGAACTTCCGCAGCTGGTCGATGCTTGGCGTCAATCCAATCCGAGGATCGTCGCTTTCTGGTGGGACGTAGACCGGGCCGCTATGGAAGCTGTCAAATACCACCATGCTACCAAAACACACGGTATCCTCTTTACCTATCGGAGCGGAATGCTCTTTATCACGCTGCCCTCCGGACGGAACCTCGCCTACGTAAAGCCCAAGGTCGGCACTAACAAATTCGGCGGCGAGTGTATCACTTACGAAGGCGTCGGCAGCACTAAAAAATGGGAACGGCTCGAATCTTACGGGCCAAAGTTTGTGGAGAACATCGTGCAGGCAACCTCCCGTGACATTCTGTGCTATGCCATGAAGACGCTTCGATGCTGCAGCATCGTTATGCATATCCACGATGAGCTGGTCATTGAAGCGGACCCGCGCATGTCGCTTGATGCGGTATGTGAACAGATGGGCCGCACTCCTCCGTGGGCAAAAGGCCTTCAGCTTAGAGCCGATGGCTACGAAACCGAATTCTATAAAAAAGACTGAGCCTCCTTCGTCAAAAGCGGGCTGTCACCTCCAGTGGAAAGTAGAAATGGGCGGTGACAGCCTGCCCGGAAAGGAGGCTCTTTTCATGAGTGTTGATATTCACAACAGCGAAGGATATGTCGATCCCACAGCATTTGAGGCACTCTCCGGCATTGAACAAGAGGAGCAAAAAGCGCTCCGGACATTCAGACCTATCGTCTATATCTGTTCTCCCTATGCAGGAGATATAGAGACGAACGTGGTCGCAGCTCGCAGATACTCCCGTTTTGCTGTGGAAAAAGGCTATATCCCCATCGCACCGCACTTGCTGTTTCCACAGTTTTTGAATGACAGCGATCCCAACGAGCGTGAGCTTGGACTTTTCTTAGGAAACGCCATCATGAGCAAGTGCTCGGAGATCTGGGTATTCGGAAGCAAAATCTCAAACGGCATGGCAGCGGAAATCAATCGCGCACGCTGGAAGAACTATCGCCTGCGCTATTTCACAGAAGAATTGGAGGAGAAAAACGATGTTTGAAATCAAAGAAAACCGGCGTGTTCTGCCTGACGGAACCGAAATCACAACTTACAGCCGCGATGTGATCAGCGCCAAC
>ULUJ01041312.1_pt1 | contig 14940 bp, 9 predicted proteins | sample 1958381 | NCBI WGS metagenome assembly ULUJ01 (sample SAMEA4835757, study PRJEB28245) | human gut metagenome | biome: gut microbiome; material: fecal sample | place: Denmark | collected 2008 | reverse complement strand
GTGGGCCGCTACAAGTACAACAAAAAGCTCTCCCTGGTGCCCCGCATCACCGGCCAGGTGCTTTCCCGCCCCGTGGCCGATCCCCGCACCGGCGAGATCCTCTTTGAGGCCGGCGCCCTGCTGAGCCGCGACGACGCCCGCCTGCTGGAGTCCCACGGCGTTGATACCGTCTGGATCACCACCCAGGGCCTGACCCCCGCCGGCCTGCAGATGGCCGAGGACGATGGGGTGGAGGAGCTGAAGATCTTCTCCAACGGCATGGTGGATATGGCCGACTTTACCGACTACACCGCCGAAGAGCTGAAGGCCATGGGCATCCGGGAAAGAGTGCGCTTTGCCGTCCTTTCCGAGATCCTGGATATGGGTCTTAACCGCGAGGAAATGGCCGAAGAGCTGACCCGCCGCGCCGATGAGCTGGTCCCCAAGAACATCCGCAAATTTGATATTTACGCCTCCATCAACTACATGTGCGGCCTCCGGTACGATCTCGGCACCACCGATGATATCGACCACCTGGGCAACCGCCGCATCCGCAGCGTGGGCGAGCTGCTGCAGAACCAGTTCCGCATCGGCTTTGCCCGCATGGAGCGCGTCATCCGGGAGAGAATGACCACACAGGCCCAGGATATTGAATCCATCACCCTGCAGGCCATCATCAATAGCCGTCCCGTTATGGCAGCAGTCAAGGAATTCTTTGGTTCCTCCCCCTTGAGCCAGTTCATGGACCAGACCAACCCCCTGGCCGAGCTGACCCACAAGCGCCGTCTTTCCGCCCTGGGCCCCGGCGGCCTCAGTCGTGACCGTGCCGGATTTGAGGTCCGCGATGTGCATTACAGCCACTACGGCCGCATGTGCCCCATCGAGACCCCTGAAGGTCCCAACATTGGTCTGATCTCGTACCTTGCCACCTTTGCCCGCATCAATGAGTACGGCTTTGTGGAGGCCCCCTACCGCCCGGTAGACAAGGCCACCGGCAAGGTGCTGGATACCGTCCAGTATATGACCGCCGATGTGGAAGATGAATACATCGTGGCGCAGGCCAATGAGCCGCTGGATGAAAACGGCCATTTTGTCAACGAAAAGGTTTCCGTCCGGTACCGCGACAGCGTCCAGGAGGTTCCCCGCGACAAGGTGGACTACATGGATGTTTCCCCCAAGATGGTGGTTTCCGTTGCCACCGCTATGATCCCCTTCCTGGAGAACGACGATGCCAACCGTGCCCTGATGGGCGCCAACATGCAGCGTCAGGCCGTCCCGCTCATCAAGACCGAGTCCCCCTATGTCGGCACCGGTATGGAGTACAAGGCGGCCCACGACTGCGGCGTAGTAGTGGTTGCCAAGGAAGACGGCCATGTAAGCTATGTCGATGCTGATCGCATCATTGTGACCGATGCGGAAGGCGTGGAGCATGAATATGAGCTGGTAAAGATGCTGCGTTCCAACCAGGGCACCTGCATCAACCAGCGGCCCATTGTGGTAAAGGGCGAGGAAGTGAAGAAGGGCGATGTGCTGGCCGACGGCCCTGCCACCGCCAACGGCGAGGTTTCGCTGGGCAGGAATATGCTCATCGGCTTTATGACCTGGGAGGGCTACAACTACGAGGACGCCGTTCTCATCAACGAAAAGCTGGTGCGGGACGACCTGTTCACCTCCATCCACATCGAGGAATATGAGACCGAAGCCCGTGATACCAAGCTGGGCCCGGAGGAGATCACCCGTGAGATCCCCAATGTCGGCGATGATATGCTGGGCGCTCTGGATGAGCGAGGCATCATCCATGTCGGCGCCGAGGTACACTCCGGCGATATCCTTGTCGGTAAGGTGACCCCCAAGGGCGAGACCGAGCTGAACGCCGAGGAACGCCTGCTGCGCGCCATCTTTGGCGAGAAGGCGAGAGAGGTGCGCGATACCTCGCTGAAGGTGCCGCACGGCGAGTATGGCATCGTGGTGGACATCAAGGTGTTCACCCCAGAAAACAGCGACGAGCTTTCCCCCGGCGTCAATGAGGTGGTAAGAGTTTACATCGCCCAGAAGAGAAAGATCTCCGTCGGCGATAAGATGGCTGGCCGCCACGGCAATAAGGGCGTAGTTTCCCGCATTCTGCCGCCGGAGGATATGCCCTTCCTGGAGGACGGCACCCCGCTGGATATCGTGCTAAACCCCCTGGGCGTTCCTTCCCGTATGAACATCGGCCAGGTGCTGGAGGTGCACCTGGGCATGGCCGCCAGCCGCCTGGGCTGGCATGTGATGACCCCAGTCTTCGACGGCGCCCACGAAGAGGATATCCGGGAGTGCTTTCGGATGGCCGGGCTGCCTGAGGACGGCAAGAGCGTCGTCTATGATGGCCGTACCGGTGAGAAATTTGATAACCGTGTTACCGTCGGCTATATGTACTACCTCAAGCTGCATCACCTGGTTGATGATAAGATCCATGCCCGTTCCGTTGGCCCGTACAGCTTAGTCACCCAGCAGCCCCTGGGTGGTAAGGCACAGTTCGGCGGCCAGCGCTTTGGTGAGATGGAGGTTTGGGCGCTGGAGGCTTACGGCGCTGCCTACACCCTGCAGGAGATCCTAACCGTGAAATCCGATGATGTGGTGGGCCGTGTGAAGGCGTTTGAGTCCATTGTGAAGGGCCAGAACATTCCGGCGCCCGGCATCCCCGAGGCGTTCCGCGTAATGGTGAAGGAGCTGCAGTCCCTGGGCCTGGATGTCAAGATCCTGGATAAGGACAACGAGGAGATCGACATCAAGCAGACCTACGATGAGGACGAGAACATGCCCATGGCCAGCGACTACTACGATGAAAGCGATGTAGCCGTGGATTCCGAGATCGAGGACAACTACACCATGGAAAACCCCGATGAGGACAGCGATTCCTATGACGATGCCGACTTTGACGGCAGCGAAGATGAGGACGACGACGGATTTGATTTTTAATGATGGAGGGGAAGAACTTTGGATAATAAATCTTTTGAATCGATCAAGATCGGGCTGGCTTCCCCCGATGCCATTCGCTCCTGGAGCTACGGCGAAGTAAAAAAGCCTGAGACCATCAATTACCGCACCCTAAAGCCGGAGCGCGACGGCCTGTTCTGCGAGCGCATTTTTGGACCCACTAAGGACTGGGAATGCTACTGCGGCAAGTATAAGCGTATCCGCTTTAAGGGCAAGATCTGCGAGCGCTGCGGCGTGGAAGTGACCCGCGCCAAGGTGCGCCGCGAACGGATGGGCCACATTGAGCTGGCTGCGCCCGTTTCCCACATCTGGTACTTTAAGGGCACCAGCAGCCGCATGGGCCTGCTGCTGAACTTGAGCCCCCGTGTGCTGGAAAAGGTGCTGTATTTCGCATCCTATATCGTCATCGATCCCGGCAACACCAAGCTGAAGAAGTACGCCTTGCTGAGTGAGCGGGAGTATAACGAGTACCGGGAAGCCTATGAGGATGAATTTGATGCCGGTATGGGCGCCGAGGCGGTAAAGAAGCTGCTGCAGCAGCTGGATATTGAGGCGCTCTCGGTTGAGATTAAGGAAGAGCTGGAGAAGGCCACCGGCCAGAAGAAGGCGAAGCTGCTCAAGCGCCTGGATGTGGTGGAAGCGTTCCGCACCAGCGGCAACAAGCCCGAGTGGATGATCCTGGATGTATTGCCTGTCATCCCTCCCGATATCCGCCCCATGGTACAGCTGGATGGCGGCCGCTTTGCCACCAGCGACCTCAATGACCTGTATCGCCGGGTCATCAACCGCAACAACCGCCTGAAGAAGCTGCTGGAGCTGGACGCCCCCGATATCATCGTCCGTAACGAGAAGCGGATGCTGCAGGAGGCGGTAGACGCCCTGATTGATAACGGCCGCCGCGGACGCCCCGTGACCGGTCCCAACAACCGTGCTCTGAAATCCCTAAGTGATATGCTGAAGGGTAAGCAGGGCCGCTTCCGCCAGAACCTGCTGGGTAAGCGTGTAGACTATTCCGGCCGTTCCGTTATCGTGGTAGGCCCCGAGCTGAAGATGTACCAGTGCGGCCTGCCCAAGGAGATGGCGCTGGAGCTCTTTAAGCCCTTTGTAATGAAGCGCCTGGTGGATCTGAAGGTCGCTGAGAATATCCGCAAGGCCCGCAAAATGGTGGACCGTGGTTCCCCCAAGGAGGTTTGGGACGCGCTGGAGGTGGTCATCAAGGGCCACCCCGTGCTGATGAACCGAGCGCCTACCCTGCACCGTCTGGGTATCCAGGCATTCGAGCCCATTCTGGTGGAGGGCCGCGCCCTGAAGCTGCATCCGCTGGTTTGTACCGCATTCAATGCCGACTTCGACGGCGACCAGATGGCGGTCCATGTGCCGCTTTCCGCCGAGGCGCAGGCCGAGGCCCGCTTCCTGATGCTGGCGGCCAATAACCTGCTGAAGCTCTCTGACGGCCGGCCCGTGGCTGTGCCTTCTCAGGACATGGTGCTGGGTTCCTATTACCTGACCACCATCATCGATAAGGTGTACGCCACCGATGAGATCCGCAACCCCGGCGTGTTTACCTCCATTGCCGATTGGGAGAAGGCCTACGAGGCCAACCCACACGATGTGAAGATCTACCGCAGCCCCGATGAGGCGCTGATGGCCTATCAGACCGGGGTGCTGGATCTGCACGAGCCGATTCTGGTGCGTACCACCAAGACGCTGAACGGCAAGACCTATACCGGCAGCATCTATACCACCATCGGTATCAATATCTTCAATAATCCCATCCCGCAGGATCTGGGCTTTGTGGACCGCAGCATCCCCGGCAATGAGCTGATCCCTGAGGTCGGCTTCCAGGTGGGTAAGAAGCAGCTCTCCAAGATCATTGACAAGAGCATAAAGAAGCATGGCACCACCGATACCAGCGAGGTATTGGACGCCATCAAGAGCCAGGGCTATAAGTATTCCACCCGGGCGGCCCTTACCGTTGCCGTCTGCGATGCCACCATTCCCCCCAACAAGAAAGAGGTGCTGGCCGCTGCCGAAGAAAAGGTAGCCAAGGTCCGCAAGAAGTACGACCGCGGTTATATTTCCGAGGACGACCGTTACCAGCAGACCATTGCCATCTGGCGTGACGCCACCAACGAGGTAAAGGCCTCGCTGAAGGAGAACTTCGGTAAGCTGAATCCCATCTACATGATGGCGGATTCCGGCGCCCGTGGTTCGATGGACCAGATCAACCAGCTGGCCGGTATGCGCGGCAACATCGCCAATACCTCCGGTCAGACCATCGAGATCCCGATTCGTGCCAACTACCGTGAAGGCCTGAACATCTTGGAGTACTTCCAGTCCAGCCGCGGCGCCCGTAAGGGTCTGGCCGATACCGCTCTGCGTACCGCGGACTCCGGTTATCTGACCCGCCGACTGGTCGATGTATCCCAGGAAGTGATCATCCGTGAGGAGGACTGCGGCACCCATGAGGGTATTGATGTGGAGGCCATCACCGACGGCAACCGCGTCATCGAGGAGCTGGCCGAGCGTCTGACCGGCCGGTACCCCTGCGAGGATGTGGTGAACCCCAAGACCGGCGAGCTGCTGGCCAGCCGGGAGGAGATGATCACCTACAAGACCGCAGAGGAGATCGTAGGCGCGGGCATTACCAGCCTGAAGATCCGCAGTGTCATCAACTGCCGTGCCAAGAACGGCGCCTGCAGCCGCTGCTACGGCGCTAACCTTTCCAATAACGCCCCTGTTGCCATCGGCGAGGCAGTGGGCATCATCGCCGCACAGTCCATCGGTGAGCCGGGTACCCAGCTGACCATGAGAACCTTCCACACCGGCGGTATCGCCTCCGCCAGCGATATTACACAGGGTCTGCCCCGTGTAGAGGAGCTGTTTGAGGCCCGCAAGCCCAAGAGCGTGGCTGTTATCGCCCATAACGGCGGTTTGGTCAGCTTTGATAAGGACAACAAGGGCGTGGATGTGGTGAAGGTGGATGACCCGCAGACCGGCGACCACTTTGAGCATCAGATCGTATTCGGCAGCAAGGTGCGCGTCCATGAGGGCGACTTGATTGAAAAGGGCACTATGATCACGGAAGGCTCCGCCGACCCCAGCGAGGTACTGCTGGTGAACGGCGAGCTGTCGGTTCAGGAATACCTGATCCGCGAGGTTCAGATGGTTTACCGGACCCAGGGCGTAGATATCAATGATAAGCACATTGAAGTCATTGTCCGTCAGATGATGAAGAAGGTGCGCATTGAGGAGCCGGGCGATACCGACTATATCCGCGGCATGATGGCCGACCGCGCTGAGGTACTGCACCTCAACGAGCAGATCGACCGCGAGAACGCCGAGGACGGCGGTAGCCGCCAGAAAGCGACCTATACAGCCATTCTGCAGGGTATCACGAAGGCCTCCCTTGCCACCGATAGCTTTATGTCCGCAGCGTCCTTCCAGGAGACCACTCGTGTACTGACCGAGGCGGCCATCAAGGGCAAGGTAGACCCGCTGCAGGGCCTGAAGGAGAATGTCATCATTGGTAAGCTGATCCCCGCCGGTACGGGCCTGGTGACCTACACCGAGGAGGAAAAGGCCGAGGAAGAAGCCGATGAGGCCAACCTGGAGGCGCTGATGGCAAGTACCAACGCCATAGTGATGTAAGCAAAAAGAAAAAGTCAAATTCCCCAAAACGGGACTGTAAAGTTGGTGAAAAATATCCAAATCACCGCTTGACAATCCCGGGGGGAATTTGGTAAAATATTTAACTGGGCGGGCATTGTTCCGCAAGCTGAATCCGTCATGCAAGCACAACCCGGAAACCCTCCGGGTTTGTGTCCATGAATAAATACTTTTTGATGAAAGGAGGACAACCATGCCAACCTTTAACCAACTGGTTCGCAAGGGCAGAGAAACCGTAGAGAAGAAGGCGACCGCGCCTGCACTGCTGAAGGGCTGGAATGCCAAGAAGCGTGTAATGACCGATCAAAATTCTCCCCAAAAGCGTGGTGTTTGCACCGCGATCCGTACCTCTACCCCCAAGAAGCCCAACTCCGCGCTGCGTAAAGTAGCAAGAGTACGGCTTTCCAACGGCATCGAGGCTACCGCTTACATTCCTGGTATCGGCCATAACCTGCAGGAGCACAGCGTAGTGCTGATCCGTGGCGGTCGTGTAAAGGACCTTCCCGGTGTTCGCTACCACATTATCCGTGGTACTTTGGATACCCAGGGCGTCCAGAACCGCAACCAGGCCCGTAGTAAGTACGGTGCCAAGCGGCCTAAGAAGGCTGGTGCCGCGAAGAAGTAATCACACCCGTAATAAGTGCCAAGAAAGATGGCTTTTTAACATAGCCTCTGGACTGGCCGACGGGAGTGGGGACTTACTTTCGAGTACCGAAGATCTCATTTTATTATGAAGGAGGGAAGCGAAGTGCCAAGAAGAGGTAATATCGCAAGACGCGACGTTCTGCCGGATCCGCTTTATAATTCCAAGCTGGTCACCCGTCTGATCAATAACATCATGCTGGATGGCAAAAAGGGCGTTGCACAGAAGATCGTCTACGGTGCATTTGACATCGTAAAGGAAAAGACCGGCAAGGACCCGCTGGAGGCTTTTGAGCAGGCGATGGAGAACATCATGCCCGTTCTGGAGATCAAGGCTCGCCGTGTCGGCGGCGCCACTTATCAGGTACCCATGGAGGTACGCCCTGAGCGCCGTCAGACCCTGGGTCTGCGTTGGCTGACCACCTATAGCCGCAACCGCAGCGAAAAGCTGATGGCTCAGAGACTGGCTGGCGAGATCATGGACGCTATGAACGGCCAGGGCGGCGCCTGCAAGAAGCGCGAGGATACCCACAAGATGGCCGAGGCCAACAAGGCTTTTGCCCATTTCAGATGGTAATTCCGGCGACTACTGCATTTTAACTGTTCTTTGCCCCTGTGGGCATGGAATTCGCAAACTTATTAGGAGGGCATTATGCCAAGAGATGTATCCTTAGAGAAAACGCGTAATATAGGCATCATGGCGCACATCGACGCCGGCAAAACCACCACCACCGAGCGTATCCTGTACTACACAGGCGTAAACTACAAGCTGGGTGAGACCCATGACGGCAGCGCCACCATGGACTGGATGGAGCAGGAGCAGGAGCGTGGTATCACCATCACCTCCGCCGCCACGACCGCCTATTGGAAGGGCCACCGCATCAATATCATCGACACCCCTGGACATGTTGATTTCACGGTAGAGGTAGAGCGTTCCCTGCGCGTGCTGGACGGTTCCGTAACCGTTTTTTGCGCCAAGGGCGGTGTAGAGCCGCAGTCTGAGACCGTTTGGCGCCAGGCTGACAAGTACCATGTGCCGAGAATGGCATTTGTAAACAAGATGGACATTATGGGCGCTGACTTCTACAATGTAGTGCGCATGATGCGCGACCGTCTGAAGTGCAACGCTGTTCCGATCCAGCTGCCCATCGGCGTCGAGGATACCTTTAAGGGTATTATCGACCTGGTAGAGATGAAGGCCTATGTGTACTACGATGACCTTGGAAAAGATATCCGCGTGGAGGAGATCCCCGCCGATATGCAGGCCAAGGCCGAGGAGTACCACCACGAGCTGCTGGAGCATGTGGCCGAGCAGGACGAGGAGCTGCTGATGAAATATCTCGACGGTGAGGAGCTTACCATCGAGGAGATCAAGAGCTGCATCCGCAAGTCCACTATTGCCAACCACATGGTTCCCGTATGCTGCGGCAGTTCCTACCGCAACAAGGGCGTACAGAAGCTGCTGGACGCTGTGGTAGACTATATGCCGGCCCCCACCGATGTCCCTGACATCAAGGGTGTAAACCCTGACACCGAGGAAGAGGAGACCAGACCTTCCAGCGATGACGCGCCTTTTGCCGCTCTCGCTTTCAAGATCATGACCGACCCCTATGTAGGCAAGCTGTGCTTCTTCCGTGTGTACTCCGGTACTGTGGATGCCGGCACCAGCGTCTATAACTCGGTGAAGAAAAACAATGAGCGCATGGGCAGAATTCTGCAAATGCATGCGAACCACCGCAAAGACATTGAGACCTGCTATGCCGGTGATATTGCCGGTGCCGTGGGCCTGAAGAACACTACCACCGGTGATACCCTGTGCGACGCCAAGCATCCGATCATCCTGGAATCTATGGAATTCCCAGAGCCGGTTATCCGCGTTGCCATTGAGCCGAAGACCAAAGTCGGTCAAGAGAAGATGGGCCTGGGCCTTGCCAAGCTGGCTGAGGAGGATCCCACTTTCCGCACCTACACCGATGAGGAGACCGGCCAAACCATCATCGCCGGCATGGGCGAGCTGCACCTGGAGATCATCGTAGACCGTCTGCTGCGTGAGTTTAAGGTAGAAGCGAATGTGGGTAAGCCCCAGGTTGCCTACAAAGAGACGGTGCGCAAGATGGCCGATGTGGACCACAAGTACGCACGCCAGAGCGGCGGTAAGGGCCAGTACGGTCATGTAAAGATCCGTCTGGAGCCGAACGAGAGCGGCAAGGGATATGAGTTCCGCAACGAAGTAGTGGGCGGCGCTATCCCCAAGGAGTATATCCCCGCTGTCGATGCCGGTATCAGGGGCGCGATGGCCAGCGGTGTATTGGCGGGTTATCCCGTAGTAGACTGCATCGTGACGCTGTACGATGGTTCCTACCATGAGGTAGACTCCTCTGAAATGGCGTTTAAGATCGCCGGTTCCATGGCCTTCAAAGAAGCAATGAGAAAGGCTGACCCCGTTATTCTGGAGCCGATCATGAAGGTTTGCGTGATCGTTCCCGAAGAGTATATGGGCGATGTTATCGGTGACCTGAACTCCCGCCGCGGTCAGATCCGTGGCTTTGAGGACCGCCCCGGTGCCAAGCAGATTGATGCCTTTGTACCGCTTTCTGAGATGTTTGGTTACGCCACCGACCTGCGTAGCAAAACGCAGGGCCGCGGCCAGTACACCATGGAGCCCAGCCACTACATTGAGCTGCCCAAGAACATCGCGGAGAAGCTGGTCACCAGCCGCACCAAGGCTGAGTGATGAACCCCAAGCATGATCCCGAACCCGGAAAACAAAAAGGGTAGGGAAAAATAATATTAAAAAAACAAAGTATAACAAAGGGAGGATTTTACGATGGCTAAACAGAAATTTGAGCGCAACAAACCCCACGTAAACATCGGTACCATTGGTCACGTTGACCATGGTAAGACCACTCTGACCGCTGCTATCACCAAGGTTCTTGGTCTGAAGGGCGATGCCGAGTTCATGGCTTACGACATGATCGATAAGGCTCCCGAAGAGCGTGCCCGTGGTATCACAATCAACACTGCCCATGTAGAGTATGAGACCGACAAGCGTCACTATGCCCATGTTGACTGCCCCGGCCATGCCGACTATGTTAAGAACATGATCACCGGTGCTGCCCAGATGGATGGCGCTATCCTGGTAGTTTCTTCTGCTGATGGCCCGATGCCCCAGACCCGTGAGCACATCCTGCTGGCTCGTCAGGTAGGCGTTCCCTACATCGTAGTTTACATGAACAAGGTTGACCAGGTAGACGACGAGGAGCTGCTGGAGCTGGTTGAGATGGAGATCCGTGAGCTGCTCTCCAGCTACGATTTCCCCGGCGACGAGATCCCCGTAATCAAGGGCTCCGCTCTGCAGGCCCTGGAGTGCGACAGCAAGGATCCTTCCGATCCCGCTTACGCTTCCATCCTCGCCCTGATGGACGCTGTTGATGACTATATCCCCACCCCCGAGCGTAAGGCTGACCTGCCCTTCCTGATGCCCATCGAGGATGTATTCACCATCACCGGCCGTGGCACCGTAGTTACCGGCCGTGTTGAGCGTGGTCAGGTTAAGGTTGGCGACGAAGTTGAGATCGTTGGTATCCATGACACCCGCAAGACCGTAGTTACCGGTGTTGAGATGTTCCGCAAGCTGCTGGACTATGCTGAGGCTGGCGATAACATTGGTGCTCTGCTGCGTGGTATCCAGAGAACCGAAGTTGAGCGTGGTCAGGTACTGTGCAAACCCGGCTCCATCCATCCTCACACCAAGTTCCGTGGCCAGGTTTATGTACTGAAGCAGTCTGAAGGCGGCCGTCATACCCCCTTCTTCAACAACTATCGTCCTCAGTTCTATTTCCGTACCACCGATGTTACCGGCGTTATCTCCCTGCCCGAGGGCGTAGAGATGTGCATGCCCGGCGATAATGTTGAGATGGATGTTGAGCTGATCACCCCCATCGCCATCGAGAAGGGTCTGCGCTTCGCTATCCGCGAGGGCGGCCGTACCGTTGGTTCCGGCGTTGTTATCGATATCGAGGAGTAATTCCGAGAGTTGCGCAATTAGCCTAAATAAAAGAGAGTGTCCCGATGAGGGGCACTCTTTTTTTGGTATGAAAAAGGGGAGGGGCGCCCGCGGAGCGGGCGAGGATCGTCCGGAGCGAAGCGGAGGTGCGGTCCGAGGGGGAAGCGGAGTGGGCGCCCCGGGCGGAGAGGAAAAGAAAACGGCTCTCATAGCAGAGAGCCGAAGATATATGAATTGCGGGCTTACAGTACGAGACTGAGTGCCAGCAGGAGCTGTCCAATATAGTAGGTGGTGAGATTGACGAAGCGCACCCAATGGGGGCACTTGCGGCGGGTGTAAAAGTAGAGGGGAAGCATAAGAAGATCCGAGATGAGAAACAGAGTAACGCCAGCGCCCAACGCCCAGCCATTGAGAGGGCAGCGAATACTGAGCAGCGGCGACCATGTGACGCAGGTAACGGCGACATTCAGCCCGACTGAGAACATGAGTGTGACCACCATATAGTAGAAGATGCCCGCGGGTCTGGTATGCCGACTGAAGTGAAAAGAGGGGTGCCGTGTGATGCGCAGCATGGCCAGCATGGCGATGATAGGCAGAATAAAGTGATACCACCGCATGGGGCAGAACTGGGTGAAGAACAGAAGGTAGAAAACATGCGCAATGGAGAAAAAGCCAACCCCTGCCATGCCGGAGATCGAATGGGAAGCGCCAGCCGCGCCATGACGGTTATTGGCGACACCAATGGCAATATCCCCAAAGGCAGCGAGGCAGAACGCGGCAAGCAGCGGCCAATAGGTGAACATATTCATGCCGGAGTGGCGCCAGGCCAAAACAGAGATAACTACAAAAAGGATACTATTGATTGCCTTAAACAAGGTGTAGTTGTGGAACAAGCGGGGGGTGTAGGCCACGGTAAGCAGGGCAGCCAGCCAGATAATGTAGAACCCGGAAAGGATGAGAAGTGTCGTCATAGCGGGAAACTCCTTTAAGAGGGGGTGAGGGAGAGAAAAGGGGCGAAGCGCCAGGCGCCCCGCCCCCTTATTCAGGCTACTAATTCAGTTAGAATCAGGCATCCTCGAAGCCGGTGAAGGCTACGATACGAGAGATGCAGGACTCGCCGCCAACCAGTCTCCAGGGGAAGCAGCCGATTACGCAGCGCTTGTTGGAGAGCTGATCGATGTCGCCGCCCAGGCACTCAGCGTGAATGCACTCATAGGGCTGGCAGAACAGCTGGATGTGCATGGCCTGATACTGCTCGGGCCAGGGATACATCTCCTGCAGAGTCTTGCCATACTTCTCCTGCATGTACTTGTCGCACTTAGCAGCATCCATGGGGCACCAGTCACGAATCTTGGTGTTCATGGGATGGTCAGCGGAACCGCAGTCTACGCCGATCCAAGCGATCTTCTTATCCTGGCACCACTTAACGAAGCTCAGGGACGGACCGGGATGACGAACCATGTAGCGCTGCTCATCAGCCTCGGGGGAATCCCAACCATACTTATGATAACCAGTGTTGATGATGAGGATATCGCCCTCACGAACTTCAACGCGCTCCTCGATCATCTCGGGAGTGTAGATGCCGAAGTCTTCGCAGCAGGGAGCATCGGTCAGGTCAACAACGACGCCGGGACGAACCAGCTTGGTCAGCTCGAGCTGATCAACAGTACGGCCGGAAGTATCGAAATGCAGAGGGCCATCCAGGTGGGTACCAACATGGTTGGAGTGGGTGAGGATCTGGCCGTTAGCGCCATTGGAAGAGAGGCGCTTGAAGAACTTCATCTGTACGGGCTCATAGGTGGGCCAGGGGGGGCAGTTTACGCCGATCGGGATAGACAGATCATAAATCTTGACATCAGACCACTTAGACATAGTGTTTTTCCTCCTAAATATTTGGTTTATGTTTGTGGGCGGGGGAGAGGGGGGTCCTCTCCCGACGCCAAAACAACTAAGTAATTATGTGAGAGAATCAGCCCTCAGCATACTTGGCTACAAAAGCCTCGATGGCCTGCTCAAAGCACTCCATGGGAGGATGAACAACGCCAGCGCCGACCTGGCCAACACCACGACGGTTGCAAGCAATACCGGTGTTGATAACGGGGCGGATACCAGTCTCGATGACCTTGCGGATATCGATACCGGTAGCGGAACCGCGGAAGCCCAGAGCGGGGATCTGATAAGCAGTGCCCTCACCCTCGGTGATCTCGTACATCTCGGTGGAGTACTTGATGGAATCGGCAACGGTGCCGCCTACGAACTTAACGATAGCGGGAGCAGCAGCCATGCAGAAACCGCCGATGCCGGTGGTCTCGGTGATGCAGCTATCGCCCACATCGCGGTTAGCGTCAGCCTCGGTGAAGCCGGGGAAGTAGAGGCCCTCGACCTTCTCGGAGGTGTAGTGGAACCACTGACCGGGCAGACCGGCTACGCGAACACCAAACTCGGTACCATTGCGGCACATGGTGTAAACCAGGGAGCAGTACTCGATACCCTCGATGGCATCCATGGTGCACTTGCAGGCGGGCATGGTGAGGTTCAGCCAGGTGTGGTCGTTGGAGTTCAGGAACTCGAGAGCGCGAACCTTGACATCCTGATCAAAGTGAGTCTTAACGATGGCGGGAGCCAGCTCACGGATCAGCAGGGAAGTACCGGCACGGTTACGGTTGTGGCCGTCATCGCCCATCTGCAGCTCCTGAGCGATGAGGACCTTCAGGTCGATCTCGCCACGGATCTCCAGAGCTTCCTTGATGACAGGATAGAACTCATTGCGCAGCCAGTGCAGACGGGTGATAACGGTATCATCATAAGCACCGAAACGCAGAACCTTGCCCAGACCCTCATTGAAGGTGCAGTAAGCCATGTTGCCATGAGCCTTATTGATGACCTTCCAAACGGGCATGGAATAGGAAACGATACCGCACATGGGGCCTACGGCATTGTGATGGTGGCAAGGATCGAAGGTGATCTCGCCGGAAGCGGCCAGCTTTTCAGCCTCTTCGGGAGTCTTGGCCAGACCCTCATAGATCAGAGCGCCGATAACAGCACCCTTGGTGGGGTCGCACATGTTCTCCCAGGTTACGGGAGGGCCGGAGTGCAGAATGGTCTTTTTGGTCATACCGGGAATGTCTTCGCCGGCAGTGCCAACGCCGATCAGGGTAGGCTGAGCGCCCAGAATGATCTTCAGGGCTTCGGCATTAGCGGCATTGATTTTCTCGCCCAATGTCATTGTTTTTTCCTCCTAAATAAATTATTTAGAAAAATCACCTTCCCGCAGCGCGGGAGTGGGTAATTACTTCAACATACCGAGCATACCGGCCAGTTTCTTGTTGCCGCCGGCTACGGGTTTCCAGTCAACATGGATGACCTCGATATCCTGGGTGCCCGCTTCTTTCTGAGAGAGCATATCCTGATAGAAGGTCTCTACGCCGATATTGACCATGTGGAGCTTTTCTCCGAACAGTTTATTGATCTGATGCATTAATACTTACCTCCATTCAGCTTATCCAGCATATGGTGTACCAGATAGGTGGACTGAGCGTTGGAGCGAACAACGATAGCGCCGGCAGCTTCCAGCTGCTTGCGGGTCTCGGTCAAGTTCTGGGGGTCGCCCTCGGTACCTACGATAGAGCAGATAGCGGAGATGTAACGGCCCTCGCTCGCAGCGATCT
>ULUJ01015652.1_pt1 | contig 15221 bp, 14 predicted proteins | sample 1958381 | NCBI WGS metagenome assembly ULUJ01 (sample SAMEA4835757, study PRJEB28245) | human gut metagenome | biome: gut microbiome; material: fecal sample | place: Denmark | collected 2008 | reverse complement strand
ATAATATCTTTCCCAGTATCCGGATTCTTTTTCGCTTCTTTGAATCCAATGTCCTACAACCTCCCGTATCTCTTCGGTATTAAAAAAGTATTCCTTTCTTCTCTTTCAGTAAACGGGCACCGCTGATAATAGAGATCACACCTGCTGCGATTCCTACTACTGTAACAACAATACCCACTGCAATTCCTGCAGCACCGGCTAATCCCATTGCTTTATATGCTTTTTCATTCATACTCGTGTTCTCCCCCGTTCCTATTTTGCTCCGTACTGTTCATAATATGCGTCGATTGCTGCTTTTAATGTATCATCAATCACAACTTTTCCATTGCATTCTTTGTTATACAGGCATTCTACAACTTCTTCCATCGTTACGATTGCTGCTGTATCGAATCCGTACAGATCTTTGATCTCATCTAACGCACACTTCTCGCCGCCTTTTCCGACTTCCATACGGTTCAGAGATACCATCAGACCTACGATTGTTACATCTGCTGCGCCTTTTACTTTCGGAACAGTCTCTTCCATGGATTTACCTGATGTTGTCACATCTTCGATCATGATCACACGATCTCCATCTTTTAATTTGCTTCCAAGAAAGCTTCCCTTATCTGCACCGTGGTCTTTCTCTTCTTTACGATCAGAACAGTAACGTACTTCTTTTCCATACAGATCACTGTAAGCGATTGCTGTTACAACTCCAAGCGGAATTCCCTTATAGGCCGGTCCGAATAATACATCAAAGTCATCTCCGTATGTATCATGGATTGCTTTTGCATAATACTGACCTAACTTCTTAAGCTGTGATCCTGTTACGTAGGCTCCGGCATTCATAAAAAACGGAGATTTTCTTCCACTCTTTAATGTAAATTCTCCAAATTTGAGCACGTCGCTCTCTACCATAAATTCAATAAACTCCTGCTTATAACTTTCCATTTTGATTACCTCCATATATTTCAGACGCTGTGTGTCTTATTATTGCATCATAATTCCATTTAATTTTATCATAAGAAAATCACTTTTTCAATTCACGCATACAGAAAAACTGTCATTGCCGGTATTTCTTATATACCAAAGTATGCAAAAGAAGTTGCCAGTGGCAACTTCTCTGTACTTTCGCTTTACATGATCTTCGTCTCTTCCAGTTTTTCTGCAAATGCCTCATTCATCCGGATCACCGGTTTACGAAGGAGCAATCCAAGGATCAGGGACAGGATCAAAAAGATTCCAAGCTTTCCAAGTTCTGTCCAGTAGGTCATACCATACATACCGCCAATTGTCTCCCTAAGCGCCGCCATGCTGTGAACGAATGGCAGTAACGGATATACGGCTTTGAAGAAGGCCGGTGCGACTTCAATTGGGAAGGTTCCTCCGGAACCTGCCACTTGCATAACCAGAAGTACAACACTGACCGCTTTTCCGATATCTCCGAATGATACTGTCAGTGTATAGATGATATTCACATATACAATGCTCGAGAACCATCCTGCCAGCATGAAGAGGAACGGATGCTTACACTGAATTCCCAGGTATAACAGATCCCCCAGACAGATCAGGGTACTCTGCAGGAGACCTACGATCAGGAAGAGGAGATATCGTCCCAGGTATTCCTGATGCGGTTTTACTTTCTTAAGACCTTCGGTGCATTTTGACGAAACGCCTGTCTTTAACATGGCAACCAGCACAATTCCACCGATCCAGATCGACAGTGTGGAATAGAACGGTGCCATCGAAGAACCATAATTTTCAATCTTATAGACCTGATTTGTCTTCAGGCTTACCGGTGCTGCCAGGAACTCTCCGATCACATTAGAATCCCCGGAGATCAGTTCTTCTAATTGTGAGAAATCACCGCTTTGCTGCATTTCTCCGATTTTTCCTGTCGTATTGCTGATTTTTTCTGCTGCTGTATTGAGCAGATTGCAAGAATGATTCAGCGCTGTGTTAATCTGTGTCAGATCAGCCGACGCTGAAGTTGACAAATCATATACCCCGTCTACACCTTCATCCAGGCGATCCATCAAAAGGTTCAGATTACTGCTTGTGTCTCCCATCGAATCTCCCAGTTCATCCAGACTGCTCTTTACATTCTTCTCAAAGTCTGTCTTGATTCCGGCAAGGCTGTCTGCACTTGATTTCACCAGTTTATCTAATTCTGCTTTATCCGTTACTGCTGTATCTGCCGCTCCCTGAAGCGAAGATGCTGTGGACTTAAGCTTATCCCGAAGCTCTGTCTGTGTCGCAATCGTCTCTCCCAGTTTTCCGGAAATACTTCCCTTTAATGCATTCAACTGCGCATTATTTCCAACGTTTATTTCATCTATTGCCGATTTCAGCGAAGTATAGGAATCAATCACTTTCTGAACTCTGGATGCCAGGGTATTCAATGTTCCCGCCACATCGTCCGCGCTCTGAGAGTTTGATGAAAATGCTGAATCAATAATTTCCGACATCTGATCATAGAATTCTTTTCCGGAATTAATTGCCGCATTTACTCCGTCTGTCGCACCGCTGACTGTCTCATCAATTCCACTGAACGATTTTTTCACCTTTTTCAGTGAATCTGTCGTGTTCTTGGAATGCTCCTGTGTTTCCTTCAGGAAACTTCCTGTTGTATCCAGAAGCTGCTGTGCAGAAGTTGTCATTCCCGAAAAAGAGCTTAATGTAGACGATGCCGCACTCAAATCCGAGCCGATCTGATTTAAATTATCCGCAAGATTTTGTGCGATTGCTTCCACTCCGTCCTGATCCGCTACATTCGTAACTGCCTTAAACGCAGTGATCACAGTATCGCTGATCGTCTCTACAAATACCTCATTAACCTGTCTCTGGATCGCACTTGCTCCTTTATCCGTTACTTTTGGTGCGATTGCATTTTCCTTGGCATTCGAATAGTATGTGATACTTGGTTTCTGGATATTTTCAGAAAAAATACTCATCATATTTGAGCTGAAGTCCTTCGGTATCACAATTGCTGCATAATATTTTCCGGACTTTACACCGTCTATGGCTTTTTTTCTTCCGGTAAAAACCCAGTCAAGCTGCGAATTGCTTCGAAGCGATGTCAGTACCTGATCTCCCATATTGATCTGTAACGGAATCAGGCTTCCCTCATATCCTTCATCAACGCTTGCGACTGCAACCTTCAGATTACCGGTATTGCCATACGGATCCCAGCTTGCTGCTATATTGAACCACGCATAAAGGCAGGGTACAACTGTAATTCCCATGATAACAATCATTGCGATTACATTATTTTTAATACGCTTTATATCTCTTCGGAAGATTTCCCATATATTTTTCATTCGCCTCTTTCCTCCTTTATCTCATGGATCAGATCTTCTGTTGTCATACCTGTCATAGCAAGCTGTCTTTGCATCTTGTCATGCAGATATTCTACAACGATCAGATATACTGCAAGTCCGATCAGCGATACGATCCACAATATCAGGAAGACCAGTTTTGACTCCAGACTGAACATCAGTATCAGGAAAACCAGTGGTATGATGATCATTCCAAGGAATCCCCATCGGATCATCTTTGGATAACGTTTTTCAAATTTTTCGAATTTCACAAGAAATTCCTGTTTCCATTCATCATCTTCCATAAGTGTCTTCATCATCATTGTCAGTTCCGGACGTTTCCGTTCAGCCGACTCCGTCTCCCCAAGCATTAACTCTGTCTCAGACAGACGTTTATCGAACAAGTGATTCAGGTTCATAAACAACGGACGTAATACCAGACCGATGAAAAGAGAGATTGGGAAAAATATCGCAAGAATCCCCAGATACTTCCAGATATTTGCTCCATACATTCCTGCAATACATTCACGCATGGCACTGATTCCATATGTGAATGGAAGAAGCGGATGCAGTCTCTGGAAAAATGCCGGTGTCATCTCGATCGGATACGTTCCTGCCGATCCAGGAATCTGCAGGATAACAAGTACAACTCCCAGTGCCTTTCCAATGTGTTTAAAGGTCAATGCCAGTGCGTAGATCAGATTAACATAAACAAACGAACAGAATACACCCACACATACAAACGCTACCGGATGTACACACTGTACTTTCAATAATAAAATATCACCGACACATACGATCAGTCCCTGTACAAGACCTACTGCAACAAATAACAGCCATCTTCCAAAGTAGGCCTGTCCGGCTGTAAACTTCCGTACCTTTTCACCTTTATCAACTTCCTGTTTCAGAATTGATACCAGAATCAGTCCTCCTACCCAAAGTGCAAGATTTGTGTAAAATGGTGTCATTCCCGAGCCATAATTTTCTACATCATATAACACATTTGATTTGATGCTCACCGGAGAGGACATAAAATCTGCAATTGAATCCGCATCAAGTCCTTCCAGTGAAGTCAGTTTCTGATACATCTCTGAACTCTGTAATGCATTTAAATCCGTCTGAACAGATGCCAGTGCCTCATCAACCTGTGTTAACACATCTCCTGTCTGTCCCAATACAGACGCACTGCTTTTCAGGCTGTCATTTAACTGATTTAAAATCGTCTTTAATTGTTCTACTGTCGGCTCAACTCCGGTTAAAGCCGCAGAAAGATTTCCGCTCAGTGAAGCCAGACTGTCCAGTGACTGATTCAGCTGTGGCAGAATCTTCTGATCCAGATTGGTACGGTAATTTTGCAGACTGTCTTTACTTTCTTTCGCAAGTTTTTCCAGTGAAGTACGTGTATTCTTTGCTGTTGTCACTGCGTTTTGAATCCCTTGATTCCCTGTTTTCAGTGAAGATACCAGCTCCTGTAACGATGCATTCTGGTTCTCCAATTCTGTAATTTTCTGTCCGATCACAGCAGATATCTGTTGTCCCAGTTCTGTATGCCCCTGAATCTTATCATTCAATTCTTTCAGCTGTTCCAGAAGTTCCTGATTTTTATCCAGCAGAGACGAAGCCGTTGAAAGGCTGCTGTCTACTGCTGTCAGTGCCTGTCCGGCTTTCGTCTCAAACACGCCCAGTTTTGCCGATGCCGAGACATACGTGTCATTTAAAAGTGTCTCTCCGTTCGATAACCCATTGGAGAATTCTGTTGAAAACTGTCCAACCGCTGTTCTGGTATCTGCAAGCACATTTCCACTGTCTTCGATTGCTTTGGCTCCTGACTCTGCAGTAACCGTAACCTGATCCAGCATACTTACCGCACTCGCCATGATCTCATCTGACTTATCCACTGTCTTCTGGAAGTTTTCCAATACCTTATTATATTCGTCCAGATTCTTTCTAGTATCTGCGATAGCTTTGATCAGACTTGAATTTCCTTCACTTACTTTTCCGGATAATTCTCCGGCCTCTTTACTCAATAATTCAGAAATGCTCTCTGCAGCTACGGATGTGAATGTATCATTGATTTCCTGCTGAATCGTGCTCGCACCTGTATCCGTGATCTTTGGTGCTATTGCATTTTTCTTTTCATTAATATAATAATCCAGCTTCGGCTGTTTGATATCTCCTGATAAAATACTCAGAAGTGATTCACTGAAATTATCCGGTATCACGATCGCTGCGTAATATTTTCCGGATCTCACTCCCTTTTTCGCTTCTTTTGCATCTACAAACTTCCAGCCAAGCTGGTCATTTTTCTTCAGATTGTCTACAATATTTTGTCCTGCGTCCAGTGACATCTGCTCACTGTCGGCACCTTTATCCTCATTGGCAATCGCAACCTGGATTCCCTTGGTATTTCCATACGGATCCATATTGGCAGCGATGTTGAACCATGCATAAAGAGACGGCAGCACACTGATTCCAACCAGGATCAGTACTGCTGCACGGTTACGGAACAACCGGCCAAGATCTCTTTTGAAAATCTGAAATGATTTCTTCATCCACTAATCCTCCTTTGTTATTGTCATATAGACATTAGTATAACAAAAACACTTCTGAAAATCTACCCAAAAACTGACGAACGGTCATATTTTTATTGTGCTATTTGCACTTCTGAGATGAAGCGCAAAAATGCATCAGTACAGGTCAATTCCCTATATTGATGCATTTTTATCATTTATTTATTTTACAATGCCAACCATATCTTTCACGGATTCAAATCCATTTTTCTTCATATATGCTTCGATTCCGTCAATAATCTCGATCGTTGCATTCGGATTATAGAAATTCGCAGTTCCTACAGATACTGCAGACGCTCCCGCAAGGATCATCTCAATGGCATCTTCCGGTGTCGCAATACCGCCCATTCCAATAATCGGAATGTTCACTGCCTGTGCCGTCTGATATACCATACGGACTGCAATCGGATGTACAACTGGTCCCGACACACCGCCGGTCTTATTTGCTACCGCAAATGTTCTGCGGTTGATATCAATCTTCATACCCGTCAGTGTATTGATCAATGACAGGGCATCTGCTCCGCCGGCTTCTGCTGCCTTCGCAATCTCCGTAATATCCGTAACATTTGGCGTCAGTTTCATGATGATCGGCTGCTTTGCAATCTTTTTGATCTGAGCCGTCAGCTCCTCTACATGCTTTGCATCCTGCCCGAACGCCAGAAAGCCTGCATTAACATTCGGGCACGAAATATTGATCTCCATCATATCAATCGGCTCATCAGCCAGTCTTTCCACCACTGCCAGATATTCTTCCGGTGCATGACCACAGACATTGACGATGATCTTCGTATCATATTTCTTCAGAAATGGAATATCTCTTTTGCAGAACAGATCGATTCCCGGATTCTGGAGTCCGATCGCATTCATCATTCCTCCGTAAACTTCAGCTACACGTGGTGTCGGATTACCCGGCCACGGGACATTTGCCACGCCCTTGGTCGTTACCGCTCCAAGACGGTTCAGATCCACAAACTCACTGAATTCTTCTCCCGAACCAAATGTACCGGAAGCCACTGTAACCGGATTCTTCCATTCTACGCCGGCAATATTTACTTTCATGTCCATTATAAATCCACCTCCGTAGATAAGAATACTGGTCCGTCTTTACAGATTCTCTTATTGTTCACATTACTGTGTGCATCTTTTTCTTTTGTCTTGCAGACACATGCCAGACAGGCTCCGATACCGCATGCCATTCTCTCTTCCAGGGAAATATAGCATTCTATTTTCTTCTCTTCTGCATAGGCCTTGATCGCTCGCAACATTGGTGTAGGTCCGCATGCAAATATAATATCGGCATCCAGACTCTGCTCACGGATAGCATCCATGACATTTCCTTTTGTTCCCGCGCTTCCATCCTCTGTGGAAATATATAAGGTTCCGTTCTGTTCAAACTCCTCTTTCAGGAACGTATGCGCATCTCTATAGCCGACAACAATCTGCTTTTCTTCACACTGCATCTGCTTTGCAAGTTCCAGAATCGGCGGAACACCAATCCCGCCGCCCATCAGGAATACTTTCTTTCCTTCTGCCTTTTCATATGGAAATCCATTTCCCAAAGGTCCGATCACTGGTACAAAATCTCCGGCCTTTAATTCTGAAAACTGTTTTGTTCCGGTCTTTTCTCCTGTCACACGATATACCAGTCTTAATCTTTTTGCTTCTTTATCAATTTCACAGATACTGATCGGGCGTGGAAGTAATTTGCTTGCATCTGTCGTGTATACAGACATAAACTGTCCCGGTCTGGCAGTCAGCGCTGCTTCTGTCTCAATCCACAGACTGTAGATTCCATCTGCCAGCATCTCCTGTGACAGAACTTTCGCCTGTTCTTTTTTTCTCTCCATCTTCCTTTATCTCCTGTCAAGATTACTCTGTCTTACTTTTTTCGTTATAAGTCTTTTTTTCGTCTGTTCAGACATTATCTGTTCTCAAGTGCTCCCTTGATGTCTGCGATCATCGTCTCAACTGCTGCTCTGGATGCATCACCAAAATTCTCAGCTCCAAATTTTGCATACTGCTCCTGCTTATATGCCGCAATGATTCCTCTGGAAGAGTTTACGATTGCTCCAAGGCCATCTTCATTGAAGAAATGTACCAGGTCTTTTCCTTTTCCTCCCTGTGCACCGTAACCAGGAACCAGAATGTAAGCTTTTGGCATCACTTTTCTTAATACTTTTCCCATCTCCGGATAAGTTGCTCCGACTACTGCTCCGACATAGCTGTACTCATCGCCCATGACTTCAGATCCCCATGCGGCAACTTTTTCTCCAACCAGTTCATATAACGGACGGCCGTCGATCTTCTGATCCTGGAATTCACCGCTTGACGGATTTGATGTCTTAACAAGTACGAAGATTCCCTTCTTTTCTTCTTTACATACGTCCAGGAATGGATTCACTCCGTCTGAACCAAGGTATGGATTCACTGTTACAAAGTCTTCATCAAATGGTGCGTATGTCTTGCTGCCTACTTTCACCTTACCAATATGACCCACAGCATAAGCTGCTGATGTAGAACCAATGTCTCCTCTTTTAATATCGCCGATGACAACCAGTCCTTTTTCCTTACAGTAATCTACCGTTTTCTTGAATGCTGCAAGTCCCGGAAGACCAAACTGTTCATACATAGCGATCTGTGGTTTTACAGCCGGAATCAGATCATAAGTCTTGTCCACGATTTCTTTATTGAACTGCCAGATTACTTCTGCTGCTCCTTCCAGTGTCTCACCATATTCTGCGAACGCTTTTTTCTGTACCTGCTCCGGAATATAGTTCAACATCGGATCTAATCCTACTACAATCGGTGCTCCTGTCTTCTTTATGTTGGCTACTAACTGATTAATCAATGTTTTTTCCTCCTACCTTATATGTATAATCTAAATTTCATATTGTTTATATTTTACCATAAGGCATAATAAAAGGGAATGCCAAACTGCATTCCCTTCAAAACTCTTATTTTGCTATGTCACCATCCACAAACGATTACTTCATCTGTGCTTTTACTTCCTCCACAGCTTTATCAAGCTGATTGTCTGCATCCGGATTTTCTTCATTATTTTCGTATTCGACCTTTACATCCGGTGTAATTCCTTTTCCGTTGATGCTTCTTCCCTTTGGAGTGAAATATTCTGCAATCGTAAGTTTTACGGCTGTTCCGTCATCCAGATCAAAAATCTGCTGTACGACACCCTTTCCATATGTCTGGGTTCCGACAATCTTACCGATTCCGTAATCCTGGATTGCCCCGGAGTAAATCTCTGATGCACTGGCACTGTTGCCATTTACCAGAACTGCCAGCGGTTTTGTAAACTGATGTTCTTCGTCAGATTTCATCTTTGTCTTTTTGCCATTTTTATCTTCCGTATACACAATCAGGCCCTTTGGCAGCATCAGATCCAGCATATCACATACTGTACTGAGCGAACCTCCAGGATTATTACGCAGATCCACAACCAGCCCTGTCATTCCCTGTTTTTCAAGATCATCCAATGCTTCTTTGTACTGATCATACGTCACAGTATCAAATTCAGACACTCTGATATAACCAATCTTGTCATCCATCATCTTATACTCAATTGTCTGTGCCTGTACGGTATCTCTTGTTGCAGTCACAGTTACTTCTTTGGCATCTTCACCTCTTAATACGGTGAGTTCTACCGTTGTTCCTTTTTCACCCTTTACCTTACTTACAACTTTAGAGAGATCTTTTCCTGTGACTTCTTTTCCTTCAACCTTATAAAGGATATCATTCTCCTTAAGTCCTGCTTTCTCAGCCGGAGAATCCTTATATATCTGGACCAGAGTGATCACTCCTGTCTCTGTATTCTGAGACATCACAGCACCGATTCCGGAATATTCACCACCAGTTGATTCGTATAATTCTTTTGTTTCTTTTTTGTTATAATATACCGAATACGGATCATTCAGGCCATTGATATAACCTTTATAGACCCCATCTTCCAGATTCTTTTCTTTTACATCCCCCATATAATGCTTCTCGATCAGGTTCTGCAGTTCTGATATTTTATCTTCTGTTTTTGATGTGATATCACTGTTTCCATTATTCACTTTTAATCCACAGGACACGAGTCCTGCCACTAATAACATAGCAAGGGCGCCACAAAGCGCCCCTTTCAAAAAACTTTTTCTGTTTTTCATTTATCTTGCCTCATACTATGATCTGTTCATTTCTTACAGATAGTTTGCCGGATTTACCGGTGTTCCATTCAACATTACCTGAAAATGCAGATGTGGTCCGGTTGAATTTCCTGTAGTTCCAACCGCTGCAACATTCTGACCTTTGCTGACTTTCTGTCCCGCACTCACATAAATCGCATTGCAATGCATATAATATGTAAGCAATCCGTTTCCATGACTGATTACTAACAGGTTTCCCGCATTTCCGGCATATCCGGCTGAAATAACTGTTCCTGCCGCAGCCGCATAGATTGGCGTTCCTGTTGCTGCTGCAAAGTCAATCCCTTTATGATTCGTACTTGCACCTGCAATCGGCTGTGTTCTGTAACCAAATCCACTCGAAATATATCCACTCGGACAAGGATGTGTAAATGTTCCATTTCCCGACACCACCGATGCCCCGGCGGAACCGGCCGAAGACCCCGATGAGCTTGTATTCTTTTTGGCTGCTGCCTGAGCCTTCTTCGCAGCTGCCGCTGCCGCTGCTGCTTCTTTCTGTTTACGTTCGGCTTCGGCAGCTGCCGCTTCCAGCTGTGCAAGCTTATTCTTTGTATCTCCCAGTTCGCTGGTCAAACTCTGAATCTCACTTTGCTTATTCTTTATCAGTTCATTTACGCTGTCCTGCTTTGTGATCAGATCATCCTGCATCGTCTGCAGTTCTTTATATTCTTTCTTGAGTTCTGCTTCCTGATTCTCGACATTGGTTACAACCTTCTGGAATTCTACCAGCATGTTTCTGTCGTATTCTGATATTCTGCTGATATATTCAGCATTATTCAGCAATTCTCCAATTGACTTTGAAGAGCAAAGGATTTCTACAAATCCTGTATTTCCATTTTCATACATATAACGGATTCTCTTCTTCATACTTTCATACTGTTCATTCTCATCCGCTTTTGCAAGAATCAATTCTTCTTCTTTATTTGTGATTTCATCTTCTTTTGCAGAAATCTTTTTCTTAGTTTTTTCCATCTCGCCCGTCAGCTTTTTCAGCTGATCTGCCAGAGATGTTTTCTCATTTTCAGCAGCTTTCTTCTTGCTTTCCAGTTCTTCTGCTTTTTTCTTTGTATCATCAATTTCTGTTGCATATGTCTGCACAAACATTCCGCTTACAAGCGTAAGCACCAGCAGAAGGCTTATCATCTTCTTTCTTTTTATCATATGACGCTCCTTTCCGAGCCAGAACTTTTATACCTTCAGATGTTTGCGGATTGTAAAGAAACTTCCCACAAAACCGATTCCAACACCCAAAGCAATTCCGATTGGAAGTAATGTTCTGTAAACAGTTGCTACCGGAAGGAAATCTACAATATTATTCAGAAGGCTGAATTTTGTCATAATGTATGTAATTGCCTTATCATACATAAAATAAAGCAATACGAGCGGGATTACAGCTCCGACAGCTCCGATAATCAGACCCTCTATTACAAACGGCGCACGGACAAATCCGTCTTTTGCTCCGATATATTTCATAATTGCAATTTCTTCACGTCTTACCGTAATACCCATAGTGACCGTATTACTGATCAGGAAAATTGACACTGCCAGAAGAATTGCAATAATTGCTACCGATACATATCCCACCAACTTGTTCACACTGGTAAGAGTCTTGGCTACTACGTCTGATTTATTAACTTTACGCACCCCATCCAGCGACTTTGCATAAGACACTACATCTTTCTGCTTTGATACGTCTGAAAGATATACTTCGTAGTTATCTGAATTGGCAAGCGGGTTATCACTCTTAAATCCTTCTGCCAGATCACTTGATTCTCCAAAATACTGATCTTTAAACTTATTCCATGCTGCATCCGCACTTACATAATTTACTTTCAGTACTCCATCTTCTTTCTTCAGCTGGGCACCAATTGTATCTTTTTGTTCTTTTGTAGTATCTTCATTAAAAAATACTGTAATAGCAACACCTTCTTCTGCTTTTTCTACAATATAACTAAAGTTAACTACAATGGAATAGAACAATCCGAACAGGAAAATGCATGCCGCCATCGTTGCGATCGAAGCAACGGAAAACATCTTATTTCTGCGGATGTTCTTAACCCCTTGTTTCATCGAATATCCTATTGTACTAATTCTCATGCTTATACCCACCTTTTTTCTCGTCGCTTACGATGACACCCTTTTTCATCGTAACAACTCGCTTCTGCATTTCATTTACGATCTCCTGGTTATGCGTAACGACAAGAACTGTAGTTCCTCTGTCATTCGCTTCTTCCAATAACTTCATGATTTCCCATGAGTTTGTCGGATCCAGGTTACCCGTAGGCTCATCTGCCAGAAGAATAGCAGGTTCATTCACGATCGCTCTTGCAATCGCAACCCTCTGCTGTTCACCACCGGATAATTCCTTCGGAAATGCTTTGTATTTCTGGGCAAGCCCTACCAGTGACAGTGCCGCCGGTACTTTTTTCTTGATAATTCTTGTAGGTGTCTCTGTAACTCTCTGCGCAAACGCAATATTTTCATAAATATTTCTGTCTTTCAACAAACGGAAATCCTGAAATACAACGCCGATATTTCTTCTGTACATCGCAACTTTGCGATGTTTCATACGGCTTAAATTATTGCCATTTACAATAATCGTTCCCGAAGTAGGTTCCAGTTCTTTCATGATAAGCTTGATCAAAGTAGACTTACCAGAGCCGCTGTCTCCTACAATAAACACAAATTCACCCTGTTCAATCTTCAGATTGATTCCATTCAGGGCTGCAACCCCTTTTGAGTACTCTTTCGTTACTTCTCTTAGTTCAATCATATGTTCCTCCTGATTATTAATACTCCAGTGACTCCATATACTTCATATATTTCACAACCATAAGTGCGATTTTGAATGTAATGGCGTCTTCGAACACACGGAGATCCAGACCGGTACTCTTTTGTAATTTGTCCAGTCTGTATACCAGTGTATTACGGTGTATATATAATTGTCTGGATGTCTCTGATACGTTCAGATTATTCTCAAAGAATTTATTGATTGTTGTCAATGTCTCCTCATCGAAATCATCCGGTGATTTCCCCTCAAAAATCTCACGTATGAACATCTTACACAGCGGAATCGGAAGCTGATAGATCAGACGTCCAATTCCCAAAGCACTATATGCGATGACACTTCGCTCACTAAAGAAAATCTTGCCGACATCAAGTGCCAGCTTGGCTTCTTTATATGATTTTGATACTTCTTTGATATCATTTACAACCGTTCCGTATGCGATCAGAACATCTTCTTCTCCGTCTTCTTTCAGGAGTGTATACATATTCTCCGCAATCTTCTCCAGTTCTGTATGTCCATCATTTGGCTCCAGTTCTTTTACCACGATGATATTTTTCTCATCAACGGCCGTCACAAAATCTCTGGTACGATTACCAAGAAGGTTTCTTACATTATCCAGCGCATTCGTATCTTTTTCGTGCTTTGTTTCAATAATAAAGATAACACGTCTTACTTCTGTGTCAATATGTAATTTCTTAGCACGGTTGTAAATATCTACCAGCAACAGATTATCTAACAGCAGGTTTTTGATAAAATTATCTTTGTCAAATCTTTCTTTATATGCTACAAGAAGATTCTGAATCTGGAAGGCCGCAATCTTACCTACCATGTAAACATCATCACTTCCTCCATTGGCAAGAAGAATATACTCTAACTGATGTTCATCAAAAATCTTAAAAAACTGATATCCCTGTACGACCTGACTGTCTGCCGGGGATTCTACAAAGGAGATAACCTCCTCTACATAGTTCTCCTGTTCTGAAAATGTGCTTGCAAGAGATTTACCGTCTGTGTCCATCACGCAAAAGTCAATTCGTGTAATCCCTTTCAATCCTTCAATTGTGTTTTGAAGTATTTGATTAGATATCATATTCCATCTCCTCCACTCTTTTCAATATACATTTTCCACAACAAATCTTATCTACAAATTTCCAAAATGTATACTGTTAAATCTTATCTTAATATATATGACCAAAAAAATAAAGAGGGAATCACACTTTTTTGGTGATTTCCTCAGTTTTTTTACAATTTATTCACATTTATCCCATAGACATAGTGACGAAATATATTTCTTATGTTTTTCTTAGGATTTTGTTTTTAGCTTATTTTTTTCCATTTCACGCTTAAATATATGATTCAACAGAAATTTTGCCAGCTTCCCATGACCAAGTCCCTGCCTGTGATCCGAGAACATTCTATTCCCGACGCCGACCCATACTCTTGCATCCAATAGATTCCTGTTTTTCGCTATAAAATCTTCCTGTAACGGTACTGACAATGCCGAAAGAATACAATCCACTTCACTTCCGTTAATCGCATTGACCAACATGTCGTCTGCCCTTCCCTCCGCTGATACTTTTGCAAGACCTACCAGCTGAATCCCACTGTAGGTTCTCTGCATATAGCGAAATGCTTCCTGTCCATCTTCCTCCGATTCGACCAAAAGATACATTCTCTTATGATTCTTATGCAAATAACGCATAAACATCTTCAGATATAATTTTATATCGATTTCCTTTGGCAGCCTCGCTTCTTCTGCTGCTTCAAGAATCAGCTTTTCCCCCGGCAGCACAAGATCAAATTCATTCATCCTGGCCTTAAGTTCCGAAAGATCATTCATCTGCATAAGACCGTCTACCGATACCACATCTATCACGCTTACAGGTTCTGACTCCAGAAAAGCTATCGTTTCTTTCATGGCTTCTTTTGCTGTACAGCTGTCTATATTCACATCTAAAACATTAATCTTTTCGTTCATATCCTCACCTGCTAACTCTTTTCCCAGTTTTTCGATTATAGCAAATGGATATTCCCTTTTCAACCTTTATTACACAATCTTCACACTAATTAACATTCGTAATACTTTTGTCATTTTTTTCATTTTCCCGTTTCTTTTTCGTGATCAACCCTCCGATTCGACCGGTTTCCTTGGATGTAAGTGATTTCCATCCATCCTGCATCACCCGGTCCAGAAGGCCTAATTCCTCCGCAATCTCATATTTTACTTTTTCATCTGGAGTAAGGTCCTCCAGGTGGATTGGGTTTTTCTTTTTTGATGACATAGTGGGTGCATTCCTTTCGTTTTCTTATAAGTATGCCCACTTTTTTCTATTTAATGCATCATGGCGGCTGTCACCGACCGGAA
>ULUJ01026292.1_pt1 | contig 15261 bp, 10 predicted proteins | sample 1958381 | NCBI WGS metagenome assembly ULUJ01 (sample SAMEA4835757, study PRJEB28245) | human gut metagenome | biome: gut microbiome; material: fecal sample | place: Denmark | collected 2008 | reverse complement strand
TATACTGTAATAGAAGGTAATCAATTAGCTATTAATGGTGAGGAATATAGAAATGCTAAGCCTCAGTTGTTTAGACCTAAGGAAGTAGGATATAGAGAGCCTAATATACAATATGAGAAATTAACTGATATTGAGAAGTCTCAAATATCTGAAATAGAGAAGATGATTAAAGAAAAAGATGCTTCAGTAAATCAGACTAGTACTGAAACTATTACTCCTACTGAGACCAAAGAAGTTAAAGTTGAAGAAGTTACAGTAGCTGACAATACTGAACCTACAGTTGATTTAAATACAGGATTAAACATAGGAAAGGTTAAAGATAGAAGAAAGAAGAAGTCAGGTACTAAGGTAAATCCTAAACCTACAAGGCTAATACCTTCAAGATTAACTTGGGGAGTTTGGGAAAACTTTATAACTGAGGATGGTGTATCATTATGGAATGAAGAAACCATTAAAGTACTAGAGTCTGTAGGATATACAGAAGAATCATGGAATCAACTTTCTGATGAAGAGATGGAGCATGAACTTAAATGTAAAGGAGTTAAAGTTCCATTCTAAGGCAAAAAAAAATAAGGCTAGGGAGGATAACCTCTCTAGCCTTTATTGTTTTATTAGTTTCTAACCTTTCTACCATACTCATAAGATTTAGCTGCTTCATAGGGGTGTTCCCATACATAGTTACTTCTAAGATAAGGAAACATTCTCCAGAATTTAGCCTCCCATTTGGAATCTCCTTTCTCATACATACCTTCTTTCTTAGATTGATAGTAAAATTCACTATTATCTTCATCAGCTACAAGGCTTCCACCAAATTGGTATGCCAGATTAGAAATATCTATAAGACCACTTACACCAACAGGAGTCATACTCATAAGATTTTGTGACTCATCAACCATACCCCAAGCAGTATTCATTGCAGACTGCTCTCTCAACAATCTAGCTGCAAAGTAGTAAACTATACCAGTAGTAGTGTCTACTTCCTCCTCAGACTCTTTGTCATCATCATCTCCACCACCTTTAGCAGTCAATATCTTTAGTAGAGTTAATGCAAGGATAAACATAGCATCACCCATATTTCTCCTCATATTATAATACTGATTAGCAGAGAATCCAGCATTAAGCATTGCTTGTTTTGTCTTCTTACTAACTGGCAGTAATATGGCTCTCATAGTTAAACCAAAGCCTCCTCTATCAGTAAAAGTAGATGCAATAACTTTAGCTAAGCTTCTCATTGAACCCTCAGTTTCTCCACCAAGTATAGTATTATATTTGCTTGCACCATATCTTCTTTCAAGCATACCTAAGGCATAACCTCTCATGGCTAGCAACATATTACCAAACATATCCTGTTGGAAAGCTACTTTATCTTGGTTATTATAGATACCATGTAATCTGTTGTTTATTTCTCTGGCTTTATCCATGAAAGCAGATTCATCATCAATAGTCCAAGTAAGTTTATATGAATCCTCAAGTAGCTTTGTTTTAACATCTGCCATGTCAGCTAGATTATAGCCCTTGGAATTTATATAATCTAACTCTTCCTGACTAAGATTCAGTACAGAGCCAAAAGGGGAAGGGTTACTAAGAACATTATCTATCTGACCTATTATAGATTGTATAAGGTTATATTCTTTGATGCCCTCTTTACTCTTAAAGAATGTGCCTTCTAGTTTAAGAGTTTTGCCATATTTTGGGTCTGCATTTCCACTTTCATCCTCAACATCTACTACCTTATAAGCATTAAATAATGATATTCTGTTGCCATTAGAATCATACAACTTAATTTTATTAGCTAAAGCAAGATAAGACATAGAAGACATGTAGTGCTCTCCTACTTTATATGGTAGGAATAGGCTTTCTCCGAACATATTAAGTATCCTAGAATCTCTTGTGTGCCATGCTCTTTGGTTACCTCTATTTTCACCAAGCATATTAAAATGCCTAATCATTAAGGATACTTTATCTTCCTTAAATTCCTTTCCATATCCCCACCAATTCTGCATGAAACTTCCATAATAGGATTTATGTGCCTTGGCCCAATCTTTTACATCAAAGTATTCACCAGAGAAAGCTTCCTTAAATATTTCTATAGAACCAGTTCCAACATTGACCATACCACCTGCAATATTACCTCCTAAGAAGTATTTACTTGCAAATCCAGTAAGAAATCCAAATAGTTTATTAAGCACTAGCTTATTGCCAATCTTCAGCTTTGGAACTCCAATACCATATACTTGTTTATCAAGAAATTTAAGGTATCTATTATAAGCCCTAGACTTATCCTTCAATCTACTTTCTTCTGAGTTAATACCTTCTACAGTCCTCCTATTAAGAACCTCCTTTCCAACTTCAAGAGTATCAACAACCTGACTCATAGCTGCATAAGAATTTGCCATTCCTGCATAAGCAAATGTAGAATAGAATAAGTCAGTAGATAGCTCAGAAGGGTCTTTCAGCTTGTTGACCCCATATAGAGGAACCCTATTAATCTTCTCCCTTTCAAATGCAAGTTGATTATGGAACATATCCTCATCTATAGTATTGTATGTCTGCTGACTTCCAAAATCAGTATCTTCACTGTCCTCACAGAAAGTATCTCTCATTTCAGTCATTACAGTATGTATAGTAGCCTTACTTGAATTTTCAAATAATCTCCTATTCCTAATCTTATTGGAGAATGTACCCTTGAATTGAGGCATTCTGTGTAAAGGCATACTACCTTCAGGCAGTCTACTATCCAAATCAGCTTTAAGTTGCATATACTCATTAAGCCATTTTACCCTTTCAGGATATGGCTGTATATCTCTCTTATACTGTTCACTTTCATAGTCAGAGCTAGGAATGTACATCTGCTGCTGATTGTCCCACTGACTATGGGCAATATGTGTTGCATCTCCCTTATGCCATATTTTAGCTTTAGGTTTAAAGAAGTTATCCCATAGCAATGCTTTTTCAAAGTCAGATTTTCCATCAAGATTAGGGTACTTTTGGTTAAACTCCTCTATACTTTGTTTCTTGAAGTCTAGCCAGTCATTTTCATAATCTCCCCAGCAGTATGCTGATATAATGTTTCCTGTTATAGTACCATCCCTGTTACTTCTTTCAACAAAAATATCAGTATTACTCAGCTTAATATCTTTTAACCTAGACTGTAATACCCTAAGTTGGTCCTGAGCTTGAATAGTCATATCATCTGCCCACTTATTAGCTAGCTTCACAGTCTTATCTGCTAACTGACCTATAACATCTGAATTGTTAGACATAGATGCAAGGAACCTTTCAAACAGAGATATATCACTCTCCAAGTCATTCATCAAATCTGATATAGGAATGTCCTCTGAATCTCTATACTCAATAAGCTTGTTATTGCCTCTACCTTTCCAATTGAATATGACTCTGGCTGCTCTTGTAATATATTTATTGCCATAGTTAGCACCTTCAAGGAATTTAAGGAAGAATTGACTTTCCTTATTCTTGAGTTCATTAATCAATCCATTTCTACCAGTAAGTAGCTTGTTCAACTTATCAGTAATATCTAATAAGTTATATGATACTCTGTTACCAAGAGAGTCAGTAATTATAACATTCCTTGTATCTCCAAGTAATCTATTTGCCCCAGATATGTTAGAGGTAGATGAGTTTATAAGGTCTATTAATGCAAGAGCATTCCTAGCAAATGCCCTAACAACTCTTAGTGCCTTAGCATTAGCTGGCATATTGGAGTTGAAGTCAGTTACATTATCAAAGTCAATTGATGCCAATATATCAGGTATCTCAGCTACCATTAAGTCACTCATTAGTGATATAGCTTCTGTTATCCCTTCAAGAGCAATTGAATCTGCAAATGAAGAGGGTACATTTAAGTTTCTACCACTCTCAACCTGGCCCACTATATTATTGAATTTATCAAATAATGTATTACTGATAGACTTCATCTCTGAAGCTTGCAATTTAAGCCTGTTCACAGCCTGCTTGAATACTTTAACATTAAAGGAAGTAGGAGCATTATATAAGGTCTCCTTGGTTTTAATAGCCTCTTCTACACTACCTGTAAAGTTGGGAGACATAAATCCCTTAGCTATCATATCTGCAATTCTTTCAGCCTCTAATGCAGCATTGGCAATGCTATCTCCTTTTATGCTATGAAATATTCTCTTGGCTGTATTGACTATTCTCTTAACAAGAGATTGCCAAGGTGCTCTATCATCTATATTACCTGCTATAGCCTGACCAACTAAGGTACCAGCTATCTCTCTTCTGGAAGACTCTCCTAGATATTTACTATCATACTCATCTCCTACTATCTGCTTTTGTACCTCTGGAGTTAATAACCTCATAAGCCTCTCTACTAGAGGGGAATTTCCTAAGGCACCTATAGCAAAGTGTCCTGCCTCTTCTGCCAATACACCAGTTACATTTTTACCATTAGCTACTTGTATTAACTGATATAGGCCATCAGCAGTCTTCTTGGCATTTTTAGTACTATACCTTCCATTTACCTTCTCATCATTCTCAATGAATTCTATACTGACTCCAGCCTTATTCAGGTAGTATTTAATCCTGTCTTGAAGAGTCCTATTAGAGATTTCCTGATTAAGAGCTAATTCATTGGAAGGGTTTTTCTCAACTACAGATAAATTATATCTACCATCTTTTGTAGATGTAATAGTAGCCATAAATTCATTATTAAACTGGCTGTTTCTATTAAAAGATTGCAGTCTGTTTACTGCTTCCTCATAATCATAAATGCCAGAGTTTATATCCTTATTCAGAGTATTAATCAATGTATCTTTGTCTACATTAAGCTTAGCAAGACTTCTCAATGATTGGAAAGTAATTTCACCATTCTCATCAAACTTAGCACTTCCTTGTACCTTTTCAAGAAATTTAGGATTAATTCCTATACCATAATACTCCTTTGCAAGTTCCCTATTATTAGAAGTGTAGTGAAGCAGGTCTTTGAATAACCTGCTTTCTACTACTTCACCTTTAGAGTTTGTGCAATGAGCATAAATTGAACATTTATCTGCCATATTAACAAACTTTTTCTCCTGTATTATCAGTTAAACCACTATTTTGAATCTCATTCCTTATTGCATTGACAGTGTCTGATAGGTCTACATCTGACTGACTATTAAGATACTCTTTTATAGATTCCACTTGTTCAGCCATGAATTCTCCATTCTTGATGCCATAATCAATTATCTGATTGATAGCTTCTTCTCTATTGAAAGAGTTAGGAGTATTTTCAGGAATAAATTCCTGAGAGCTATTACCTTCCATATTGTTATCATATTGCTCATTGTCTGTCAATCTAGATTCTGAGTCAGATACATATTGAAGGGATTTATTAGTGGTACCTAATTGAGATACCTTATAATAGGTTATAGACCCATCATAACTTACATTGAACTTATCATTGCTACTATCACATATATATGTTATACCATCTACTACTATACATGGTCTGAATGCCACACAGTTCTTTGGTAATGTACTATCCTTAATAGTATAGTTCTTAGCATCATCACCAAGTTTATTGACATCTAGAGTAAAGTTAGAAACAGCTTCACCATTCTTATAAACTAATGTTTTAAGATATTTAAGATTGCTTCCTTTTGCTGTAAATACCAGTCTCCTGTTATCAAGATGATTCAATATATACTGTTTAGCAAACTTCTCACTATTAGCAGTAACAGTACCTTCCTTAACATCATTAAGGAAGTCTACATAACTCCTTTCAACCCATGCACCATTTCCATCATTAGCACTAGAATCCCACTTTCTTCCTACTTTGATAGCAAGCTTCAATTCAGTAGGAGCAAGGTTCATAAAAGCTAAAGGACTGAATGTAAATCCTAGCTTATAGAAATTGTACATGAACAAGTCTCTAGCTAAGTCAGGCTCTGTTTTAAGTAACTCTGCCCAACTTTCTTTCAACTCATCTTTCTGATAAGGAGCAAGTCCACCTATTCCCTGTACATTCATACTTATATCACCAGTCTTTTCATTGGTAACAAACTGCATATACTGGAATAAAGGAAGAGACTTCAAATCAGGATTACTTTCAAGAGTATTGAATACTTCTTTAGCAAAGTGTTTAGTATAATATTCTCTGGCTGGAATACCATCTTTAGTAGGCATCTCACCATTAAATAAACTATCCTCTTGCTGAGAAAGCATATAAACAAGCATATCACTATGGATACTATTGATTGTATCAGCATCTAAGAAATTACTCTTAGTAAGTTCTGCTAATCTATTTCTAGCTCCACTATATGAAGGAGTATTATATGGATAGTAACTGTTAAGTAACATACCAGCTCTCCTGTTCATATCATACATAGCCTGTTCATAAGCCAAAGGATTCTCAATAAGACTTTTAAGATATTCCTGATTACTTCCTTGCAAGTTGGTGTTATTGGTTATAGGAGAATCTATAATATCTGTAACTTTCATATTTACAGACAAAGCATTCTTACCATTCTTAACAACAAACTTATCAATATAATTCTTGACTTTCATCTGTTGAGAATATAAATCACCAAAAGTAGAACCAACTGCATTAGAAGCTGTAAACTTAGATGAAGTAACAAACTGGGAAATATCACCTGCTACTGTCTGAATCTGAGAGAATAATTCTGCTACTTTCAATTGGTCAGCCTTGAATGACTGATTATCCATAGCATTCTTACCTTGCTCTCTCATAACTCTATCATTGACAATATTCAATGCAAGTTTGTTGATAGAGAAGTCTTCATCAGGGTTAGCTTTAGGACTTTCTGTATCATCTCCCATATAGTTCTTAACTACTTCTCTCATTGCCATATCAGCAGTAACACCATTATTAAAGCTATACTCACATATCTCTTTAATTATAGGTTGGTTAAATAACAAACCAATCTCTTGGGTTGTATAACCTATTCTAGCTAATACAGCACCAGCATCAGCAGTTATAGTATTCAAGTTCAAGAAATTCAATACAGGGTCTTTTACAGCATCTACAGAAGCTGCCAAGAACTCTGCAACATTCAAATCAACATCAATACCTTTAGGAGCATGTAACAAATCATTATAACTATGACCAGCAAATCTAATAGGGTCCTTCAGAGTGAACTCACTCATTAAAGAGGAGAAAGCATGATTAGTATTCTGATTAGCAAATATACCAATCAACTTTCCAGCTACTTGATTCTGCTGATTATAAGTAATGATAGTCATTGGGTCTGAAGGGTCATAGTTAGGTTCTGGGTCTGACTTACTATCTTTAGCTCTTTCAGCTATAGCATTGAAGTCTACAGTTCCTCTACTTACAATACCTTCAAGATTACCAAATAACAACTCTCTTAAAGTTCTGGCAGCCTTAGAAGCATTAGCAAATCCACCTGGAGTATATCTCTGCTCAAAGGTTTCATAGTCCATAAGTCTTTCTTGAATTAACTTTATAAGCATGTTATTTCTAGCAGCTCTAGTATTATCAAGTGGAGACTTACTGAAGTCATAACTCTCAAAAGAGATATAACCTCTATCAGCAATAAACTGTGCAAAAGCTTCTTTATAACTGTAAGGCAGTCCTGCTTTATCCCAATACTTGTAAAGTCTGTTAAGAGATTCAGTATCTTCTTCTCTAGCTTCCTTCAAGACATCTTTTATGTTGGGATATGTTTCATAGAATTCCTTCCATATTTCAGCTACTTCAGAAGATGATAATTCTCTCTGTCTATACTCATTTCTCATGAAGTACAGCTTATCAATATCAAAGTCAAATCCTGCAATAGTAGTACCTTGTGCTGGAACTTTGATAGTACCTCCTGCTGTTTTCTGACTGAATCTTTTCACTCTAAGATTAATCATAGAGTAATCTCTTTCAGTAGGAATTCTATAAGCAAGGATACTTAAAGCATTAGGGAATTTCTTTTCAAGTAATGTGTTACCATCCTTATCAGTCTTGAGAGTACCATCTTCATTACAGTAATCACTGAACTCCAATGCTACTTCCTTACCATTAATATCAGTATAACTAATATCCCAAGGAATTTCACACTCTGCATATAAGATGTTATTAGGATTATTAGGGTCTACAACATAGTGTAAATCACCAGACTCTTCATATCCCTTAATACCCATTGCAGATACCTGAACAGCACTACCTCCTTTAATAGACTGCTTATTAACTCTCTTCTTGAATATACTGAATAGCATTGCAGAAGAATCATGTTCCAATGCTCCTTCAAACAAAGGTACCAAGAACTTGTCATCTCCTGTCAAAGAATATGCCAACATATTATCCATAGATTCCCTGCTATTATTGATAGTAGTCTGAAGAAGTTTATCACTTAACTTCTTTATATCAGATACTTCATTAGCAAATAAATCATAGGACTTAAGTATATTAGCTACAATAAGAGAGTTATAGAATGAAACTAGGTTTCTACCATTCAATCTTACCTCACCATATTTACCTCCAAGATTTACTTTCTTTCCACCAACATAATTCTCATAGTGATAGTCATCCATTTTAATGTTAGCCATAATAAGCTTTCTTACCTGAGTACCAAATAACTGAGAGCTATTAATATGCTCAGGTACATTAGTCTGAATTCTATAATCACCATAACTTAATTGATGGATATAAGCCTTGTCAAGTGCATTACTTAACTCTTGAGCATTAGAAGCTTTAGATATATCAGTAGAACCAAATCCACCAACCTTAACAATCTTAGTAGAACCTACCAAATCTACGCCCTTAGACTCCATCCAATAGGCCATATCCCTTAACTTACTACCAGCAGGTAATAACTCTGGGATAAGTACTGCTTCAGCATACTTATGCTGAACTGGAATTTTTAACTTATCAGTACTATTTACTGCCAAGTTTTCTATAGTGTACATATAAGGTTTAATAGGTTGAAATACTACAGACATATTAGCAATTTCAGTAAGTTTGTCAGAAGGAATCTGAGCATCTTTACCATATTCAGCTCTGAGCTGTTTAATAGTATTATACACATTTTCCATTTCCTGTGTCCACTTACCAGCCATACCCATTACTTTTCTGTAGCTTTCAAGGGTTCTATATCCCTGACCATCAGTAAGAGTATTCTTAGTATAAGCTTTATATACTGGAGAGTTCTTGCCGAACTTAGCTTCAATAGCTTTCATGAATTCAGGATTAGACACTTCTGCATTTAAATTAATGTCATCAAAATAAACACATCTTTCTATTCCATCCTCACTATAAAGATTGCCATCAAAGTCTCTAGCTTCAAGGCTTAATACACTGCCTGGGGCATGTATTTCCTTATATCTCTTCTGTAAGTCTTTAGTTCCCTTATAGAATGCCGGGTCAATAGTGAACAATTGAAGCTGCTGTATAGTAGCAAACTTTGTATTCCAATAGTAGTCTGCTATTACCTCATCTATAGACTTATTACCATTTACTTCTTGACTGAAATATACATATTGTACCTCCTTTTTGTTTGTCTTAGGATTATATACTTCTTTAGTTTCAAGAAGACCTAAGTTATTAAGGCTTGTTTTGAAGCTATTTACAGCCTCCTCCATATAGGCTTGAATAGCCTTTACAACTTCCTGCTTTGAAGGATTTTCCCCTATCATAGCTGCATACTTGCCTACAGTACCATCAGGAGATTTGTAATCCTTGTTGAGGAAAGGAAGAGCTGTATATTCATTCTCTTTACTTGAGAAGTTTTCAATAAGTGAATACCCACCTTCTTTTAACTTAGTATTAGCTGCTGATGTGAGAGCCATTCTTCTCCTCTCTTGTCTATATACATCATACAGACCATCAAGCATCTCCTGAGCAGAATATCTTTTAGCTTTGATAAACTTAGATACTCCACTATCTCCTAAGATGAATACAGGATAGTAGGCATACTGGCTATTAGGACTCTTTTGTCTTTCAGAGAAGTACTCTGCCATCATGTCAATAGCATGTTGTTTACTAGTAAAGTTCTCAAAGCTATTATCAGAAGTTCCTAAGAATCTCTTAAATCCAAAGTTGGCAGCAAAATCTTTCTCATCTAAGCCACTCTCATAAAGGTCTCTCAACCACCTATTGAATATAGTACCATTATCCTTATCCATGAAGAAAGAAGAGTCCAAGAACTCATTTTCAATCATTCTCCTAAGACCTTGCCTGTCATTGTTAGACACAAAACTGGCAATTCTATCCATCTTGTCTCCAAGATATGAAGGAATGACATTACTGAACAAAGTAACATTATTACCATTCTTATCTTTATGCCTTACTCTAGACTCAAGTCTAAGACCTTCTCTGTTCTTAGTTACAATAGATAACATCTTGTCAATCTTCTCTCTTATAACTCCCTGCTTTGCTGTAGAGCCTGCTGGAGAAAATCTTATAAAGTCTTTGAAAGACCTATTAGACAAAGAGTACTCACCTTTATCAAGTGATTCAAGCTCCTTCTTATTAAGAATCTTGTCAGTACCAAACTCTACTAACTCACTGATAGCATCAGTAAACTTATGAAGGTCTCTACCACTAGACATAATCTTATCCAATGTTCCACCATCAATGTCTATACCCAAAGCTTCAGTAATCTTAATGAGAACTCTTTTCTTTTCTTGCCAAGAAGTTTCTTTATTGTTATAGAACTTTGGTGTAATGCTTACAGACTTACTTGGAAAATATTCCTTAACCAACTCTCTTAGACTCTGTAAGTTTTTCCAATTGATACTACCATCCTTGTTAAATACAGAGGTATTTGGATTAACCTGTTTACCCAAAGTGATACTAGTAAGGTATTGACCAGAGAGACTATTATTAACTCTATTCAATATAAGAGTCTTGAAAGTTCTTAACCCATTCTTTACCTCTTCAAGAAGGATAGAGTAAGGTTGAAAGTTCTTCTTAAAATCTACATAGAACTGTGTCCTAAGCTGGTCATTATTTTCAAGCTCTTCTATAACAGGCTGTAACCAAGTCTGACTGTTAGAGGCATTTCTAAGCAAACCTATCATTTGTCTTTCAGATGTAACACCTCTTAATATTTCAATCAAAGACTGGTGTGCTTTAACAGGGTCAAGCATTATAGGAAAACCTAAGTCATCATATACTTCTTCTCCATTTTCAACTCTCTGAATAGAACCTAAAAGTTTTCTTACTTGTTTTCCTACAGAACCAAATGCAGAGTGCATATCAGAGGTCTCTTGCCATGCTTCTCTTTTAGACTCTGAAGCATCATATAATTCAGATAACTTATTATCATTGTAGTTATCTGGATTTGTATCATCTGCATACTCTATCTTGTCACCAAGTCTGAGTTCCTCTGTATCTCTCAATCTCATTCTAGCATGAGAGACTAGTGCTCCCCAGTTTTCAAGAACCTTCTTATAACTATTGGCTGTATCCATATCACCTTCTTCAACAGCCTCTGAATAGTATTCAAGCAAGTCATTATAAACACCTTCAAATACTGAGAATTGACCTGCCACTAGTTTACCATTTGAAACAAATCCATTACATATAACTTTCCTACTTAGGAAAGGATTAGCTTCTTGTAAGGCATCAAGTCTGTCAGAAAACATAGTAGAAATCATATTGATTCTATTAAATCTCTCTTCAGCACTAAAAGACTCCTTCAACTTCTGATAAGACTCAGATAAATTAGAACTAGTAGTCTTGATAGACTCTGCATTCATTTTTCCTAAGTCTCTTCTATATGAGATCAAGTCCTGTACAGCCCTATCAAGGTCTGATGTATCAAGTGGAGATGAGTGTGATTCATCATACATTCCTCTTAATGTAGCTACTCTATACTCATTCCAACCCTGAATTTTACTAGCAATTACGTCATCAATTCCCTTAATAGGATTATAACATTTTGTACTCATATAAATTAATATTAATTTTATGCAAAGGTAAGTAATTTAATTGCAATACACAAGCTTTTATTCAAAAAGCTAAAGGGAGAACAAGTATTTAACTTATTCTCCCTTATAAGATTACTCAACAATGTACTTGACACCATTGAATATGAGCCATTTGATTGTTAAGATATTGACTGGTCTAATACCTGACTCTTTATCAGTCTTAGTAATGTCCATATCTACACAATCATATCTGCCATCTCTTGATTCAAATTGAATCTTATAGCCTCTAAGAACTCTATCTTCACCTTCTTCATAAGGAAGTACAGGGCTATTAACCAGCTCAGTAATAAGATTCTTTGCTGCATTTGCAACACCTTTCTTATTGTTCTTAACTGTGTCAATACTATTTGAGAACTGCTCTACAATAGCATCAATCTCCTCCTGTAACTTTCTCTTACTCTTAGGTTTATCCTGCTTCTTGAAACATACAGTAAATACCTGACCAGAATGGATGTTCTCCCAAATACTTCTAATACCAAGAGTACCATCCTTCTTATCTTCCTTAGTTACCTTTACTGTAGTTTCAAACAAGTCAGCAGAGTTAGTGTAGTTCTTCAGATAGCTCATACCAGTCACCACTCTTAAATTGAGTAAGCCAAGCATTAGAGCCTGATACTCTGTTCACAATATAGTGAGAACTCTCACTAATAATGGAACCTTGCTTTAACTGATTTATTTGCTCAATCATATCAAATAAGCTTTTCTATATTAGACATAAATGTTTCAGCCTCCTGCTTAGTAACACCAATAGTTTTGATGTCTTCCTGCAATGCAGCAATTTGAGATTCCTTCTTTGCAATCTCTGACTCCATTTCTGCATGGAGATTACTTGCATTCTCATGTGCAGTCTTAAACATAGACTCAATGCTTGCCATTCTTTCACTGAAAGAAGGTGCAGCTACAACTGATTTCTTCGTACCAAAAGCCATACTTTTTTTTTTAGTTATTAATATACTTCCTTGCAATAAATTCCTTCATTAAAGGTTCTGCTAATTCCTTAGCCTGAGGATGTGGAGCACCTGTAGTACCTCTTGCTCTTAGGTCAAAGAAGTGATTCCAATCAGATGTAAATCCAGTTACAACCAATTCTGTCTTTAAGGAGTTAGGCAAGACAGCTCTTGCTTGCTGAGGTGTCCATGGATTACCTCTAAATCCTGTAATATATCTTCTATCAGCAACTCTATTTTCCCATTTATCCATCAACCTAAAATATGCCTTCTCAGCCCTATCTAATGCTTGAATGTAATCATGTACTTCTACATAATTACTCTTTTTATTTACCCAAGCCTTGAAGTTCACAGATTCTCCAAATGGGTTCTCCATTGTAGCTCCAACTCTGTAATTTATACCATCATGGAAATATGCTACTCCTTCTGGTATGTCCAACCAACAAGGAATAATAAAAGTAAGTTCATTACCAAACTTATCCTTAGAATAGTTACAATACCTTGTGCTTTCTTGGGCAAAAGACATTACTCTGTGCCTTACAAACTCATGTGATACGCCTCTATCACATACAAAGTGTACAGTGATTCTCTTCTCATGGAACTCTGTAGGTTTACAGATATACTTTAAGTCATCAAGCCAGCCATTCTCTACCAATACTCTGTAGTTAGTAGTAATGCACTTACAACTTCCATAAAGTATATCACCATGACAATTATACACCTCTGTTCCTTCTTTAACTACCGAATACTTATTAGACTTATATTTATCAATCAGCTCAGAGTTTTCAATAACATTGAATACTTTAAGATATACTGTACCATGCTCTAACATAGCACCATGACCAGACTTAATCATTCTATCTACAAATGACTTGGCAGAATCTTCTGTAATCTTGTCCTCTGACTTATAGCATATTCTGCCTGCTCTCTCTATCTGTTTATATACTCCTTCAAGTCCAGAAGGTTGTTCCCATATCTCAAATGATGGTTTAATCAGTTTCATTGTGCCTAAATATTTTACTTATTAATTCCATAATCCTATCTTCTTTCCTGCTAATTCATCAATAAAACAGAATCTAGTTCCATCCTTCAAGGAATGTATATACTTACTGAAGTGTGCAATTAAAGGAGTCTCATTTCTTACCCCAACAACTTGCCCTGTTCTATATACTTCTTCACTAGAAGATTTCTCTGGGTCTATTCCAATAAAGAACACAACTTTGTCTTTATACTCAGAACACTCCTTACAGGCATGGTCAGAAAATCCTATAGCCTTCCCATTCAACCTCTCTACTTTAGAAGCAGCCTCCTTTGTAAGGCGAGTGTTTGTCACAATTACCTCTTCAGCTACTCCTCCGCAGATTGGGCACATGTACTTGACCAAGGAAACTTTAAAATTATCCATTTTCTTTCTTTTTTTTTTTTTAACCGGCAGTCTTTTTCAAGGCCCTTATACCATACTCTCTGACTCCAATTAGTTTGCGTTTATGAAAATTCTCATCGAATAGTTTTTCAGCCTCAGAGATACTGTCGGCCTCTATAAACACTGTATCTTCAAACCCAAGCTTACCAATGTAGCTTATGAGGTAAAGTTTAATTTCTACAAGTTTCATATTCCTTCTCTATATTTCTTACATAAGTAGAGTAAGGCAAGGGCATATGCCTTATTGTAATTACCCTTGCTTGCCTCTTCCATTATCCTATCCTCAAGATTCATGCGCTAAGCATTGCTACTATTCCATTCTGACACCTATTAGCTTCCTCCCATGCTGACTCCAAGTCCTCAAATACCAATACATCACATGTATCAAGGTCTCTTACAAGTTCAATGCTTCCATTAAAATCCTCTATCACTACTGCTCTCATATTTGCTTAAGTTTAGTGCGGTCTTCACAATCTTCACACCAACAATCATTACTCTCAAGAGTGTCTATAATCTGCCCAGTATTAGGGTTTATCCATGCTTGCACTTGAACATTGGTACCACCACATTCACTACAACAATACTTTGACATACTCAATTATCTGCTATACCTTTTCTCACACTACTCTTCTATCACCTCAAAATCATCAACATCCCAGCCTTCAAGGTCATTGCGTTGGTCATTATTGAACTCTCCCTTTACATATTTGTAGGCATCTTGTGGAAGTGTAATTTGCTCTTCTACTGCCCTTTTAAGGTCACATTTAGAGTAGTCTATATCCTCAAAATACTCACCATCCTCGTCCTTTCCAGAGTCAGTTATGCTATAATCGGATACTTTAATCTTAACAGTCTTACTAAGTGTGACACTTACTGTAACCTCAATTTCCCTTTCAGGATTATCAGCCTGATTCCAGGGTGCATCTTTAGTATCTGCACCCATAGGATAATTATAATTGTCCATTATTTTTTTTT
>ULUJ01048978.1_pt1 | contig 15274 bp, 14 predicted proteins | sample 1958381 | NCBI WGS metagenome assembly ULUJ01 (sample SAMEA4835757, study PRJEB28245) | human gut metagenome | biome: gut microbiome; material: fecal sample | place: Denmark | collected 2008 | reverse complement strand
TGACCAGAACATTCATAAGTATACTCCTTTTTCCGAGGGCGGCTTGCATTGCGCCCAGATTTCCGATAGAATACATACAATAGATTGAATGTACAATTCAATACAACTTATATTATAACAACTTTTTTGGCAAAGACAAGTAAATTTAACAAAACGTTACTCTTTTGTAACCGCTTTGAGAGGACTTTCATGAGAGTATTTGGTATAATATGCGAATATAATCCCTTCCACTGCGGCCACAAGTGGCAGCTCGACGAGTTGCGGCGCAGGAATGGGACGGAGGAATGCGGCATTGTGTGCGCGATGAGCGGCGAGTTTGTCCAGCGGGGCGATTTTGCCATCGAACGCGCGCATGCGCGCGCCGAGGCCGCTGTGCGCGGCGGGGCAGACCTCGTGCTTGAATTGCCGCTGCCGTGGTCGATCGCCTCGGCGGAGGGCTTTGCCCGCGGCGGCGTCGGCGTTCTGAACGCGACGGGTATCGTTGATACGCTGGCATTCGGCAGCGAGTGCGGCGAAACGGAGAAGCTGCGCCGCGCAGCGGAAGCGCTGCTGCGGGAAGACTTTTCCGAGCGGCTGCGCGATGAGCTTTCAAAAGGGCTGTCATTTGCCGCGGCACGGGAAAGTGCCGCGCGGACGCTGATCGGCGAAGATGCTGGTGTGCTTGCCGAGCCAAACGATATTCTGGGCGTGGAGTACTGCAAGGCACTGCTGCAAAGCGACAGTACGATCACGCCGCTTGCGATGGAGCGCAGAGCCGTGGGTCACAACGAGGGCGCGGCAGAGGGCTTCGCCTCGGCGAGCTATATCCGCGCGCTGCTTGCTGGCGGCGAGGACGCATCTGCCTTTTTAACGGCGGAAAGCGCTGCGATCTACGCCCGCGAATGCGCGGCGGGACGCGCGCCGGTGACGATGAAGGGAGCGGAGCGGGCGATGCTTTCGCGCCTGCGTATGCTGGAGGAAGCGGACTTTGCCCGCTACGACAGCGGTGGAGAGGGACTCTACCGCCGCTTTTATGCCGCGGTACGAACAGCCGCCTCTGTTGACGAGCTGCTCGGCACGGTGAAAACGAAGCGCTATGCCTATGCGCGGCTGCGGCGGATGCTGCTTGCGGCGTATCTTGACATAGCGGCGGCAGAATTGCCGCAGGAGATCCCGTATCTGCGCGTTTTGGCGTGCAATGAGCGGGGAAGAATGCTGCTCAGAGCGATCAAAAATGAGGGGAGCGCGCCGGTGCTGACCAAAAGCGCCGATGTGCGCTCGCTGAGTGGGGAGGCACAGAGGCTCTTTGCGCTCTCTGCGCGGGCATGCGATCAATATGTGCTTGCTTACCCTGAGCTGCGCGCTGCCAAAGGCGGCGGCGCGTGGACACAGGGGCCTGTGATCGTTTGAGGAGGATTTCCTCAAACCCTGAAAGGAGACTACGATGAAAAAATGGATGATGCTGCTTTGCTGCGTACTGGCACTGAATCTTGCCGCATGCGGCGCAAAGGAGGAGGGCGCGGCGGACAGGGTCGGCGCGCAGGGCGCGCTGCATTTTGAAGTTGCAACGCAGGTCTATGAAAACGAATACAAGGCCGACGACGGCACGGTGCTGATGGCGGAGCGCTACGAGCTGCCGATGCTTGAGTTGCGCACGGAAAGCGGCGAGCTTTACACGCCTGCGGAGAATGTGACGGCCAACGGCGGCGCGGTCGATACGTCGCAGCTCACGGCGCAAAATGCCTTCAATACGGAGATGAACAACGTGCTCGCAGGGCTTCAGTCCGATGCGGCGCAGGTCGCTTCGGAGGCGAAGGAGCTCTATGCCGAGGGCGGTTCGAGCGCGTTTACAGAGGGAAGCTTTTGGACGAGCGAGCTGACCATGGCGCAGACCTATATGACCGAGGGGAAGCTCCTGAGCATCGCGGCCGAGGGCTACACCTACTACGGCGGCGTGCATCCCAACAGCTACAGCCGCGCGTGGAACTTCGACCTGACGACGGGAAAATTCCTGACGGCAGATGATCTGGCGGACGAAAGCAGCCGCTACGGCGATGCTTCGACCTTCCAGAGGGCCATCTATTGGCAGATGCTCAATGAGGTCGAAGAAAAGCACATGGCTGATGTATACTTTTCCGATTACGATTCCTATTTGCATGATTTTCCGACATTTGCCACACTGAACTTTACGGAAGACGGCCTGACGGTGACGTTCGACCAATATATTATTGCACCTTACGCGGTGGGGCCGCAGGAGTTCCAGATCCCGTATGACAGCTTTTTCTATACGCTCAGCCGCCACATGCAGTCGCTGCTCGATATGCCGAAGGAAACGGTCGTGCTTGCAGATTACCGTGTGACCGAGGATCTCTGGGCGTGGTTCCACATGACAACGCCGCCCATGGACAACAGCGTGCCGATAGTCGAAGATAACGACGGGAGAGATTACTGCCGCTTCGGCCTTATGAACATCAACACGATGGAACAGCTGCGCACGCTGCTCAGAGCGCATGTGACGGAAGAACTGATGAACGAATGGTTTGCGTATTCGCCGGATCGCTTCAGGGAGATCGACGGCAAGCTTTATGTGCTCTCCGCTGACCGCGGCAGCGACACCAGTATCGGCGGCGAGAGCCTCCGGGTCGAGTGGAGCGGCGATACGGCAGGCAAGGTTATTCAGACGATCGACCGCCAGGACTGGAACGATGAAAAGAACACATTTGTGCTCACCGGCGAGCAGGACGTTTACGAATATCCCTTCACCCTCGCGGACGGCCACGCGGTGTTCTCTGCATTCCCGTGCCCGTACTGAAAAAGAAACAGAAAAAGGCTGACCTGTACGTGTCAGCCTTTTTTATGCGGATATGTAGTTTAGCGGTAGCGCTCGCGATGCGCGGTCATGATGTCGGCGAGCAGCACGCCGTTGTCGGGCGGGGTGTAGGTGATGGCGTTCGCACCTGCGGCAATGGTCTTGCGAATGGTCTCATCTCTCGGGCCGCCGGTGGCGATGATGGGGATCTCGGGGTGACGCGCGCGGAGCGCAGCGACAAGCTGCGGTGTTTCCGCGGCGGCGGAGACGTTCAGAATGTCGGCGCCTGCGGCGATACGTGCCTCAGTATCCTGCGTGGCGGAAACGATGGTCGCAACAACGGGAATGTCGATATGCGTGCGGATATCGCGCATGATGTCGGCCGAAACGGGAGCGTTGAGCACAACGCCGTAAGCGCCGCAGTGCTCAGCCTCCATCGCCTGCGCGACGGAACGCGCACCGGAGGTGAAGCCGCCGCCAACGCCGCAGAACACCGGCATATCCGCCACGCTGATGATGGCGCGCGCAATACGCGGCTGGGGCGTAAAGGGGTAAACGGCGATCACCGCGTCGGCATTGCAGCTTGCGATGGTGGCAACGTCGGTGGAAAAGACAAAGGACTTGATCGTTCGGCCGAAGATGCGGATGCCGCTGCACTCCTCGATGCATTCGGGCACCATCAGCATGTGGTTGCGGAGCTTACCGCTGTAACTTGGCGTGGGCGTGGGGGTAAAATCGCTCATAGAAGCACCTTCCTTTCCGCAGGTAACCGATGACCGGTAAAAAATGATGTGGAGGGATCAGTCGACATGACTGCTTGCGCGCATGGCAAGGATCGTCCGCTCGATGAGCGTATCGAGATCCCAGCCGAGCATTGCAGCGCCGCGCTCGATGACCTCGCGCGAGCAGCCGGCAGCAAACTTCTTGTCTTTGTATTTTTTCTTGACGGATTTGACCTCAAGATTGCTGACGCTTTTGCTCGGACGCATGAGCGCAGCCGCGCCGATGAGCCCTGTGAGCTCGTCGGTGGCGAAGAGCACCTTTTCCATCTCGTGCTGCGGCTCGGGCAGCCCGTCGAAGTGCAGGCCGTAGCCGTGGCTCGCGGTGGCGCGGATCAAGCGCTCGTCAAGACCGTGCTCGCGCATGATCTGCTGCGACTTGATGCAGTGCTCGTCGGGGTAAAGTTCAAAGTCGAGATCGTGCAAAAGCCCGACGATCTCCCAGAAATCCGCTTCCTCGCCGTAGCCGAGCTGTTCTGCGTACCAACGCATGACATCGGCAACGATGCACGCGTGCTTTAAGTGAAATTCGCCCTTGTTGTACTGCGTGAGCAGCTCCCACGCCTGCTGCCTGGTATACGCCATAAAAATGCCTCCCTTTGCTTATGGCTGCTCGTCCGTAAAGTGAACGTGATTGAAAATGTGGTCGGAGCAGAAGCAATGGTAGCCTGCGCACTTGCTGCAATAGCGGAACTGAAGTTCGGGATTCGTCACATCGGTGCGGCCGCATACGGCACATTTATGACGAAAGCCCTGCGTCTGCTGCTGATACTGCTCCTGACGCTGCTGGGCGCGCACGGTGTTGTGGAAGTGCGAGGCCTGCTTGCTCTGGTGGCGCTCAAGCTGGAAAAAGCGCGTAAGCTCAGGCCAGAAGAAGATGACGAAGTTGAGAAGCGCCACGACCGGCAGGATGGCATAATAGCCGACGCCTGCGGAGATGTAGCGGAAAATGTCGAAGAAGAAGTAGAATATATCGAGATAGGCGAGCCACTTCATGCGAATAGGAATGATGAACATGAAGAGCACCTGCGTATCGGGATAGAGCAGGGCAAAGGCCATGAACATGGCAAAGTTGACATAATTTGCACCGTAGACAGGAATGCTGTACCCTGTGATGAGGCTGACGATGCTTGCGCCGATGACGGTAAGCAGCATGCCGCTGAGGTAATAGGTGGTGAACTTGGCCGTACCCCACTGCCGCTCAAGCGCCGAGCCGATCCAGTAGTAGAAGTAGCAGGTAATGAGAAGATAGAAGGGACTTGTGCTCTCGGGGATCAGAACGAAGGTGATAAGACGCCAGATCTGCCCGTGGAGGAGTCCATCAAGCGTAAAGGAGAAGAAACTCAGAAAATTGCCGGTGGAAAAACCGGACAGCAGCCCGAGCACCACGTTGCCGATGACCACATAAAGCATCAGGTTCGGAATGCCGAAATTCGGGTGCAGGATACAGAAGCGGTCGATCGCCTGGTTGAGCTTTTTCAATGCGGGATACCTCACTTGTCGTAAATAACATTTGCATCTATTATGACACAGCGCCGGGAAAAAGTCATCAATAAACTTTGAACAAATGCACATTCCGAAATGGAATGAAGAGCAGAAATGCGGAAAGAAACGAATTCTTTCCGCATTCTTAACGCTTGTTCACTTGAGATCGAGCTCGGGCGGCACGTCGATCTCTTCGCCGACGTACTTACCGTTCTTTTTCCTCTGGCGCACGCATTCGGTCAGCAGATATTCGATCTGGCCATTGACGGAACGGAAATCGTCCTCCGCCCAGGCGGCGATGGCGGCGTAGAGCTTGGGCGAAAGGCGCAGAGGAACCTGCTTTTTCGCGTTGTCGTTCATGTCGGGTTAATAGAGGCTTCCGGAGTTGACGACGGGCTGCGCGTCGCGGTTGCCGCAGAGCACGACGAGCAGATTCGAGACCATCGCCGCCTTGCGCTCCTCGTCAAGCTCCACCGTGCCATTTTTCGCAAGACGCTCAAGCGCCATTTCGACCATGCCGACCGCGCCGTCGACGATCATCTTGCGTGCGTCGATGATGGCGCTGGCCTGCTGGCGCTGGAGCATGACCGCCGCAATCTCGGGCGCATAGGCGAGATAGGTGATGCGCGCTTCGATGATCTCAAGGCCCGCGTCGGCGACCTTGGACTGGATCTCGTCGCGGATGCGCGCGGCAACGACCTCGCTCGACCCACGCAGGCTCCCCTCGTCGGCGTGACCGTCGCCGGTGGTGTCGATGCCGGGGGCAACGTCATAGGGGTAGATGCGCACGATGTTGCGCAGCGCCGCGTCGCACTGGAGGGAGAGATACTCCTTGTAGTTGTCCACATTGAAAACGGCCTTGGCCGTGTCGGTCACGCGCCACATCACGGCGATGCCGATCTCCACGGGGTTACCGAGACAGTCGTTGATCTTCTGGCGGGCGTTGTTGAGCGTCATGATCTTGAGCGAGATTTTCTTGCTGCCGCCCACCTCGACCGCGGCGGACGAGCCCTGCATGGCGACAAGGAGATTGGCGCCCTTGTGGCCGCCGTCCACGTCGCCGGACTGGTTGAGCTTCGTCTTGGCGGCGGGGTTGAAGGACGTGGAGAAGGGGTTGACGCAGTAGAAGCCCTCCCCCCTGAGCGTGCCGGTGTACTTGCCGAAGAGCGTGAGCACGAGCGCCTCCTGCGGCTTTAGGACGCGCAGGCCGCACAGCGGGATCCAGCCGAGCGACAGCACGATGACGCAAAGGACGACAAGGGGCAGAAAGCCCGCATGGATGCCGACGATCAGGAAAACGACCGCGGCGATGTAGAGAACAAGCTCGAGCAGCAGCACGAGCATGCCGTTTTTGTGACCGGTGATGATCTTTTCTTCCATAAAAAGCACCTCCAAACTTGATATCAAAATAATATCACAACAATATGAGATGTCAAGAGGAAAATGCAGAAAAACCGACCGGCGATTGCACCGGTCGGTGAAAAAAGCGTGTGAGCAGCAGTTTGATAGACTGGAATTTACAAGACAAGGTTTTTCTTCATGAGTGCATACAACGTTTTCCTGTCATCATCAGATAATAAGCTCTCTTTTTTCAAAGCATAGTGATGCGCATATTCTGTATCTATGTATACGTGATCGCTTATCACAACGGCATTTTTATATCGTGGTCTCACATGTATATGCAAATGTGGGTTTGGTGTCGCTTCTTTGTAAAAGTTATTTAACAAACAACTCCAATTACTTAATTCAGCTCCTAATACCTCTTTGTAGATCCATTCCAATTTATCTATAATGGTTTTCAATTCAATCCACTCAGAAATATCCAATTCTGAAAGGCTGCCGCAATGTCTATTCAACACCAGAGTACATCTGCCGACATAATCCTGTCTATCTGCCAGATAGACAGACCAATATAATGATTGATATAGCAACCACTCGTTTTCTTTATAATCGCACCATTCGCAGCCACACATCACACATATCTCCATAAATTCCGATTTGTTGAAATGATCTTACCACAGCCTGCCGAAATGCGCAAGAACAGCCGCGGCGGGGGACCGCTGCGGCCGTTCATTGGCTGTTGATGGAAATTCAGGCGTAGTGATATTTTTCACGGCCCGCAAGGAACAGCGCTCCCGTAACGATCAGTGTGAGCGCTTCGGCAACGGTGATGGCGAGCCAGATGCCATCGATGCCGAGAAGTTTCGGCAGGATCAAAATGGCGGCGAACTGAATGACGAGCGTGCGCAAAAACGAGATGAGCGCGCTGGCCGTGCCGTTGTTGAGCCCTGTGAAAAACGCCGAGCCGAAGATGTTGAAGCCGCAGACGAGGAACGAGAGGGCATAGATGCGCAGCGCGTTGACCGTCATGTCGCAGAGCTCCGCGTCGTAGCCGACGAAAACGTGGGCGATGGGCCGGGCGAGCAGGACGGCCGAGGCAGTCATGGCAAGGCTCGAGAGGAGCGTAACGGTCAGGCTTTTTTTGAGCAGGCTCTTGAGCTCCGCGTGGTTCTGCGCGCCGTAGTGATAGCCGACGACAGGCGTGACCGCGATGGAATAGCCAAAGAAAAAGGCCATGAAGATGAAGCTAACATACATCAGAACGCCGTAGGCGCTGACGCCGTTTTCCTGCGCGATGGCCATGAGACGGATGTTGTAGAGGACGCCGACGAGTGAGGTGGAAAGGTTGCTGACCATTTCGCTTGAGCCGTTGCCGCAGGCGCACGCGAGCGCGCGGAGATCAGAGCACGGGCGCGTCAGACGGAGGGGGGAGTCGTTCGGGCGCAGAAAGTAGACGAGCGGGATCAGCGCGCCGACAAGCTGGGAAAAGGCCGTTGCGAGTGCCGCACCGAGAAGCCCCAGCGGAAAGACATAGACGAGCAGAAAATCAAGCACCATGTTCGTAAGACCCGCGCAAACCGTCACGCGCAGGCCGAAGTGCGGCTTTTCCGCCGTGGCAAGAAAGCTCTGAAAGCTGTTTTGCAGCATGAAGAAGGGGAGAGACGTGAGCAGCACGCGCCCGTAGAGCACGCAGTCATCGATCGTGAGGTCGGTCGCGCCGACGGCGTAGGAGATGGGACGGAGAAAAAGAAGGCACACGCCGCTCAGCACAGCGCCGCCCACCGCGAGCGCCACGACGAGCATGGAGAAGATCTCGTTTGCCTCTTTTTGTTTGCCCTCGCCGAGCGTTTTGGCGATGAGCGCGCTGCCGCCCGTGCCAATCATAAAGCCGAAGGCGGCGAGCGCCATGATGACGGGGAAGATGAGGTTCAGCGCGGCGAAGGGATTCTTGCCGACGAAGTTCGAAACGAAAAAACCGTCGACGATGCTGTAGATCGAGGTGATGATCATCATGAAAATGCTGGGCGCGACAAAGCGCAGCAACTTTTGATAGGTGAAATGATCGGAAAGGGAAATCTTCATAAAAAGCCTCCAAAGCCTCCGGTTCGTTGAGCGTACATAAAAAAAGCCCGGTCATTTGCCTGACCGGACGCATCCGACATCTTTTCGACTGCTGCGGCTGCGGCCGCAAGTCCTCCGATGACATTCAATTCGTGGGCAATATTGTAGCATAAATCCAGTCAAAGTCAAGGTTTTGCGCAAAATTACAAAATATTGATTGACAAAACGCACAAATGTGCTACAATACGATTCGGCGAAAGCCACAAGTGAATACTTCATCAAGAGTGGTTGAGGGATCGGCCCTATGACACCACGACAACCTGCCCGAAGAGGCAAGGTGCCAAATCCGACGAACGAATCGAAAGATGAGGAAGAGCAGAAAGTGCGATACTCTGTCGGTTCGACAGAGTATTTTTTGTTTTTCACGAAAGAAAGGAAGAAAGAATCATGGCAAAACGTTTATTTACCTCTGAATCCGTCACCGAGGGGCATCCCGACAAGATCTGCGACCAGATCTCCGACGCGGTGCTCGACGCGATCCTTGAAAAAGACCCCAGCGGCCGCGTGGCCTGCGAGACGGCGGTCTCCACCGGTCTTGTCCACATCATGGGCGAGATCACCACGAACTGCTACGTTGACATTCCCAAAATCGCGCGCGGCGTGATCCGCGACATCGGCTATGACCGCGCGAAGTACGGTTTCGACTGCGACACCTGCGGCGTCATCGCAAACATCGACGAGCAGTCGAGCGACATTGCGATGGGCGTGGACAACTCCTTTGAAAATAAGGAGAGCGGCGCGAGCGAGCTCGACAACGGCGCGGGCGATCAGGGTATGATGTTCGGCTACGCCTGCACCGAGACGCCCGAGCTGATGCCGCTGGCGATCTCTCTTTCCCACAAGATGGCGAAGAAGCTCACCGATGTGCGCAAGCAGGGTCTTGTTGATTATCTCCGTCCCGACGGCAAGACGCAGGTGACGGTCGAGTACGATGAAAACGGCAAGCCCGTGCGCGTTGACACCATCGTGCTCTCCACCCAGCACGCGCCTGAGGCGACGCTCGAGCAGATCCGCAAGGATATGATCGAGATGGTCATCAAGCCGACCGTTCCCGCGGAGCTGATGGACGAGAAGACTAAGATTTATGTTAACCCGACCGGCCGCTTTGTCATCGGCGGCCCGCAGGGCGACAGCGGCCTGACCGGCCGCAAGATCATCGTCGATACCTACGGCGGCAGCGCTCCCCACGGCGGCGGCGCCTTCTCCGGCAAGGACCCGACGAAGGTCGACCGCAGTGCCGCTTACGCCGCGCGCTATGTTGCCAAGAACATCGTGGCCGCCGGCCTTGCCGAAAAGTGCCAGGTGCAGCTTGCCTACGCCATCGGCGTTGCCCACCCCGTGAGCATCATGGTCGAGACCTTCGGTACCGGCAAGGTGGACGACGGTAAGCTTGAAGAGGCTGTGGAGAAGGTTTTTGACCTGCGCCCGACCGCCATCATCCGTGACCTTGACCTGCGCCGCCCGATTTATCGCCAGCTCGCCGCCTACGGCCACATGGGCCGCGAGGATCTCGGCGTTGCCTGGGAGAAGACCGACCGCGTGGACGCCCTGCTCGCGGCAGTCAAGTAAAGAATTCGAAAATGTGGCAAAAGCCGCCGACCATCAGGTCGGCGGCTTTCTTGCGTATCGGGGAAGGTTACAGAAAAGTCATTTACTCGCAGTGCTCCTCGTCCCAGAGCTTTTCGGCCTCGGGACGCCAGCAGGCGGCGTAGGCCTTGCATTTGCCGCACAGGTGCTCCACGCTCTCGGGCGCTTCGAGGTCGGTCGAGTGCGCGCCGGAGCGCGCGACCATCTGGGGCAGCAGCTCCGGGTTTTCGAGCATCGGGCAGGGACGCAGGTGGTTACCGTTGAAGGGCTGACCCTTGCGGTATTCGAGGAAGAGCGGCTGCTGCAAGCACTCGAGGAAACTCTTCTCACGGATGTTTGCGCCCGAGTAGTGGATAAAGACGCAGGGCTCCACATCGCCCGCAGCGTTGATGTGGCAGTAGATGCGCCCGCCGGCAACGCAGCCGCCGGCGAACTCGCCGTCGGTGAAGAGGCAGGCGTGGGTGCCGAGCTGCTTGGCCTCGGTCAGCACACGATCCATTTCTTCAAAGGTGAGATTCTGGTTGTGGCCGTATTCCGCCGCCCAGCAGCCCTTGCAGCGCATGTTGCATGCGCTCGTCGGATCCATCAGGATAAGCCAGAGAATGTTGCAGCCATACTTTTCGGCGTTTTCTGCGCCTGCTGGAAGCCGCGGAAGCCACCCTCGTAAGCGGCATTCGTCAAGAACGTTTTGAGGATATAGGGGGTCGCATTCGCGGATCAGGCGCTGGAGATAATGCGCCCACTTGCCGTCCGGCTCGTTGGCAATCATGTGGAGACCGGCGAAGGTCTCAGGCTTCCAGACCGAACCATGAATCTTCTGCACCATATCGACCAAGGAGTTGGCGATGTCACCGACGTCCTGTGTCTGACCCTTTTTGATGAGAGAATCCAGCATGGTCTCAAAGGCTTTGCGCTCTGCTGCATGGGCGATCTTCTCTGCTGCGTTCCTGTTGCCACGCTGCCTTTCCGTGTCTGCGCGAAGCGGACATTCTCGATCAGGAGGAAAGGGCGCGATCCCTTTCCTCGGTTGCCTGTGCGGCGATCTTCTGGAGCTTTTCCATGCGCGCGTCGAGCTGTGCGCTGATCTCGGCGCACTCATAGAGCTCGCGCTCCACATAGTCCATCTCGGGGAGATTTTTCTTGTAACGAATCTTATGCTCAAGGCTGGCCCACCAGTCCATCGAGATCGTGCGGAACTGCACTTCAACCCGCATGAGCCGCTTCTGGTCGTGCAGGAAGATGGGCGTTTCGACGATGAGATGGAGGCTGCGGTAGCCGTTGGGCTTGGGGTTTGCGATGTAGTCCTTGCGTTCGATGAGCGTGATGTCGTCCTGCCGCAGCAGCGCGTCGGAGAGCTTGTAGATGTCCGACGGGTGCGAGCAGATGACGCGCACGCCTGCAATATCGTTGAGGTTCTGCTCAATGCTCTCCACAGTCATGGGATAGCCGCGGCGGGAGAGTTTTTCCATGATGCTCTCCGGTGACTTGAGACGTGTTTTGATCGTTTCGATGGGGTTGCGGTCGTATTGCAGGGAAAGCTCTTCATTGAGCACATTGAACTTCGTTTCCACTTCCATGATCGCGCAGCGATAGTAGCTCATCAGCTCGCGATACGGCTGGAAGTATTTCTGAACCCACTGCTGTACCTCGCCGCGGGAGAGACGCGAGAGCAGTACCTGCTCGAGATACGTGCGATCGACAAGCGGACGGATCGGCATGTCTTCAGCTCCTTTGTTTAGCATTTTACAGACCGCGTGAAAAAGACGCGGCCTGATAAAAACAGCATAGCAAAAAGGCGGGGCGGTTTCAATGCATAAGCTGTTAACTTTTTGCCGGCCACCCGGACGGGAAAGTCCCATCTTTATCTTAAAAAGTAACAAAGGAAATTGTCGAAAACTATGGGCAAACGCAGTGGCTTATCCGATTTTCTGACAGCCGGGTAAAAATGTCAGAGAGCACGAAAAAAGCGCCCTTCCATGCGGAAAGAGCGCTGGGAAAACTATGTGAAATTGAGACGGTCATGTGCCGAGAACATGTACCGTCATCATCTGCCAGAGGATGGAGAGCTGCGGCGTGGATACAAGAACAAAGGCGAGGATAAAGACGAACCAGAGCTTTGACATGTCCTCCTCTTTCTTGCAGAGAAAATAGCAGTAGGAAAGATATGCGACCGCGTCCACGATCAAAACCGTGAGGAACATGGTGAGAAAGCCGTCCTCGCTCTGCTCGGCGGTGCCGGTGTAAAGCGAGAGAAGGGAATAGTATAGAAATGTGACGGTAAACGGCCACTTGAGCTTGCGCCAGTCGTGAATGCGGTTCTTTTTGTTCATGGAAGGGCTCCTTTTTGCGTTTTTTCCAGTATACTCTGCGCCGGGGCGGATTGCAAGGGGAAATGACCTTGCCAAGCGGCTGCGCGGTGTGGTAGACTGCAAAAAAAGGAGGGATAAGCATGCTGGATACGCTGATCCGCGGTGCGAAGATCATTGACGGTACGGGGAAGGCGGCGTTCAACGCGGATGTCGGCATTCGGGACGGCATGATCGAAGCGGTTGGGAATTTGCCGGACGCGCAGGCGTTTTCGACGATCGAGGCTGCAGGCCGCTGCCTGACACCGGGGTTTATCGATATGCACCGCCATGCCGACGCGGCGGTGTTCCGCAAGAATTTTGGGCGAGCGGAGCTTTGCCAGGGGCTGACGACGATCGTGAATGGCAACTGCGGCATGTCGCTCGCGCCGCTTGCGGGAAAGTATGCGCCCGCCTGCGCGCGCTATCTCGCGCCCATCACGGGGGAGATCACGCCGGAGCTGCGCTTTGATTCACTCGCTTCCTATTTCAAGGCGGCGCAGAGCCGCGGCCTGCCGCTCTCCTGCGCGCAGCTTGCCGGCATGGGAACACTGCGCACACTCGCCGCGGGCTTTGAAGCGGGCGAGTTATCACCGCTTGAAATGAGAGAGATACACTATCACATGGAAAAGGCGCTCGCCGACGGCGCGTGCGGCGTATCGCTCGGCCTTGGCTACGCGCCGGAGATCTTCTATTCGACCGACGGACTCATCCGCGCGCTTGCGCCGCTGTATCAAAGCGGCGTACCCATCTGCGTGCACATGCGTCAGGAGGGCGACGGCGTGGTGGACGCGCTGCGCGAGATGATCGAGGTCGCCCGCGCACTGCAAACGCCGCTGGAGGTGAGCCACCTCAAGGCCATCGGCGGGCGAAACGCGCGCAAGGCTGTACCGGAGATGCTCTCGCTCATTGCCCGGGCACGGGAGGAAGGGCTTGACGTGATGTGCGATGCCTATCCCTACACCGCGGGCTCAACGCAGCTCATCCACGTGCTGCCGCCGGAGTTTCAGGCGGGTGGGACAGAGACGCTGACGAAGCGCCTGCGTGATCGCGCCGCGCGTGAAGAGATGCGCGCGCGGATGGAAACGGGCAGCGATTTTGAAAACATTACGCTGCTTGTCGGATTTGAAAACGTCGTCGGCATCGGGCTTCGGACGGACGAATATCGCCGCTTTGAGGGAAAGAGCATCGCGGAGATCGCGCTCGCGCTCGGGAAAGATCCCTACGACGCACTTTTTGACCTGTTGTCGGCGGAGAAGTGCGAGGCGGGGATGATCGACTACATCTCGGACGAAGAAGATCTCAAGGCTATTTTGCGCGCGCCGTTTTCGGGTGTCATTTCGGACGCGACCTACCCCGGCGCCGGGCAGGTACATCCGCGCGTGTACGGCGCATTCGCGCGGCTTATCGAAACCTACGTCGTGCGGGAAAAGGTACTCACGCTCGAGCAGGCGGTGCATAAGGTGACACTTCAGGCAGCGGAGCGGTTCTCCCTTGCGGGAAAGGGAAAGATCGAAGTGGGCGCGGACGCGGATCTGCTGCTTTTTGCCCCCGAGAAAATCCGCGAGAGAGGAACTTACCTCACACCGAAGGCCTGCGCGTCGGGCTTTGACGAGGTGTTTGTACTCGGCGAGCGCGTGATCGAAAACGGCGAGTACCGCGGCGGCAGCAGCGGGGAAATGCTGGGCCTGAGAATGGAATATTGAAATCTTAAAAGATTTTTCAGGTGCATTTCAGCCGCCGTATGATATGCTGTTTGCGAAGAAAAAGATAGCGGGAGGTTTGATCAAGTGGAGTGCTTTTGGGATACGGTGGATACAATTGGCGAGGGCTTTGGCTTTTCGCTCTTCGGCGCGCGGCATTTGGTGACGCTTGCGCTGTATATTGCCTTTGCCGCGCTGAGCTGCAAGCGCTACAAGGCGGCGGACGAGAAGAAGCGGGCGCAGCTGCGAAAGCTCTTCGCCGTTCTCCTGCTTGCGGACGAGGCGTTCAAGCAGATCGGTTTGCAGATCGGCGGGAATTTCAACTGGGACTATCTGCCGCTGCACCTGTGCTTGATCAACATTTTTCTCATTGTGCTGCACGCGTGGAAATCGAACAGGCTGCTTGATAACTTCCTCTACTTTATCTGTATCCCCGCGGCGACGGCGGCGCTGCTGTTCCCGACGTGGACGTCGCTTCCGGCGGTGAACTTCATGTTCTGGCATTCGACGAGCGTGCATATTCTGCTTGCGGCCTATCCCATCATGCTGTTTTCGGGCGGTGAGATCCGACCGAGCGTCAGGTACATAGGAAAATGCTTCTTGCTGCTGTTGGCGATGGCGGTGCCGGTTTATTGCGTCAACCTGCTGCTCGATACGAATTTCATGTTTCTAATGTACGCGCCGGACGGCAACCCGCTTGCGTGGTTCCGCGACCGTTTCGGTTATCACTGGATCGGCTTCCCCGTGCTGCTCGCGGCGGTGTTCGCGCTGATGGATGTGCCGGTTCTGCTCAAGGGACGACAGGAAAACAAGGCGATCCGTGCGGCGGAATAAAGAAGAGAAAAAGCGGTTCTTCCATGTGGAGGAACCGCTTTTTTGCGCGTTTTTCTTGACGGGCGGTGGCCTTTCTGATAGGGTAAAGTCAAACTGGAGAACTGGAACCCGATGCATGGTATGTCGGGCGCGAGGAGGGAAAAGCGTGGAAGAAAATCTGTTCCGTTCTATCCCACGGGTGGACGAGCTGCTCGATCGGGGAGAGCTCAAGGCGTCGGCGCTGTCGCCGGCCTTGCTGCGCGAGAGCGTGCGCGAGGAGCTGGACGCGCTGCGAGACGAAGTGCGCGGCGG
>ULUJ01031460.1_pt1 | contig 15351 bp, 17 predicted proteins | sample 1958381 | NCBI WGS metagenome assembly ULUJ01 (sample SAMEA4835757, study PRJEB28245) | human gut metagenome | biome: gut microbiome; material: fecal sample | place: Denmark | collected 2008 | reverse complement strand
AAATTTCATCTTATCACTCTCTTTTCTTATAAATTTATATCATAGTTTCTATCTCAAGTCAATAGTTTTTAGAACATTTGTTTCCTATTAACAGAAATATTTTTATACTATCATAAAAAGTATTCAGTCCTGATATTTCCAAGTACATTACAAAAACCAGCATTTTAAATGCTGGTTTGATTTAATTATTATTGTTATTATCTACTGGGCCAAACAGTTCATCAAATTTTGCTTCCAATTCTTTTTGCAAGTCTATTGAAAATAATTCTTCTTGTTGTGGTGTTTCTTCGTCCATTGGAAGTGTTGGAATTTCTTCAACTTGCTTTGCCATTGGTTCTTTTTTCTCAACTATTGAAGTTGGTTTTGAATCAGATTTTGGTTCTTCTTCAAATAAGTCGTCCAATGATTCTATTTTTAAATCTTGATTTTGTGTTTGTCCCTTGTTTTCTACATAAGGGTTCATTGGATTGAATTTTCTCCATTCTCCTCTTACTCCTGAGTCAAAGTTGTTATGGCTTATTGCATATTTTTGGAATTCTTTTATCATAGGTTTTCTAAAATAATAGAATTTCTTTGCCTTTATTGGTTTCAATCCTTTTTCAAAGATTATACATAAGTCATTATCCATTCTTCTTAACTCGTCTGGAGTCATTAAAGCTCTCCCCATTACCTGGTCAGATGTACTGTAACCTTGTTTATAGTAATTCTTATCTCTGTTTGTTGATTTTGTATCTCTTACTATTGTTGTTTCCCCTAATTGTTTAGAGAAATATTCTACTGTTTTAAATGAGTTACTTCCTAAGAATACATGAGTATCACAGTTACCCATGATTGTTTCATATGATTTCTCATATACTGCTTCTAACTGGTCTAGGTTTTGTAATATTACACTAAATGATATTCCTCTACTTCTACTTGTCGATATTTTTTTATCGAAGTCTGGTATTTGTCCAATATTTGCAAACTCGTCTAGTATGAAGTATGTACGTGTTTTTAGCTTTCCGCCGTTTTCGTCTGCATAGTTGTATAGTTGTTGTATCATTTGCGCAAAGAATATTGTTAATAAGAAGTTATATGCCGTGTGTGTATCTGATGATATTACATATAATGCTGTCTTATGATTTGCTATATCTTCAAAGTTTATCGTGTTTGTTGACGTTACTTCTGCTATCTCTTTAGAATCGAATTTTCCTAGCTTAGATTGCAATGTACTTAGTATTGAGCTGTATGTTTTTTCTGATGCTATTTCGATAGATTTGAAGTTTGTTCTTGCTGGATGGTCAAATGGTAATTCGCTCATTAGTTCTGATAATAAACTAGTTCCATTATTGTTGTTTGCTGCCCTTACAAGTTCTGCACAAGATGCTAAGTTTCTTTCTTCTTCTGGTCTTGTTGCTATTAAGTAGTATATTAATGCTTTTAGTAACATTTCAGCGTTGTCGTCCCAGAATGGGTCTGAACTTTTTCCTTCTGCTTCTTGTCCTTTTACTATTGTGTGTGCAATAACGTCTACGTCTACTTCACTTGTTATATGCATTAATGGGTTATACCCGTCACTGTTAGCTGGATTTACTAAGTTTAGTACTTTTATGTCGTATCCATGCTCTTTTAAATATCCTGCTGTGTCATCATATAATTCGCCTTTTGGATCTGTAAATACGTATGAACCTAGCATTTGATATGCATTTGGTTTTGAATAGCAAGCCGATTTACCAGAACCTGAACCTCCGACTACTAGTACGTTTACGTTACCCATTTTGTCTAATGGCAAGTAATTATTTTCAGCTAATATAATACCTTTGTTTCTACTTAATATTTTGTATTGTTCTCCACCTTGGCTCCAATCACTTGAACCACTTTCCACATCTTTAAATTTATTTTTTGATTTTGATCTAAATACACCTATTAAGAAACATAGTGTAAATATTATTGTGAACCATAGTGTTGCTTTTCCAAAAGTTGGTATTATATTTGTTTGTAGTACTTTTGTTATTGATTTCAAGCTAGATATTTCGTTTATTATGTTTGCTATGAATTGGTCCATGTTTTTGCTTTCAGCTACTGTTACTGCTATAGGCGCAATTAATACTATTTCTAGAACTATCCAAAGTACTAGAAATAGTATTACAAACTTTTTATTTTCTCTAAATGCTCTCGCTATTTTATTTCCCATATATAATCACCTTTTCTTGTGTATTATCTTTCGTCTTGTTCTCTTTCTTGTACTAATTTTAATAGTACTGGGTTTTCTCCAACTATTTCATTTTCTTGTGCTAGTGGGTTATTAGCAACATTTATTGTATAAGCTACTTCTCCACCAATAATTTTATTTTCCTCATTAACTTTTAAGTCGCTTGTGTAATTGAATGAACCCCCATTTGTCGGTTCCTTGACTTCATTACTCATTTACCTATCCCCCTTAATTATTATCTTGTCTTATTTCAAATGCGAAATAAGATTTATATGGTTTTAACTTACATTTTCCTTTTACTTCATTTGTTTCTTTATCAAAATATAATATTGGTTTTATTTCTTCTGTTGTTTCTGGATCAATTATCGTTATTGGTCTTTGTAGATTTGGTGTGTAATTAATGTCTTTATATTCTGTTTCTCTTTCTGAATATAATGTATTGTATTTTGCTGGAGTTGGTTTTCTTGAAATTTTAACTTCGTCCTGGCTCAACACACCACTATTTACCACAACCTTGTCCTTTCCAAAAGACAAGATTATTAATTGATTGCCATTTTCTTGTGTTTTATCAACAAAGAATGTTTTTTTCCTATTCTCTCCAACTATTTCTTCTCTGCTTTTTAAGCGTTCTAACGTAAATCTTGGATCAGTATCATTTCTATTAATTTGATAGATTACTGTACTTACGTTTTGTGGGTCCATTATACTAAAATGTTTACCGTATATTTGGTCCATTTTGCACCTCTTTCTAATATGGTTTTCTTTTCCATATTTTTTCTTTCGCATACTCTTATATTATACACCATTTATAAGAATATGTCAACATTTATGTTACCTTGCTTATATATCTCTTGGGTTAAACTTTGATATCTTCTTTATTTCTTTGTACAGTTCTTTTTCTTTTTCAGAAATATTTTTTGATATCATAATTCTAACCCTAATTATGAACTTTCCTCTACCGCCTTTTGAATCCCTATACCCTTTGTCAGGTATTTGAATTTCTTCGTCTGTTTGAATTCCTTGTGGTATAAATACTCCTATTGTTTCATCGATTGCATCTACATTTATTTTTGTTCCCAACACAGCTTCCCATGGGCATATGTTTACAGTAGTATATATGTCTGAGCCAACAAGTTTATACTTCTTATCTTCCGACATATTTATCTTTATTAATAAATCTCCGTTTTTTCCTCCATTTTTTCCTGGTCTTCCTTGCCCCATAAGTTTGATTTTCTCGCCGTTTCTAATTCCTGCCGGTATTGTTACTTTGAAGGTTTTCATTTCTCCTTCTACTGTTCTTAAGGAAATAGATTTTGTTAGTCCAAAGAATCCTTCTATTACAGAGATTTGAATTTCTGTTTCTACGTTTTCTCCTTGTTGAGGAGTTTTTTGTTTTCGTTTACTGTTTTCCGAATCTGTTTCTTCTTTTTTAGTGTTTAGCCCAAATAGTACACTTAATAGCTCTTGGCGTGTGGTTTTTTGTTCCTTGTTTTGTTTTGCTTTGTTTTTGCGTCTTCCTATATGAGCATTCCACATTCTATCGTATTTTCTTTTTGTAGATTGATTTGTTAATGTTTTATACGCTTCATTTATATCTTTGAATCGCTCTTCCGCATTTTTATTGCCTACGTTTACATCTGGATGGTATTTTTTAGCTTGTTCTCTGTAAGCTGTTTTTATATCGTCTATTGTTGCTTTTGGCGATTCTAGTCCTAGTATTTTGTAATAGTCCTTGAAAATCATTTGACATCCTCCAATATCATGGTGTTTGTATTATATCACATTCTTTTTTGTATTGGAATACAAAAGCTAGATTTTTTACAAAAATCTAGCCCTGTTTTTATCTATTTAGGTTTTTGAGTATTAAGTAGTTTCTTGTGTCAACTTCTTTTTCTATTAATTTACCTTTTTCTACTAGCGATTTGATGCTTGCATCTATTATATATAGTACTGTTTTGTCTAGGTCTTTCTGTGCAAGCTCTCTTTCATATTCCAAGTCATAGCCCTCTGACTTTCTGTTCATTTCTATTTTGTCTGATACATATACTATTTTCGCTAATGTGTCCATTTCCGGGCTTGTTGTTGTATGGTATTTTATTGCATTTTGTATTTGCTCATCTAGTCCATATTTCTTTTTAGCAATGTCTGCTCCTATTTTACCATGTAGTATTTGATAGCTTATTTTTTCTATTTCTGTTATTTCTATATTGTTTTCTTCTACATATTTAAACATTTCTTCTTTTGGCATTTCTTTTGCAATGTCGTGAAGAAGTCCTGCTATTTGCGCTTTTTGCACATCTACTCCATATATTTGTGCAAGTTTTGCACAAATTTCCATTACTCCGATCGAGTGGATGTATCTTCTCTCAGATAGAGTTTCTTTTAAGTCTTTTTTTATTGTGTCTATTAGTTCCAAATTATTATTTCCTTTCTATAAAGCTTTTACTATTTCTTCGAAGTTCATGTAATGAGAGGCTTTTACAAGTACTATGTCATTAACTGCAAGTATTTTCTTTATTTTGTCAATAGCGTCTTTTAATTCATCAAATGAATAAATTTTTTCTAATCCGTTTGCTTTTGCCGCTTCTGCTATTTGTTTTGCTTCTGTTCCGACAGTTATCAATATGTCAACATTGTCTTCTGCTGCCACTTTTCCTACTTTTTGATGTAATTCTGTTGCATATTCTCCTAGCTCTCCCATGTCTCCTAATATTGCTATTTTTCTTCCGCCTTGCATTTTGCTCAAACAATCTAATGCTGCTTTCATAGAATCATAGTTTGCATTGTAGCAATCGTTTATTACTGTATAACCATATTCTGATTTTTGTATATCTAGTCTCATTGCTGATAGCTCAAATTCTTTTATTCCTTTTGCTATGTCTTGTTCTGATACTCCTAAAAGTTTTCCAACGCAAACAGCTGATAGACTATTGTAAACAAAGGCTTCTCCCTTTACAGGCACTTCTATTTCTTCATTATGGTTTACTTTGTATTTGCTTCCCGCTTCTGTATATTCTATGTCTGTTGCCATGTAATTACTTTGATTTTCTATTCCATATGTAATTACCTTATAATGGTCGTTTTCCGATTGCCATTTATGTAGTAAGTCATTGTCATTGTTTATGATGACTGTTCCTTCTTTTTGAAGTCCTTCTAGTATTTCTAGTTTTGCTTTTAGTATATTTTCTCTCGATCCCAGATTGCCTATATGTGCCGTTCCTACATTTGTGATTACTGCAATTGTTGGTTGTGCGATGTTTGTTAAATAGCTTAGTTCTCCAAAATGATTCATTCCCATTTCTACAACTAGTGCTTCATGGCCTTTTAATCTTAGCAATGTGAATGGCATACCTATATGGTTGTTTAGATTGCCTTGTGTTTTGAGTGTATGGTATTTTTGCGATACCACACTATATATGATGTCTTTTGTGCTTGTTTTTCCAACGCTTCCAGTTATTGCTATTACTGGTATATGATATTTTTCTCTTTTAAATTTTGCTATTTGGCCTATTGCTTTTACTGTGTCTTCTACTTGTATTATGAATTTTCCTGGCACGTGCTTTATTTCTAGTCCTTCTACTTTGTTAATTATACAACCTTTTGCTCCTGCTTTTAGTGCGTCTTCATAGAATTTGCTTCCATCAAATTTATCGCCTTTAAGTCCTACAAATATGTCATCTTGATTTATTTCTTTAGTATTTCTAGAGAAGTTTTCGCATATTTCATTTTCATCGCCATATATCAACTTTCCCATTGTGATGTCTATTATATCTTTTACAGTTATTTGTGTGTTCATAGTCTACCCTCCAACTTTTTTTATTATTATATTCCTACTGTAAAAATTTTGCAATAAAATTAGGTATAAAATTAAGAGAGGTTTACCCTCTCTTTGTTATTTGTTTGTTGTTCTGTTTGCCATTTCTATTGCTTTTGATACCATATTACCACAAGTTTTTGATGATACATTTCCCCAGCTTCCGTCTTGTTTTACTTGTTCATATACTCCTAATTCTTTTGCAATTTCTTCTTTTAAATTTTCAGACATTAATTTTCTTTTTGTCATTTTTCTGTCCTCCTATAAATTTAATTGTTATTATTTTTTGCTTTTTTTATTTTTTAATTCTAGAAGTTTATTGCATTAATGTGTTAATGTTCCATCTGGAGTGTTTACAATTACTAATATATCTTCCTCTTTTCCTGTTTGAGCATTTATATAAACTAAAAATTCGTTATCTTCTACTTTTCCTTTGAATTCCCAGCATAATATTTCTGTTTTCCATTTTGTTGGAATCATTGCCAAATTTTCACTTTGTATTTCTAATTGTTTGTTTAAGACTTTTTTTGCTTCTTCTTTTGTAATTAAGTTTGTTGCTATGTCTCTTGTATGATGAGAGTTTAGATATCCTGTTGTTTCTATTCCTAAAACGCTTCCATCATCCAACGCTACTTTTAATTTTATTAAGTCTGGATATATTACTACTTTTTCGCCATTTTGGGCTGTTTGAGAATATGCGTAGTTAATTGTAACAACGCCATTTTGTTTTAGATAATAAGTTTCTTTCATATCTTTGTAGCCATGCGCATCTAAGAATTGTTTTCCTATTTCGTCCGCTTTTTCTTGTGATATCGTCTCTGCGTTTACAGTTTTGTTATAGTTTGCGAATATTACATGTCCACCCTTTTTTGCTATTGATATTGTTGCCGTGATGTCTGAGTCTTTCATTTTTACCGAGAAATCAAATGATGGTATTTCTGCATTCTCCGAATATCCATTTAAGTTAATATTTTCTATTTTGTCTTCTCCGTAGAATTCTTTTACTATATTCTTAGCCTTTTCTTCGTCAATATCATCCCCTGTTAGTCCTTTCTTTTCTACTGATGTCATGTGTTCTGAAAACGCTCCATCATATATTAAACCTGAGTATTCATGGAAGTTTTCTTCAAGGCTTGAGAAACTGTCTTGCGAGATGTTTGTAACTTGTGTTGCAAATACATTGTTGCCTTTTCTGGTTAGCTCTCCCCATTTTATTCTTCCTTCATTTAAATCTGCTGATAGCTGATTTAATGAATTCTCTAATTCTACACTATATGTGTGTAATTGCTTTATGTTGTCAAAGTCTTCTTGTGTTAGATTCTCTCCCTTTATATTTTTTCTAGACAACGCGTAGCTGTAATCGCTTACTTGGTTTAAAAATTTTGATGTTTTTTCGAGTTCGTTACTACTTATTGGTAATTGCGACAGATAAGTTTGTGCAATTCCCGCTTCTCTCCATACGTTTGTTAATGTTTCTGCTCCATGCTCAGGAGTTGTTGATATTAGCGCTTTCGCCAAGTATGTTTCAACGTTTTGCACATAATCAACTAGCTCAAAAAATGACATGTTATAATTATTTTCTGTTGCTATCTTGTATTTACGATTTTGTTGGTATGCATAGTACCCTATTGCTCCTATAATTGCAACTGCTAATATTATTGCAATTATTATTATTGATTTTTTATTGTCTTTCAAAATAAATCCCTCCATTATTTACAAAATCTGTGTTTTCCTATTGTTTTGATGTGTGGTCTTGACCAAATCCACTTGTTTGTTGCTGTGTTCGGATTAAAGTAATATATTGCTCCTCCTGTGGGGTCCCATCCGTTTAGTGCATCTCGCGCCGCTTTTACTACCGTCGATTCATCTTCTAGAGCTACATTTATTTGTCCGTCTGATACTGCTGTAAATGCTCCTGGCTGATATATGACTCCTGATATTGTGTTTGGAAAGTTAGGAGCTTTTACTCTGTTTAATATTACCGCTCCAACTGCTACTTGCCCCTCATATGGTTCTCCTCTTGCTTCTCCGTTTATCGCTCTTGCTAATAATTGTACATCTGACGTTGTTCCAGAGTCGCTTGCTGCCACTGATTTTTCTGTAAATAGATTTTCAGAAATTAATTTTCCTATTAAAATTATCCCTAGAATTGCAAATATCAAAAGAATCGTTTTGGCTATCTTTTTCATTTTGTTCTCCTTTCGAAATGCATGTTTTTTATATTATTGGTAAGTTTTCTAAATTTATTCATTTTGCTTTTATTTTTTTTCATATTATGATAAAATCTTTTTAATACATTTTTAGAAAGGAACGAATTTTTAAATGAAAAAAATTTTGTTATTTTATGCTTCTTTTGGTGGCGGTCATTTATCTGCCGCAAATTCAATAAAACAATGTATTGACGAAAATTTTCATGATTGCGAAACTAAGTTGATTGATTGTATGTTATATGTTAATAAACCAATAAATGCTATCTCTACAACAGCTTATAAAGAAATGGCTAAACGTTTTCCATGGGTTTGGGGAGATCTTTATAATCATTCAAGTAAAGGTCCTCTTGCTAGAATTAGCTCAACCTCAAACAATCTAATGGCAAAAAAGTTATTGAAATTACTTAAAGAATATCAGCCAGATATTATAATTTCTACTCATCCTTTTGCTAGTCAGATGGTAAGTTATCTTAAAAGAAAGGCTTTGATTGATTGCAAACTTGCAACAATTTTGACAGACTTTGCCCCTCATGAGCAATGGTTGGTTGGAGCTAACTATGTAGATTATTTCTTTGTTTCTCACGAAAAACTAAGACAAGAATTAATTAATACAGGAATTAGTGCTGACAAAGTTTTTGCTACTGGAATTCCTTTGTCTTATAGATTTTTATTACATTATAACAAAGAAGAAATTAAGAATTCTTTTGGTCTCGACCCAGATAAAAAAGTTATTTTGTTCTTTGGTGGAGGAGCTTTTGGATTAGGACGTGACGTAACAATAAAGATTTTATCTGCATTTATTCATAATATTGGGAATTATCAAATTGTAGCCATTGCCGGAAAAAACGAAAAAATGAGAGAGGAATTTAATTCTTTAGTAGAGCAGGAGCATGCAGAAGATTTCGTAACCGTTCTTTCTTACACAAATCAGGTTCCAGAGCTTATGAGTATTTCTGACTTGGTTGTAACAAAACCTGGTGGACTGACTTCCACAGAAAGCTTGTCTTCAGGTTTACCAATGGTTTTAATTAATCCTATTCCTGGTCAAGAAGAAGAAAATGCTGAGTTTTTGGAAAGTTCTGGTGTAGCAATTTGGCTTAAAAAGGATAGCAATTTTGAAAGTATTATTGCCGAGTTGTTGTCAGAGAAGTCAAAGCTTCGTCAAATGAAGCTTAACACCAAGCTTTTGGCGAAAAGACATTCTACAAAAGATATTTGCGACATTATTCTTAAAGATACCAAAATAGCTGATGTAAAATAATTTACATCAGCTTCTTTTTTGCTAATACACATCCTCCACTCTTGGTAAGCTATATCTTTGTAGAATTTTGTGTTGGCTTTCCTTTAGAAATATGTATATGAATAGGCTCATTGTTTTCATTAGCCCCAAAATATATTTTATATCCAAAAATTTCAATTATACTAGGCAATTTTTATTCCTCCTTCTCTTGACCATCAACTGTTTTTAGTATACAACAAGTGCCATGTTTTTCCATACTTTAATAAAAAAATAGCTAGTTTTCTAGCTATTATAATTGTACTCTTCCTTCCAACGCTCTACTTAGAGTTACTTCATCTGTGTACTCTAAATCGCCTCCAACTGGAATTCCGTGTGCTATTCTTGTTACTTTTATTCCTAGCGGTTTTACTAATTTTGAAATATACATTGCTGTTGCTTCCCCCTCTACTCGTGGGTTTGTTGCAAGTATTACTTCTTTAACTTTTCCGTCCATTAGTCTTGCTAGTAGTTCTTTAATCTTAATGTCATCCGGTCCAACTCCATTCATTGGAGAAATCGAACCGTGTAGAACATGATATACTCCTTTAAATTCGTGAGTTTTTTCCATTGCAACAACATCTCTAACATCTTCTACAACGCATATAACAGATTCATCTCTTGCTTTATTACTGCAGATTGGACATATTTCACTGTCTGAAATGTTATAACATTTTGAACAATATTTTAAATTTTTCTTTGCATTTTGTATGTTCGAAATAAATTCGTTTGTTTCTTCTTCACTTGCATTTAATATGTAGAATGCTAGTCTAGCAGCTGTTTTATTGCCTATGCTTGGCAACTTTTCAAAGCTTTCTATTAATTTTTCTATTGATGGTGAATAATATGACATATATTGCTCCTACTACATTAATCCTGGTATGTTGTATTTTCCAAGTGATGCTGCTTGGGCATCATCTACTTGTTTTAATGCGTTGTTTACGCAAGTTGTAATTAAATCTTCTAACATTTCTACATCCTCTGGATCAAGTACTTCTGGTTTTATTTTTAATTCTTTTATTTCTTTTCTTCCTGAAACTTTTACCTTTACAGCCTCTCCACCTGCTGAAGCTTCAAATTCTTTCTCTGCTAATTCTTCTTGTGATTTTTCCATATCTGATTGCATTTTTTTAGCTTCTTTCATTAATTGATTTAGATTCATTCCTCCAAATCCTCCACCCATTCCTGGGAATCCTCCTCTTTTTGACATTTTAAATTCCTCCTTGTTATTCTATTATATTTATTGGTGCATCAATATCTTTAGCAATATTACTAAATTTATCTGATGATGATGCGATTGTGTCATTATTGTCTAACAATACAACTCTCATTGGTTGTGCCATTTCTATTGATACTTGCCTTACTATTTCGTTCATATTCTCTGGACGCTCTAGTATTGTTTTCCCAAAAGGTGTTATTCCTCTTTCAAATTTGATTCCAACAGTCATATCATTTATTTTGTTGGCTGTTGAGTTTAATAAATTTGTATAAAGTGAAATTTTCCCTGCTTGTTTAATTTGATCTACTATCTTTGGCCAATTTTCTACTGGTTCACCTAGCTTAACTGTATCTATCTTCTTTATTTCTGGTTTAAATTCTAATTTTGGTTGATTTACAGTTTTGTTTTCCACATTTTGTACAGAATTATTGACAACTGTTTTTGTATTTTTCATCAATGTTAATTCTTTTTCCAACCTATTCATTTTATATTGTAGATCTTCTATTTCTTTAGAATTTATTGTTGGTGCTTCACCTGTAGCTTGTGTAGTAGATGTTTCGTTACAAAGTTTTATTATTGCAACTTGAAACATTATTAGCTTTTGTGATGACCATTTTATATCATTTTCTAAGTTCGATAGTTCGAAGATAATTGATACTAATCTGTCTTTTTCTGTTCTATCTGCTAATTCTTTGATTTTTGCTTTTTCATCTTCATTGTATATTTCTAGCTTGTTATTTACTTTATATACCAAAATATCTTTTACATATTTTATTATTTCCCATAGGAAGTTTGTTATATCTTTTCCTTCTGCTATTATTTCATCTATTGATTGAAGTGCTGTCTGAGTATCTTTTTCTAATATGCTTTTTACTATTTTATTTACACTCTCTGTTTTTGGAATTCCTACTAATTCTTTAACAACGCTATCTGTAATCGTTCCTTCTTCTTGCAAGCATCTTTCCAAAATACTTAGTGCATCTCTCATTGCACCTTCTGCAAGTACAGCTATTAATTGTTTTGCTTCGTCTGTAATATCTATTTTGCTTTCTTTACAAACAAAGTTTAATCTTTTTTCTATGTCTGCATTTGATATTTTTTTGAAGTCAAATCTTTGACATCTTGAAAGTATTGTTGCAGGTAGCTTTTGTGGTTCTGTTGTTGCTAGTATGAATTTAACGTGTGCAGGTGGCTCTTCTAATGTTTTTAGTAAAGCATTAAAAGCTCCTGTAGAAAGCATATGTACCTCATCAATTATATATACTCTATATTTTGCTACTGTTGGCAAGAAGTTTACTTCATCCCTTATTGCTCTAACATCTTCTACGCTATTGTTTGATGCAGCGTCCATCTCTACTATGTCTGTTAATGAACCATCTAATGCCGCTTTGCATATTTCACATTCGTTGCAAGGCTCTCCGTCTTTAGGATTTAAACAGTTTACTGCTCTTGCTAAAATTTTAGCAGCAGATGTTTTTCCTGTTCCTCTACCTCCATTAAATAAATACGCGTGCCCAATTCTTCCATTAATAATCTCGTTTTTTAATGTTCTGACAATATGTTCTTGCCCAACTATTTCATCAAAAGTTAGTGGTCTAAATTTTCTATATAAAGCCGTATATTCCAACTTTTTCACCCCACTATTTATATTTTAAAAAAGTATGAGCCTCTAACTTCTCTATGGAGAGCATCCCACATAGAGGAGTTCTGTTTATTGCTGCTTCCTTCCGGACCTGACAAGATTCGCAGTTCTCTATCGAGATACTTTCCATACAAAAGTTAGATATATCTCATACCTTTTGCATTATATACTATTTTTATTATTTTATCAAGATATTTGCTTGAATATGTTATTATTTTCTCGTTTAAACACAATATCTTTCATATCTGTTATTTCATAGCTTGCTTTTCCATCTGTGCAGATATCTCCATATGGCAAGTCTAGGTCAATTCTGGCTTTATAATTTATTTTGTCTATTTTTATTACTAAATTAAATGACACTCTAAATTTTATTTCTTCTAGTGTTGCACCTGTTTTTGTTATTAACTTTCCATCATGAACTATCTCTTCATCAGTGTCTGACACTAGTTTCGCAATATCTGTATTTGAAATTCTTATCGCAGCAGAGCCACCTTTGTTCCCTATTTCTAATGTTTTTAAACTGCTTGCCTTACCACCTACATATTCTAATTTATCTTCTATTATATATGATTCGTCTTCCGTGAATGTTCTGCCTTCTGTACTGCTTGGCATTATTGCTTTTACTTTTCCTTTGGTAGGACTTTTGGTTACTTGTATATTTTTTATTGTTACAGAATCTATTATTTTGTTTTTTGCATATTCTCCATTTTCATCTATAAAAAAATATATGTCATTGTTTTGGTTTATTTTTAAGTTCCATTTTGCGGTTTCTTCTGTGTTCTCTTGATTTTGCACTCCTTCTGCTGTGCTTATTACTGTAATTTTTGAAAGCTTGTATGGCATGTTTTTTTCGCCTTCTATTTGATATTGTAGAACTATAATAAATACTATGCCAATTATTATTGATAAAACTGCTATGGCTATGCTCATCTTTATTTTATCTTTCATATTTGTATTCATCTTTCCTCCACTATATAGATTGTGCGTCTGTTTTGGCGGAGATGGTGGGATTCGAACCCACGGGCCAGCTTTCACTGGCTAACTGATTTCGAGTCAGCCTCGTTATGACCGCTTCGATACATCTCCTTGTATATTCTATTCACATATTATACCAAAAGAATTGAAAATGTCAAATTTATGTTTTAGTGGATTTTGCTTTTTCTTTGTGCTATAATTGTGATTATCAAATTTGAGGAGGACGTTATGAGAGTTGTTATTCAAAGAGTTAAAAATGCAAGCGTTGAGATTGATAATAAGGTTAATGGTAAAATAAATACAGGGTTCTTGGTTTTACTTGGTATTGCTTCCACAGATACTAAACAAGATGTGGATTATTTGGTAAAAAAGGTTGTAAACTTGAGGGTGTTTTCTGACGAAAATGATAAGATGAATTTAGCTTTAAAAGATATTAATGGTGAACTTTTGGTTATTTCACAGTTTACTTTGTATGGTAATTGCAAAGATGGAAATAGACCTTCTTTTATTGAAGCTGCTAAGCCAGATGTTGCTATTCCTTTATATGAGTATTTTGTCGAGGAGTGCAAAAAGCAAATTCCTGTTGTTGAAACTGGTGTTTTTGGCGCAGATATGAAGGTTTCTCTTTTGAATGATGGTCCTGTTACTATTATAATTGAGTCGAAAAAATAAAATTATAAAGAAGATATCTGGTTGATATCTTCTTTATTAGACTGTTGACAAAGTATATAAAAATATTTTGTTAATAGTCTTGCTATTTTATATTGTACAAATAATTAATTTGGCATTACATGAATTTCTACTATTGCAGGAAATAAATTTCCATCTTTTTCTATGAAGATTACTTCCCTTCCATCTTCTACAAGTTTAATATATCCCCCATTTATTGCAACATAGTTGTATTGGTTATCCTCTGATGTTCTAATTTTAACAAACGAATCTTCAGGAGGTGTGTTCATATTTATGTCATATACATTAGAAAAAGTTGTTGGCTCTTTTGTCTCCTTGTTTCTTAATCCAATTGGTCCGCTTTTCCGTTATATTATATACCTCATAGATTACTTCTTCGGCGTTAATATTATCTACTGTTACTTTTTTTGTATATACTTTCCCTGTTACAATATCTTTTATTTTAAATGTATATGTTCCATTTTCTGTAGCTATATAATATCCCTGCTCTTCATTATCTGGATTTGTTACATTATAGCTTTCTATTATATCTGTTGTTTCATCAAGACATAATGGTTCTATACAACAGTCTATTAAGAAACCCTCATATTCATCTTCCTTTTCTAAGAAGTTCCATAATTTCTCTTCTGTATCTAATATTCCATATCCTTTAGGTTTAAACGCAAACTTATTTAGGGCTTTTTCTAATGTATCACACTCATCTGTTTCAAATTCTTTATTTGCTGATTTAGGAAGCATTTCTTTAATCATTTCTTTTTTTTGCTCTTTATTTATTGTTTTTAAATAATCCTCAACTTCTGACCAGTCTCCATTGTATATATAAAAATTAGGCATTGTTATTCCTTCTACTGAGTCTACTTTTAACACCACTGCCCCTGCATTTTTGCTTTCTGGACTTTTGCTAATGTTTATTGTTACTGGGCTGTAGCTTATTTGTTTTAATATGCTTCCATCACTTTTCTTTATTGTTATTATTTCTTGTTCTCTGTCTATTTCATCTTCTTTTAAAAGATTTCTTGAAATTAAGCTTTCTAATATTGCGTCTGCCTCTTCTTGTTTTTGGTTTGATTCTTTATTTATGAAGTTATGTTGTTTCCACATTCCTACTTCATCTTCTATTTGTGATACTCTTGTTTCTGTTCTTGCATCTTTTGATTTTGCGATGATTCCGTTTTCATCTAGTAATAAACTTATTGTCACTCCTGCTAGTATTAAAAGTACAACTATTGTCACTACTAATGCAATTAGGGTTATACCCTTTTTGTTTTTTAACATGATTTTTTTCTCCTGTGTTTTTTTTGATTTTTAGTTTCACTTGTCCATATTTATTGTTC